>Ga0155236_128_pt1 | contig 7657 bp, 9 predicted proteins | sample RifCSPhighO2_02_FD_106204 | JGI IMG/M metagenome (GOLD analysis project Ga0155236, IMG submission 106204) | Candidatus Sungbacteria bacterium RIFCSPHIGHO2_02_FULL_47_11 | reverse complement strand
TAATAGAAAAGTTATATATTGCGCGTGTAGTTCAGTGGTAGAACGCCATACTGATAATATGGAGGTCGTAGGTTCGATTCCTACCATGCGCATAACGTTAAGATCGTGTTTTAATTTGGAGGGAAGAAAAATTTTATGAATTCAGAACTCAAAAACAAGCGTGTACTCATCACGGGTGTAGGTATAAAACCCGTCGAGTTCGTTTTTAAAGACATCACCACCGGCCAACCGTCCCATACCTCGGTTTTGGTGGACGGCAATGAGTACAAAGCCAATATCGGTGCGGCAACGGCTTTTGAATGTGCTAAGGCGGGAGCAGTTGTCCACATCGTTGCCCGCACCGAAAGTAAACTGCAAATCGTCAAGAAATGGATAGAAGAAAATATCCCCGGCGCACAAGTCGAATACTCCGCCGTTGACCTTGGCGACCTTGTCGCTTTGCAAAAATTGGTCGCCTCCATTTCTGACGATTTGCCCTTGTACTGGGTGCAATCGGTTGGCCTCGGAGCAGGAACAGTGCAAGTTAAAAATGATAATCCGTATTTGCTCATTGACGACTTGTCGGAAGATTTGATTGAAGCCGAACTTTCGGTTTTGAAAAACACCGTTAGTTTGTTGCGGCTCTTACTTCCGCGTTTTCGCAAACAAAAAGAAACTCGCGTTTGCATTGTGTCGTCAATGAGCGCAATTCGCTCGGTCATTTCCGGTAGTATGCACATGGCCGTAAAGGGCGCGGTTAGTCGTTTTGCCAATGCCGCGACTATTGAGCTCGACAAAGACAAAATTTTCGTAACGGATGTACGGCCGGGCATTGTTGATACGGGAATGTATGACTCGGAAGTTGTACAAGAGACGGTGGGCATGATGGGTAAAAATTATGGTTACGACTATTCAAAAACGAATATCTTTTGTGCGCCCCCTTCCTCCGTTGGCAAGACCATAGTTTCTGCTTTGACTTCGGAGGCGCACATACTTTCAATCAATATGGTTGCTCGTGGGCAATGGCCCCACGAGCAGTCCTGATTCTTCCATTTTTTAAAGATTTAGGATAGGATAAGCCAAGAAACAAATATATTCAGAAGCGGAAGGTTTGCCCATGGAAAAGCAGGTTATTCCCGGGAAGCACTACTGGTTAACTTTTGAAGGAAATCGTGTGCCGCTTATTATCAAAGTGTATAACGTTACAGAGGGTGGTCTTTGTGGCGGGCTCATATATGACGGTGGTACCGGTGGGGTTGATTTTTCAAAAGGGTTTCATCCCAAAGGGCCGGCATGGCGCGATTTTAACACGATTCCCGAAGAAAATGGGCGGGTTGAAGTAAGGGTGGAGAATATTGATTGTGAGATATCGGCAGAAGAGCTTGGCAAACTTAAGCGCCTAGCGATTGCGCGTACGGATTATTTTTTTGATAACAATATCTCAAAACCGTTTTATTTGCGACATCGTAAATAACTATATGTATGATGATCTCCGGCTTTCGTCGGGGATTTTTTTAAAATTAAAAATAAAAAAGCGGCTTAAGGCCGCTTTTTGCGTTTAGTCTATTGTTGTTTTTTTAATTTGTATAGAAATACCGGCCCGCCTCAAGTCGTCAAGGATTGTCTGAAAAATAAATTTTCCGTTTTTTTCCATAGGCAGACATTCCGGCGCGATAATGCCATTGTTCTTTATCCATCCATTGAGCAGAAGTCGCGCAACTGCTGTCGCGGTATATCCGGTGGTTCTTGCCATAGAAGACGTATTTGTCTTTTCGTCACCCGCATCATAAATCGTATACGTGTATCTCGTCTTTTTCCTGTTTTCTGTGCCGACAACCTCAACACGCATAACAGTAAACTCTTTTTCATGCAGTGTCGGACGCCATTTTCTTTTCAAAAGCTCTGCGGTGTGTGATTTCGGGAATATAACGGATCGTTCAGTATTGAACTTGTCGTCAAAAAATCCGAAATCCCGTAAAAATTGCATCCGATCCGCATGCCCGGGATGGCGAAGCGTTTTTTCTACCATATTCGGGATATGAAGTGTTTGCAGAAGCGTTCGAAGTCCGTCCGTATTAAATGCTTCCAGTGCGCCAAGGGTGTCAAAATCAACAAGTTCAACATCAGAAAGCGCCGGTTTTCTCACAATCATACCGCCTCTTATAAACCGGGCGTCGCGCATGTATTCTTCAATGACGTCGTCCGGAGAAAATGGCGCCTTGTAGTCATCGGTGCCGTCTGTCTTTTCGGGGAGTCCGCCGACATAACACACGAAGTCTCGGACATCCATCGTGGCGAAGTGATACCCCGCAATCATGTTGGAAAGTCCCGGCGCGATGCCGCAGTCTACTACCGCTTTCACACCTTTCTCTTGGGCGAGGGCATGCAGGTCAAATGGGTTTTCGGGGAAAAAGGAGATGTCCACGACATCTTTCCCGCATTCAATGCAATTTTTGAGCGCCGAAAAGCCAATGAACCCGGGAAGCGCGTTCACAATGAGGTCAAATGATTCAGACGTACTTTTGAGACGCTCAAGGTTCCCGCCGTCAAACAGCAACCGTCCGGAATTGGGGTTCAATAGTAGGACTTTCTGAAGGGCTTTCTCTGAAATGTCGGCGATTGTCACATTGTGAGTACCTGCAAGGTCAAGCGCAATGGCACCGCCGACTCGTCCTGCTCCCAAAACAAGGATATTTTTACGCATTTCTTTGTGCTTTCTGTTTTGAAAAATCTGAACGGAGTCTATCACTTTGCGGAGCAAAAGGCAAAAATTGTGCATTACAAAACTCAAAAAAACGGCGATTGCGGTAGAAGGTTTGGCCTGCCTGTGCTGTGCTTGCCTGCGTGCCTGCCTGTGCGCAACACGCAGACAGGCAACGCGCAAGCAGGCGGCAGCACGCAGACAGGCCTTGAGGAGCCCCATTTGGGGCGGGAAAAAGGCCGAACCTTGAGGAGCAATCGTATCGTAATAAACGTTTTGTAATGCACGCAAAAGAAAAACCGGGCATTGAGCTCGGTTTTTTCGGGCGGGCTGGAGCGGTTATAGCTGTAATAGTCCGCCCTTTTCCCGTATCTGTTCCACGATATGACAATCGGCTTCGTGCCCCGAGCACACGGAGCGGATATTTCCCGAAAGCATTGTATCCGCCGGTAGCAATACCGAGAGCGCGCCCAAAAGGTCAAGCAGGCGGTGTTGGGCAAAAAGACGGAGCGTCTTTTTGCGCGAGTGCTCTTGTGGCCATGTTATGCATTCTTGGCGTGGTCGGAAGGGGAACCATTCAAGCAGTGTTCCCGGCCAGTAGAGCCAGGAAGGCCAACCCTGACTATGCGCTTGAAATATCTGTTCCAGAAGTTCCTTGTTGTGAATATCACATACTATTTCGTCTTTTCCCAGGTCGGGGTAATCAATTGCGATGGTTATTTTGAGACGCTTTGTTTTGCTCGGCCACATCTCGGTAAATCTGCACGCAAAATTTCGATGTGTTTGCGGGTAAGACCAAAATGTGTGTGCATGAGGGGTAACCCAGTGAATTGGCTCATCTGTTTCCTTGCACTGTGGCTTGAGTGCTTGCCACAATTCATGTGTTCTTCCGAAATAGGGAGGCCACGGAGATGACTCAATGAGCACTCCGGAAAGGCCCATAAAACGGAGCGCCCCGACATGCTCAAAAATTTCCATCTTTGTGTTGTTATGGACAAGGGTGAGTCGCCGGGAATTGTGGCGAAGCATGCTTGGCTCTATTTCTATCGCGCTTCCGTCGGGCATTTTCCAGTACCACCCGGCTGCATCTATTGGCATAAAAGTGATGAATGCTCTCCTGCCGAAATAATCACGTCCCGCAATGCGCACCGTTTTTTCTAATCTATATATGTGCATGAAGTGTACCCCGCGGCACTTTCGTTCTGCTATCAGAATATTCCTTATATGACGGTTGTCAATTTGCTTTGGGTACGCTATATTCTCTCCAGAATAATCACAGGGGTTTTTAACGATGGCCGAGCCCGAAATAGCGTCAAAGTGCACGGTAGAAGTATGCAAACAGGACCAGTTATATATTGAGTGTTCAGGCATTGATTGTGATGAGGAAACGAGGCGGTGGTTGGAAGAATGTGAAAAAAAAGCGATTCCGCTTATTGTTTCCACGGTAGGACAGGAATCCGGACGTGGTTGCTGGACATTTCTTGCCGCTTTTTCATCTCTCGCGGCATCGGAGGTGTTCATGTGGGATCCCACTGAACAGAATATAGAAAAAAGTTTTGTCAAAAAGATTGATGGGATGCTATGTCTGTGCATCCGCGATTTTAACGTTCACAGAGAGGTAATTGAGTGGATGCTGGGACACGAGGAGGACACGCAACAGTTTGTGGTTCACTCTGCGCGTTTTAGTGGTGACACAATCCGATTGACATTTATGGACCCCGGAAAATCAAAAGAAGTACGGCGGGTGGCGGAGGCGGAAAGGGCAAAAGCCGCCAGGTTTCTCTCTGGCATTTAGTACTTCCTTAAATTAAAATTTTCGGAAGTACTCGCAGAAATACGCCCGCCTGCGCCAAAGGCTTTGGCGGACACGCAGACTTGACGCAGAATTTCGCAGAAAGACACCGACAAATTAAATTAACGAGACGCTAGGTATTGATAAGCGCACGGCATAGTAGCCGGCGCTTTTTTCTTGATTCTCTATCTCGGATTCTATATTCTTTAGTAATGCCGGCTTCAAAAATAAGTATAGATAATGCGAAGCAAGACAAGCTTTTTTATTTTGTCGCGAACGTTGTTGTCTATCGTGAAGGCGACGGGATGTGTCTCATCTTGAAGCGTGATATGCGCGAGAAAGTGCACCCGGGTCGTTATGCAGTGCCCGGAGGAAAGCTTGAATGGGAAAACTTGCCGATAGGTAAACCGACACGCATAAATGGCGATGTCCTTGATTTTGAAAATGCAGTTGAAGATTTGTTGAAACGCGAAGTGAAAGAAGAAGCAGGGATAGAAATTGAAGATGGGCTTGTTTACATAAATAGTGTTGCGTTTGTGCGCCCGGATGAAACCCCTGTCGTTTTAGTTAAATTTGCCGCACGATATAAAGGAGGGGATGTCGTTTTAGAAGAGGGCGGTTTTACCGACCATGCGTGGGTAAACGCAGAAGAGATTGGACGGTATGAGTGCATAGACGGCATACAAGAAGAAGTAGCAAAGACAATAGAGTTATTCTCTAAATAACAAAAGGGGCATGTGGCGGAATTGGTATACGCGTACGCTTCAGGAGCGTATGTCGAAAGACTTGGGAGTTCAAATCTCCCCATGCCCACCAACATGAACATAGAACATAAACAATTTGCGATTAATCTTGCCAAAGAAGCCGGAGAAATTATTAAGGCTAATTTTGTAATGGGAATGAAAAAAGAGTGGAAGTCCAACGACACGCCGCTCACGGAAACCGATATAACCATAAACCAGCTTATTATTGATTCTGTAAAAAAGAAGTTCCCAGCTCACGGTATACTGGCGGAAGAAGGCAAAGACTTGTCCGGAGAAGAAGAATATATTTGGGTTGGGGACCCGATTGACGGCACAACGCCCTTTTCTCACGGATATCCGACTTTTGCCTTTTCGCTTGCGCTCACAAAAAATGGAAAGAGCATTCTCGGTGTTATCTACGACCCAGTACTAGACCGTCTTGCTGTTGCCGAGAAGGGCGGGGGAGCATTTCTGAACGGCAAGCAAATAACAGTTTCTAAGGCAAACAGTTTCAAAAATGTTTTAGTCAATCTTGATACCGATTTTGAGCTTGTTAGTTTACGAGAGCCACTAATAAAAGAAGGCGCCTTTACTACGACACTGTATTCGGCAGTCTATGCAAGTTTGCTTGTGGCGGCAGGCGAGTTTGTTGCGCAAATTTTTGAATATAAAAACCCTTGGGATGGTGCCGCAGTAAAAATAATTGTTGAAGAAGCTGGTGGCAAAGTGACCGATATATACGGCAACGAGCAAAGGTATGATAAGGAAATAAATGGATTTGTGGCCAGCAATGGTATTTTGCACGACAAAATAATTAGTTTGATCGGGCAAATCAAAGCAAAATAATTTCGCGCAGAATGTAGAAAGAATGTAGAATTTAGAGCAACATAAAAATCCCACCACCAATCGGTGGTGGGATTTTTGTTTTGCTACAACGCCAGGAAGACGAGCCCGATGGCAATGAGAATCAGAGAAATGAATTTGACGAGAAAACCCTTTTCTTCAAAAAATCTATTTCCCGAAAGCATGGCCCAAAAAATGGCCGCGGCGCGCTTTATGGTGGTGATGACAGAAGCACTCCCGAAAAGATAGGCAAAACTTATAAACACACTTCCCACACCCGCCGCGGCGGATTGCGCGAAGAATATTGGTTTTCGCAAAAACCGGAGGGGATTTTCTTTTGCCACCCGCAGTGCCATACCAAGGAAATAGATAAGGAGCACGAGATGAATGATAATTTGTTCCACTTCCACCGAGTTGAAGTGGGTAATGTTGTATTTGAAAAGCGATATTGTTGCAACGGCGTTTATGGCGGTGAAAATAACCAGCCACGCCCCTTCCTTTTTAATGCCGTGATTTACGAAAAGGAACATCAGGGCTGTAATGATAATGGAAATGCCGACAATTTCATTGGTGCCCACGGAGTAGCCGAGTATAATGTCGGTCGCCAAGAGAAGTGGGATGGTGAGTATTCGTAAAAAACCAAACGTGCTTCTGTCCGCGCGCGTTATTGCGAGAATGCTCACGTGCGTTTGGAGTATTTCAAGGATGATTCTTACTCCAAGGGTGGGGAGGGATGCGAGTGAAAAAACAAATTCGTGCCGGACGAATGCGGTTCCAAACAAAAACAATGTTCCCCACAAGAGACTCAAGAAGCCAAAAGTGTAAATGCTCTCTTTCTTTTCCCTGACCTGGAACTTGCCGATTGAGGAGCCAACCTCTTCCCAGAAGGTCGCCGCGAGGACGAAAATAAAACCAATCATATAGATATGGTAGCAGAAAATTTATTGACTTGCGTATGGCATTTTTGTTACCGTACCCACAGAATGGCAAAAGGTGAGTTTTTGCAATGATGCGATTTGTGCTCGCTATTCTTTATGTCGGGACAGTGGCTGGTACCGGTACATGGATGTATCTCCACAATGGAAAGATTCTTGAGGTCATTGCGGCAAGTATTTCTGTCGCGTGCGGCCTTGCGTTTCTCTTGATTCTTCACGCAAAGATTGCCCGACTTTTGGCGTGTATTGGTCAAAGGGTTTGCAACTATCCCAATTTTCCATAATGTATCTTTTGTACGCACTGTGATATTTCAAAACTCCTCGCAAGGGGTTTTTGTTTGCGATTTTTCTTCGCCACTCTACAATTGAGGTATTGGGAGTATGGACTACAAAACTTTTTTTAAAAACAAAAAAATCACCCTCATGGGGCTGGGGGTCTTAGGGCGCGGCGTAGGAGACGCCGTGTTCTTGGCAGAATGCGGCGCCGATTTAATGGTGACTGATTTAAAAAAAGAGAAGGATTTAAAAGAGTCGGTGGGCCAGCTTAAAAAATTTAATAACATTACCTTTTCTCTTGGTGGTCATCGTCTTGAGGATTTTAGGAGTAGAGATTTTATTTTGAAAGGACCGAATGTACCAGTCAATTCCCAGCACATTGCCGAGG
>Ga0155236_130_pt4 | contig 8010 bp, 9 predicted proteins | sample RifCSPhighO2_02_FD_106204 | JGI IMG/M metagenome (GOLD analysis project Ga0155236, IMG submission 106204) | Candidatus Sungbacteria bacterium RIFCSPHIGHO2_02_FULL_47_11 | reverse complement strand
ATGTCAGATGTCAAATGTTTTTGTTCTGCCGATTTGGACCGACATCTCAAAATTTTTGAATGCAAGGCCGCAGCATCATATTGAAGAGCGGTTCCGCGGATATACGTTCAAAATGGTCGCGGTCGGCCGTTTTGTCGATAAGGAGAAAAACTTCAGTATGCTCATCGATCTTATGCGTGATTTTGTGCGTGTGTGTCCGGAGGCGCTGCTTGTTTTGGTTGGCGACGGACCCGATCGCGAAAACTACAAACTACAAATTACAAACTACAAACTTGAAAATCATGTTATACTGGAAAAAGTATCATATGACCGCCTACCGGCTTATCTGAAGGTATTCGACCTTTTTCTTCTTTCTTCAAACTATGAAGGGTGGGGGAGGGTTGTGGTTGAGGCGATGGCAAGCGGGTTGCCGGTTGTAATGACTGACGTCGGGCTTGCGGGCGAGGTGGTGCGAGACGGCGAAAACGGCTTGGTAGTGCCGGTAGGAGATAAAGAGGTGTTTGTCTCGGCACTCAAAGAACTTTTGTGCGATGCCGCGAAACGGGCACGCCTTAAAAATGCGGCAATCAAAACTATTCTTTCCGCGTCTCCAAAAACCCGGGAGGAATACAATTTATTATATAAAGAGAGTTTTTACCGATGCGTATAGATATACCCCGTTAGAAATCTTGGGCATAAAAATTCTCCGAATTTTTATGTGTGAGAACGGGCGGGGTTTAAACAACAAGTCGGGTTTTCTTCCGTTCGGACAGAATTGGTGAAGAACCGACTTCTAACGGGGTATGCAGGCAAACGTACGAGAAGCAACCGTCAACGACGCCCAGGCAGTTTTTAGATTCTTTCTTTCGCAAGGCAAGGTTCGGGAGGAAGAATGTATGCTGTGGCTCAAAAGGTGGAAGCTTTTGTTTCAATTAAATCCATGGCTCTCTGGCGCCGCCCGCCTGCGCCAGGGCTTTGTCGGGCAGGCCCGCCATCCAATCGGGTGGGTTATTGAGGGTGAGAACGGCGCCATTGAAGGTTATGCTGGCAACATTATACTGCCGTATGTGTATGGGGGAGCGGTGTATACGGCGGGCTGTACCACTGGTGTTGTGGTTGAGCCGTCATATCGGCGTTACAGCATGTCAATGCTCAAAGGATACTTTATTCAAACAGGTATCGATATTTTTATAAGTTCCACTGCCAATGAGGTTTCCGGGGCGATTTTTGACGCGTTCAAGGTTCCGAAATTTCCAGTCGGGAATTACAACACTATGTATTATTTTTTGATTAATCCCTCAAACGTCGCGTACGCTTTTTTGCGGCGGCGCATGCCATTTTTTTTCGCGCGTCCGGTAGCAACGTTTGCAGGCGCGATACTTGCTTTTTGGTTTTACCTCCGCGACATGGTGGCATTTGGCAGAAGTAACATGGTGACGAGCATAAACCACCATACACGTACGGGCGTGGGGGTAAAGATTGTGGAGAAATCTTTGAAGGATCTTGATGAAACGTATGATGCGTTTTGGGAATTTGCACGAAACCAAAAGGATCAACTTATATTTTTAAGGACGCGAGAGGCGCTTCGATGGCATTTTGCCGAATCGGGAAACTGGGGCGCTCCAAGCGTTTTTTGTTATTACGAAGAGGATAGAATGTTGGGGTATGCAATTATTGATAAACATTTTGAGAAAGAGAACGGTATTCTTCGCTTTCGATGCGTTGATATTTTGACTTTGGAGGATAAAAAAGAGATAATAAAACGGCTTATTGGCGCCGCCTACACCCGTGCAAAAAAAGAAGGAGCGGACCTTCTGGTGTGTTATTTCTTTCCTGCTTCAGTTCGGAAGGTTATTGGCGCTCTAGCGCATATGAGAAGAAAAAGAAGCGGAGGCGTTTATATGCGGATTCTAAACCCCAAACTTTCGAGTCGCGACGTTATGCGAAAGTGGTATGCAACGTGTGCCGACGGGGATTCTGCTTTTTGGAGTTTAACCGCTCCGCGATTATGAATTCGGTTAGAAAAAATATCGGGTTTGACCTTGTTGAGATTGCGCGGTTCAAGAAACTCGGAAAAAACGCCCCCTTTTTTAAAAAAGTATTCACGGAACGCGAGCGCCTCTATTGCTTTTTGTATAAAAATCCGTTTCCGCATCTTGCCGGAATTTTTGCGGCAAAAGAGGCCGCCGCAAAGGCGCTGGGCGTTAATAAATTTCCGTTCGCGGCCATAGAAGTTCGTCATGCTCCTTCGGGAAAACCGGAGTTGTGGCTTGGCGGGAAGCGGATAAAAAGAGTTGCGGTCTCGATTAGTCACACGGATACCGCGGCAGGAGCCGTGGTGATTGTTAACGGCCGTTAAAACCCACGTTTTATATGATGAAAAAATGCATTGTGCTCGATTTGGATAATACGCTCTGGGGAGGCGTTGTTGGCGAGGAAGGACTCGACGGAATCAAACTGGGATTGACGCCTCCTGGGAGCGATTTTCTTGCGTTCCAGCAGGCGTTGCTTGATTTGTATAACCAAGGAATTATTCTTGTGATCAATAGCAGAAATAATTTTAACGATGCCATTGCGGTTTTAAGAACCCATCCGAACATGATTTTAAAGGAGCATCATTTTGCCGCGATGCGAATCAATTGGGGTGATAAAGCAGAGAATCTGCGTGAACTTGCCAAAGAGCTTAACATCGGTTTTGATTCTATGGTATTTTTGGATGATGATCCAGTAAATCGACTTCTGGTACGAACGGTTCTTCCTGAAGTTGAGGTTCCTGATTTTCCGGAAGAATCCAAACGGTTAGTTAAATTTTTACAGTCGCTGCCTTACTTCAAAATTGGAGTTATTACCGATGAGGATAAAATGCGAGGCAGTTTTTATGTTACCGAGCGTCTGCGAAAAGAACACGAGAAAAAATTCAGTTCCCGGGAAGAATTTCTTCGGAGCCTTGATACAGAGGTGCACTGTTTTATTGATGACTCGTCCTCTATCGCGCGTCTTTCCCAGATGACCGGCAAAACGAATCAATTTAATACAAGCATGCATCAGATGACGGAGGAAGAAATAAAAAGATTTATCGCGGATGAGGGATATAGGGTGTTTTATGCCTCGGCGCACGACCGGTTTGGAGATCACGGCATTATCGCGTTTGCCTTGGTAAGAAAAGGAGTGCCGCGTTGGAGTATTGAGTCGCTGCTTTTAAGCTGTCGTGTGATAGGTCGGGGGATTGAGGAGGCGTTTCTTGAGGCGATCCGTCGTCATGCAGCAGAAAGCGGTGCCTCGCGCATAGGGATTGAGTTTAAACCGACGAAAAAAAATCAGCCCGCGAAAGAATTTGTTGATAAATATTTTAATGAATATCTTTTTTCCGTATCAGCCGGCGATGTGACGCCCGGCGGGGTCCGACTTGAGATGCATGGAAAAACTTAAATCAATCATCGTTAAAATTTTTAAGGTGGCGATGTCCGATATTACTGACGAGATGTCGCCCGCCACAATTCCAGGATGGGACTCAATGAATTATCTTATTTTCATTGCCGAGGTGGAAAAAGAATTTAACCTTACATTTACCATGGATGAGGTGTTTAATTTTAAGAATCTTGGCGACATCAAGGCGGCCATGCGAAGCAGAGGAATTCTTGACGTATGAATCCCGTTAGAAGCCGCGATCGCTTATGGCGGATAGTTGTACATTAAAGGCCCAAGTTATCTAAAACACGCAGATCGTATCTTGTTGTCCGATCGCGATTTGCTTCTAACGGGATGAATGTAAAATCTTTTGAGGAAATTGTTGTGGGAGAGACGGCGTCATTTTCCCACCGCATCAGTGAAGAAAACATCACAACATTTTCGCGTCTGAGCGGTGATGAAAACCCTCTGCATGTTGACGAGGAGTACGCCAAAAAAACGAAATTGGGTGGCAGAGTGGCGCACGGGATGTTTTTGGCGGCGTTAGTATCGCGGTTGATCGGTATGTATCTTCCGGGGAAACGTTCTCTTTTGCTCTTTGCGGAGTTTCGGTTTAAGACCCCGGCACGGATTGGAGACACGGTTGAGGTACTGGGGACTGTAACGGCCAAAAGCCAGGCAACCCGCGTCGTGGAAACTGCTATCGAGATCAAAAAAGGTTCTACAAATCTTGTCGAAGGAGCAGTTAAAGTACAGATTTTATGAGCCCCGTTAGATATTCAGCAATCAATCACAATAATCGCAAAGCAGAATAAGGAGTTTTGAGATGATCTCAAAATATCTTGCGATGTAAACAATTATATGACTAACGGCGAATATTTTTTCTTAGTCTTTCTAGGTACAATTGCCGTAACTAGATTGTTGTTGGTGAGCCGCAAAATGACCAAGCCAACTATTAGGGGTTTTCGTTTACGGCACTACATGTATGGCATAGTACTAGTTGTCTTTGCTTTTTTGTTCGACAATCTTATAGTGTACGCTATCGGTTGGGGGTTGCTCGCGGACGAGGTCCCTCTAATTTTAATTAAGGGACCAGGCCATCTGGACGAACATTGGCAGGGATGTGAAGATTATTATACACCTTGGTGTGTTTCTGGTGTTTTGATTCTTATATTTGTAGTTTATCTATTCCGCGATGCCATCGCGAGATTAATATAACTGGTAATTTTATTAAAAATATTTAATATGCAAGAATCACAAAAAATATCTAACGGGGTGAGCATTTTAAAAGGAAAAATTGCGTTAGTAACGGGTGCTTCGGGCGGCATCGGCCGCGCGGTGGCGCTGAAGCTTGCGGAGCTCGGCGCCGACGTTGCCGTTAATTATCTTTCGCGTCATGCCGAAGCCGAAGAAACAGCCGCTTTGATTAAAAAACTTGGTAGAAACGCTTGTGTTTTCTCCGCGGATATAGTTTCTGAAGAAATGGTCAGAAAAATGCTCGCCGAGGTCAATGATCGGATGGGCAACGTCACGGTACTTGTAAATAATGCCGCCCCCGAGCTCTCGCTCGCGGAATTTGGAAACGTGCCTTGGGATGCGTTCGTGCCCCATCTTAATGTTCAGGTACGCGGCGCATACCATATGATTCAGTCGGTTCTTTCGGGAATGAAAAAAGAGCGGTACGGAAAGATAGTGAATATTCTGTCTGCGTATATACTTCAAAATTTTCCCAAAAAAATCGCTCCCTACATTGTGGCAAAAGAGGCGCTGTGGGGTCTTACGAAAGCGGCCGCCGCCGACCTTGCTTCGTACGGCATTCGCGTGAATGCCGTCTCTCCCTGGGTTACGGATACCGAGATGGCAGAACGCGTATCTCCACCCCGTTTCAAGGAAATGGTTGCCAAGCATGCTCCTCTCGGGAGAATTACCAAGCCCGAAGACGTCGCGAACATAGTGGGCTTTTTAGCGAGTCCAGAGTCCGACCATCTGACAGGCGTCAATATTCCTATTGGGATTACTTGATTGTAAACAACGTGATGGATTCCTACATATGAAATTACTAATTGTTACTCAAAAATTAGATAAAGAGGACGAGAATCTCGGTTTTTTTCATCGGTGGCTGGAAGAATTTGCCCGCCACGCCGCGCGGGTGACCGTTATTGTGTCTTCCCTCGGCACACATAGTTTGCCTCCTGGAGTTTCAGTGCATTCTCTGGGAAAAGAGAAAGGGAGTCGGAAGATTCGGCGGCTCTGGAGGTTTTGGGAGTTGTTTTCGTATCACTACGTCCGTTCGGACGCGGTTTTGTTCCACATGATTCCCGAATTTGTCGTAGCGGCGTCTCCTTTTTTGCTTTCGCTCCGCCGCCCCGCAGGCCTCTGGTACGTTCATAAAAGCGTAACGCGCCTCCTCAAATTTGCGGAGAGGGTCCTTGACTACATTTTTACCGCTTCAAATTTAAGTTTCCGCCTCCCTTCAAAAAAGGTTATCTATACGGGTCATGGCATTGATACCGAGTTTTTCAAACCGGCTTCCAGTTCCCCGCGCCCAGTTACCGGTTTGCGCCTGCTTACTGCAGGCCGTATTTCTCCCGTGAAGGATATTGAGACGCTGATCCGCGCCTGCGCTTTCCTTAAAGAAAACTGGAACCGAGAATTTACGCTCTCAATAGTTGGCGGGCCGCTTATGGCGCGCGATGCGTCGTATTCGGATTCTCTTAAAAACCTTGTAGAGGAGAAGGGTCTTGTAAACCGAGTCATTTTTTATGGAGCGCGTCCTTACACAGAAATTGCATCGGTGTATCGCGACCATGATCTTTTTGTTTCAATGTCAACGACCGGATCGATTGATAAAGCCGTCTTGGAAGCAATGGCGTCGGGTATGACGGTAGTAACCGCAAATGAAGCTTTTCGGTCTCTTCTGCCGGCCAAATATTTTTTGGAGAAACGGAGTCCCGAATTTGTTGCCGAGCGTATCAAGGCCATTGCGGAGGAGGCGCGTCCCAACCTTGTTTTGCGTGAGCTTGTCGTAAAAAATCATAGTATTTCGCGCACCGTTCAAGAGATTATAGCGAGATTGAAGAATATACCGTGAAATATTTTTTCCGACGGATCATTATAGGAGTTCTCTGGGCGTGGCATCTGCTTGCCGTCCTGGCGGGGCAGAAGCCGCACGCAGTGGTCTTGATGTATCATTCGGTATCCGAATCCGGATGGTTTTTTTCCGTATCTCCCGAGGAGTTTGACCGCCAGATGCGTTACATAAAAGAGTACTACACGCCTGTTCGGCTCCGCGACATTGTGGATTTTCTTGACCCCGTTAGAAGTCAGACGCCAAAGGCGTCTGCCGATGCGCATGTTTACCCCGTTAGAGATTTTATCTCTAACGGGGCGGGTCGGACTTCTAACGGGGTTGAAGGAAAACGTCCGCTTCCCAATCGCGCCGTTGCAGTAACATTTGACGACGGCTACAAAGATTTTGAAACGCACGCGCTTCCGATTCTTGAGCGGTACGGCATACCTGCAACAGTTTTTGTGACTGTCGGCGAGGTTGACCGAAAAGAAATGGGGAACTATCTTCCACTGCTTGGTTGGGACGGAATTCGGGATATCGGAAAAAGCAATTTGGTCGAAATTGGAAGCCACGCGCTCACCCATAAAAAATTGACGCGCCTGCCGCCCGAGGATGCGAAGAACGAAATTGTCTCATCCGGTATTATTATAGAAAGAAAAACTCGCCTCCGTCCCCAGTTTTTTGCTTATCCCAAAGGGAGTTTTAACGATACTATTATGGATATGGTTGCTCGCGCCGGCTATCGGGGTGCTGTGAGCGCGACCCATCTGTTGGCCGCGGCAGAAACCAACCGATTCGCGATTCCGCGTATTCAAATCGATCGCTCAACTTCGTTTTTTGAGTTCAGAGCTAAACTCACGAATGCCAGCGATTGGTATTATTGGTTATGGAGTATCAAAGAAAAATCCCTGCGTCTGTTTTTATCCTGACGAAGAATTCGGCCGGAACGATCGGCAGAGCGCTTGAGTCGGTTCGCGACTTTGCCGATATAGTTGTGTGCGACGGCGGGTCTTCCGACGCAACGCTCGAGATTGCGCGCGCGGCAGGGGCGCGGATTTTCCGGCAGCCGGATGATTGTATAGAACGCGGCGCGATTAAGGATTTTTCGTGCGTAAGGAATGAGTGTCTCGCGCACACCGTGTATGACTGGGTTTTTTATATCGATTCGGACGAAATTGCATCCGATGCGCTCATTCAGGAGATACGGGCGGTTGTGATGAATTCCTCGCCGTTGTTTTTGGCGTATCAGGTTCCTTCAAGAATTTGCATTACGGAAGAACCGGCGCGCGAGATTGCGCATTCATCGAGCTACCCGGGCTATCAGATCCGTTTTTTTAACAAAAAAACCGGGGCGCGTTTTTTCAAGCCCGTGCATGAGCGTGTGCGGTTTGATATGGAGCGTTTTCCGGTCGGAACATTTGCCGGCCCGTGGTTTTATTTTGTAAAACGGGACGGAAGCGACTACGAGTCGGATTTTCCTCTCTATGTTGGGCTTGCGTTGGAGCGATATCGCGGGCGCTCGTTTCAAGACCGAATGGCCGGAGCCGCGCGCG
>Ga0155236_111_pt2 | contig 8451 bp, 4 predicted proteins | sample RifCSPhighO2_02_FD_106204 | JGI IMG/M metagenome (GOLD analysis project Ga0155236, IMG submission 106204) | Candidatus Sungbacteria bacterium RIFCSPHIGHO2_02_FULL_47_11 | reverse complement strand
CGAAAGTGAAAGACGGCATCATTACCAAAGAAGTTAAGTATTTTAACGCTCTTGAAGAAGAGAACTTTAAAATTGCCCATGCCGCGACGAATTACGACGCTGACGGGAACATACTTGTTGATGAAGTAGAGGTTCGTCTAAACGGAAAACCTGAACTCGTTAAGCGCGAGGAAGTTGACTACATTGATGTCGCTACCAATCAGGCATTTTCCGTCGCGACCTCTATGATTCCTTTTCTTAACCACGACTACGCGAACCGCGCGCTCATGGGTTCTAATATGCAAAAGCAAGCGACACCATGTCTTATGCCGGAGGCGCCTCTTGTCGCTACCGGAATAGAAGAAACGGCCGCGAGAGATACTGGACGACTCATCATTAGCGAAGAAGACGGTACAGTAAGCCATGTTGACGCTCGCAGGATTGTGACCAAAAACACGAAAGGAAAAGAGAAGGAATACCGTCTTGTCAATTTCTCAAGAACCAACGGCTTTACTTCATTTCATCAACGGCCGTCCGTTTCTTTGGGACAGAGCATTGTGCGTGGGGATGTGCTTTCCGATACTTCCTCAAGCGACCGAGGGCAGATGGCGCTCGGTCAGAATATATTAATCGCGTTCATGTCCTGGTCTGGCTCCAATTATGAAGACGCCATCATCATTTCAGAACGGCTCGTCAAAGACAGTAGGTTCACCAGTATTCATATAGAAGAGTTTGTTGTTAATGTGCGCGATACGAAACTCGGTCCCGAGATTACGACCCACGATATTCCTAATGTCGGCGAGAGCAAACTCAAAAACCTTGACGAAGATGGGGTTGTTCGTATCGGAGCGGAAGTGCGTCCAGGCGACATCCTTGTCGGTAAGATTACGCCAAAGGGTGAGACACAACTTACTCCGGAGGAGCGTCTGCTTCGCTCACTCTTCGGAGAGAAAGCCCGCGATGTCAAAGACACTTCTAAACGGATGGAGAATGGAAAGCGCGGACGAATTATAGCCGTGAAGGTATTTTCGCGCGAGAAAGGCGATAAGCTTGATTCAGGTATCATAAAACGGATTCATATTGAAGTCGCGGAACTTCGCGCCGCCTCTGTCGGCGACAAGCTCGCGGGTCGCCACGGAAATAAAGGAGTAATCTCAAAGGTACTTCCTGAAGAAGATATGCCGTACATGATGGACGGCCGTCCTGTTGACATGATACTCACCCCGCTTGGCGTCCCATCTCGTATGAACCTCGGACAAATCTTGGAGCTCCACCTCGGACTTGCGGCGAACGAACTCGGCTATCAGGCAATTGTCCCGCCTTTCGCGGGGGCGACAGACACTGAAATTAAGGAAGAATTGGTCAAGGCGGGCATAAGCAAAAATGGAAAGATGAAGCTCTTTGATGGACGCACAGGAGAGTCGTTCAATCAGGACATCGCAGTCGGCTATATGTATATCATGAAGTTGCACCACATGGTGGAAGACAAGATTCATATGCGCTCCATCGGTCCGTACTCGCTCATCACACAGCAACCACTCGGAGGAAAGGCGCAAGGAGGAGGACAACGATTCGGTGAAATGGAGGTCTGGGCACTTCTCGGTCACGGCGCGGCCTATACGCTCCGCGAGATGCTTACGATTAAGTCAGACGACATCTTGGGTCGTTCGGCCGCCTTTGACGCGATTGTGAAAGGCGAGCGCATATCTCAAATGAACGCGCCCGCGTCATTTAGCGTGCTTTTGAATACGCTCCGAGGACTTGCGCTTGATGTTGAGCTAAAGAAGGAAAATGAGACAGGGCAGGAAACACAGACGAAGAGGTCGAATAATTATGAGAGGCGAAGGGAACGAACCAGATAATGCGAATCAACGAATTCATCCGAATATCCGAATAATACGAATCAGAAAAGAAGTCCCCAATCTTATTCGCAACTATTCGTAGATTCGTTCATTCGAATATTCGCATAAAACATTTTATGAAAAGCAAAACCATCTCAAACATCAACGATTTCGATTCAGTGTTCCTCAAGCTCGCGTCTCCGGACGATATAAAGGAATGGTCGTTCGGCGAGGTTACCAAACCAGAGACCATAAACTACCGAACACAGCGAAGCGAGAAGAATGGCCTCTTTGACGAGCGCATCTTCGGTCCCGACCGCGATTATGAATGTTACTGTGGCAAATATAGAGGTGTTCGCTACAAGGGCATCGTGTGCGAGAAATGTGGCGTTGAAATGACGCGCAGTATCGTTCGTCGGGAGCGCATGGGCCACATTGAACTCTCAACTCCGGTTTCGCATATCTGGTTTCTGCGAAGCATGCCATCACGGCTTGGCCTCCTTCTTGGTATGTCAAGCGGAGACCTTGAAAAAGTCATCTATTTTGCAGGATACCTCATTACTAAAGTTGAGCCGCAGGAGCGAGCACGGCTCCTTCGCGAGCTTGAGAGCGAATATCGGGGAAAGGTCAAAGCATTGAATGCAGAAAAAGACCGTGATGAGTTGAAGGAGCGTTATCTTGCCACGAAGCACGAGATTGAAGGAGTAATTCAGGGCGCAGTGCTTGATGAGGTGCAATACCATTCATTTTCCCTAAAATACGGAACTCTTTTTGAGGCAGGAGTCGGCGCGGAAGCAATTTATCAGATTTTGCTCGTGCTTGACCTTGATATCCTTCGAAAGTCGCTTGAAGCTGAGATTGACAATGTTAGCTCGGTTGAAAGAGAACGGATGAACAAACGACTTTCTCTTATACGGTCCATGCTATCGGCGAATATCCGTCCTGAATGGATGTTCCTTACGAGAATCCCGGTAATTCCACCTGCGCTTCGGCCAATGGTTCCGCTTGATGGCGGGCGATACGCCACATCTGATGTCAACGACCTTTACCGTCGTGTCATAAACCGAAACAATCGCCTCCGTAAATTGAAAGAAATTAAAGCGCCTGAAGTAATTTTGCGTAACGAAAAGCGCATCCTTCAGGAGGCGGTTGACTCACTCATTGACAACTCCATTCGTCACGGAGCGGGAACTGCGGGAGCACTTACTGCATCACAACGCCGTCCATTGAAGTCGCTTTCAGACAATTTGAAAGGTAAGCGCGGACTTTTTCGGCAGAATCTTCTCGGTAAGCGCGTTGACTACTCCGGTCGTTCCGTTATTGTAGTCGGTCCGGAGCTTAAGCTTCATCAATGCGGTCTTCCTAAGCACATGGCACTTGAGCTTTTCCGTCCGTTTGTTATTTCCAAGCTTCTTCAGAAAGAGCTCGCGTTCAATATTCGCGGCGCGGGGCGTCTCATTGAAGAAGGCGTGCCGGAAGTGTGGGCGATTCTTGAAGATGTAATAAAGAACAAATATGTACTTTTGAACCGCGCGCCTACTCTCCATCGTCTCGGTATCCAGGCCTTCCAGCCGGTTCTAATTGAAGGGAATGCGATTCATGTCCACCCGCTCGTGTGTACCGCCTTTAACGCGGACTTTGACGGAGACCAGATGGCCGTTCATGTGCCGCTTTCAGAAGAAGCGCAACTTGAGGCGAGTGAAATCATGGCGGCGCACAAGAACATCCTTAAACCTGGAAGCGGAGACCCTATTGTTTCAGGAAAGATGCTTGATATCGTACTCGGGTGCTGGTGGATGACTAGAGTATTTCCGGAAGCCAAAGGCGAAGGCAAAATGTTTTCTCGTCCCAACAATGCGATTACCGCGTGGGACTTTGGAGTGGTTGATTTTCGCGCGAAGATTAAAGTACTCGCGACAGACCATGAGAAATACAGGGCTTATGACGGCAAGGTATTTGAGACAACTGTGGGACGGCTTCTCTTTAATTCGGTGCTTCCGAATGATTACCCGTTCATCAACAAGGAAATGGAGCGAAAGTCCATGGCCGCGCTCGTTGATGACCTAATCAATCGTTACGGCATCTCTGAAATCCCAACCATTATGGACAGAATAAAATCCTTCGGATTTAAGTACGCGACATACTCCGGTATCACTTGGGGCATTGACGATGTGAAGGTTCCGCCGGGGAAGACAGAAGTCGTAGAGCGAGCCAAGGTGAAATCGGAATTGGCGTATGCGCAGTGGCGTGATGGCCTCCTTTCCGAGGACGAACGACTCCGAAAGAATATAGAAATTTGGCACGCTGCCAAAAGCGAGGTTGAACGGCTTATTCCCGACTCACTTGATAAAAACGGCTCACTCTACGATATGGTGTACTCTGGTGCTCGCGGTTCATTCTCTCAGATTACTCAAATGGCAGGTATGAAAGGTCTCATCCAAAACACCGCAGGCGAAACAATTGAATTCCCAATTCTTTCCTGTATGAAAGAGGGTCTTACCCCGATTGAATACTTCATCACGACGCACGGTTCGCGCAAAGGTCTTACAGACACAGCGCTTAACACGGCAAAGGCGGGTTACTTGACGCGCAAGCTCTTCGTGGTGGCGCAGGATGTCATGATTACCGAAGAGGATTGCGGAGTAAAGGAAGGCATTAAAATCTCAAGAAACAGCGCGTCTGGGATTGATGTGAATCTATCAAAAAATATCCGCGGCCGTTTCCTTGCCGCCGATGCCGTCGATAAGGACGGCCACATTCTCTTCAAGAAAGGCGACTTACTTTCCAAACTTGACGCGATTAAAGTACAGGAAGCAGGCGGCGGCGAAATACTTGTCCGTTCACCGCTTTCATGCAAGAGCGTCTCCGGTATCTGTCAGAAATGCTATGGATTAGACCTCGGCAAGCATGAAATTGTCGGATTAGGTGAAGCGGTCGGGACTGTCGCCGCGCAAGCAATCGGCGAACCCGGAACTCAGCTTACGATGCGCACATTCCACACAGGAGGCGTTTCGTCTTTAGGTGGCGATATTACGCAAGGTCTTCCACGCGTTGAAGAACTTTTTGAAAAGCGCGCTCCGAAGAGTCCGGCTATCGTCGCGCGAGTTGATGGCGTCATAACCGAAATCAAAGACCTCGGCAAGGAGAAAGTTATCACAGTGCTTCCAGATATAGGCGACAAAAGTAAGACAAAGAAGAAAAGCGAATCGGAATATGTTACAAGCTACAACCGCATTCCTTTCGTCAAAGTTGGAGATAAGGTTAAGAAAGGAGACCTTCTTACGGATGGTGCTGTGGATATTGACGAACTTTTCAAATACGGAGGACGCGAACGAGCGCAGGAGTATATCATCACTGAAGTTACCAAGCCATACGAGCTTCAAGGAGAGACGGTTTCCAGAAAGCACATTGAGACCATCGTCCGCCAAATGTTTTTTCGCCGAAAAGTCAAAGACCAAGGAGGCACAACTCTCTCTGTTGGAGATATTGTTGACCCGCAAACGATTGCGATGGAGAACGAAGCCGCGAAAGAACGAGGAGGTGAAGAAGCAAAAGTGGAATTCATGGTAATGGGTATTTCCGAGGTCTCACTCTCGCGCCACAGTTTCCTTTCCGCCGCGTCATTCCAGCACACGACACGGGTGCTCATCAACTCCGCTGTAAGAGGAAGCAAGGACTCCCTGCGAGGTCTTATGGAAAATGTCATCATTGGCCGTCTTATCCCCGCAGGCACTGGCTTTAAGGGAGGACCCAAAGCCGCGATGATAGAGAAATTACAGCGTGAACTTGAGCCGGAGAGGGTTGAAGCGGAAGCGACTGAATAACCAATGACGGATAACTGAATTACTGAATAATGTGATTACCAAATTAAACTAGTAAAGTATGAAATTGAATTATGAGACACTTTTGAGCACTTATCCTTGGATAGTTGAGGAAGGTCGCGATTGTATTTTAAGTCCCGATAGCGACGGTTTACTCTGTGGTCTCTTTATGTCTCACTATTTAGGATGGAAGATTCGTGGCTTTTACGATGGAAAGGTATTGCTTCTTGCGAAAGGTATTGAGCCGAAGGAGTGTGTCTTTTTAGACATGGAAATATATCGTAAAGGCGTCAAAAGTGTCGGTCAACACATGATTCAGTTTGATAAAAAGAATTTGCCGAAAGAGTGGGATGCGTTTAGTGACTGTATCTCTGCAAACAACTTGCACAATTACGATTTTAAAAATGATTTTAAATCAAAATATCCGCTTGGAACAATTCACCTTCTAACGGCTATTGTGGGGAAACGACACAAAATCGGAATCAAAAAAGATGCGGTTAGTTCGTTGCTTTATACCGACGGCACATTTAAGAGTCAATTCAATTATCCAGAAAATTGCATTGAGTGGCTGGAGTTTCTTGGTGCAAGTGAATTTGGGAATCCATTACAGCGCGTATTTATGGACCCGCATTATTCTACTTATGAGTTAATGCTTGCGCTTCGCGATATTTTTTCTGATATTAGAAAGATTGGTGGCAATAAACGCGGTGGCGACAAAATAAAGATATCGGATTCAAAAGGCAATGTCGTCTCTATTGATTCAATTAAAGAAGGGCTAAACGAGAGTGTTTTATTGCAAGCAGAGAATTTTCTTAATATGTTGTCTGAACGCACAGGATGGATTTACAAACGCAGCGCGTGGTCATGGGGGTCGTACACAGTACGACGATTCAAGAAAGGAAGCGTAAAACCCGGAAAGGCGCGCTACAATGATCTGCTTGCAAAACTGCCTTTATCATTTGCTATCACTCGCAGTGACAGTATTGAATATACATTGGATACTGAGTCGGTATTCTAAAGTATTTTAGGTTGGTTTTCGGGCGCACACTCAATCGCTATCCTCTTTTTGGCAATCTCGCAATATTCTTGCGCTATGTCTATACCGATATATGAACGACCGAGATTTTTCGCGGCAACTATTGTTGTACCGCTTCCGACAAACGGGTCAAGAACTATTCCATCTTTTGGGCAGAAGCATTGAATGAAATCATACGGGAGTTGGTTTGGGAAAGTTGCTGGGTGCTGGTGCTTTAAGCGGCTGCCGTCTCCGGCGGTCATATATTCCCATATAGTACCGCGACACTTTGTAGGATTTATGGTTATGGACCGAGTTGCGATACGCACCCCATTAGTAAGGCGCGTGCCTCCGCCGGTCATTGTTTTGCCCCCATGCTTTGATGGGATCTTTAGGTGCTCTTTGTTGAAGTATAATGGTCGCTCGCCTTTAAGAAAAACAGGAATGTATTCATGGTCCACTCTAAACCGTTTGTTCCACCATGCGCCTTCTGCTCCGTATTTTCTGTAGATTACGGTTTCAAAAAGTTTGAATCCGATGCGGTCGCACCAATCAAGAATTGTTCTGAACGAGGTAAGCGATTTTCCGAAATTCTTTGTCTGGTCTTGAATAACCATAGCGACAATACCTCCATCTTTTAGAATACGGTGCATTTCTTGTCCAGCAGCGGAAAGGTCTAGTGAGAATCCTTTGTAATCGCGAATCCTGTCATATGGAGGAGATGTGACAACGATGTCTATTGAAGAAGATGGCAAGGTTTTCATTATTTCAACTGCATCGCCACAAAGAATTCTATTGAGTGGCTTTTTTTTTGCTGGCGAGGTTTGAAACGGAGACGGATATAATCCAGCGGGTGCGGTTTGGGTTTCGGTTTTCACTACACCAACAACAACACCCTGTATCGCGACAGAATGATTTTTGTCTATGATGATTGGCTTCAATGTTTTGTTTGCGGGCTGAAGGCGAATTTGGTTTCTTTCCTTGTAAAATCTCTTAAGAGTTGCATCCGTTCCATCAACAAGAGCCACTACTTTTTCTCCGTTCTTTGCTGTTTCCTGCTTTTTTACGAGAACAATGTCGCCATCGTTGATATTTTCCTCAATCATACTGTTTCCTGCTACGCGTAGCGCGTAGCAATCTTTAACTGGAAAGGGAAGACGGCTTTGCGGTACGGCGATTGTTTCTTTGTTTTCAATCGCTTCATGCAATTGTCCTGCCGCAATCGTCCCGAGAAGCGGAATACTTATCATCTTTTCTTTTATTGACGCTACAATGCTCCGCGCCCGCCGCTTTTGCCGCTCAACATACCCCTTTTGTTCCAACGCCGAGATATGCTGATGGACTGTGGCCAATGAACGCAATTTCATTCGCTTGCGGATATCCGAAAACAAAGGCGCGAAACCGTGCTTTTCAGTATAAACCGTGATAAAATCAACTATCTGTTTTTGTCGTTTGGTAAGCATAAGATTGGCCGTAGTATATTGTACCATGTACATACCGAACAGATACCGAAGTTATCCACATTTCCGTTTTTCTTTTTACTTTTAAATGATTTTCACTGCATGTCAACACCAGTAGAACAAATTAAAGAACGGCTCGGGATTGCGGATGTAGTCGGCTCGTACATGAAGCTTGAGCGAGTAGGAAGTTCACTTAAGGGTAAGTGCCCGTTCCATAACGAGAAAACACCGTCATTTTTCGTCTCACCCGCCCGCGGGTCGTATTATTGTTTTGGATGTCAGGCCAAAGGCGACATTTTCACATTCGTGCAGGAGTTTGAAGGGCTGGACTTTAT
>Ga0155236_158_pt1 | contig 8544 bp, 8 predicted proteins | sample RifCSPhighO2_02_FD_106204 | JGI IMG/M metagenome (GOLD analysis project Ga0155236, IMG submission 106204) | Candidatus Sungbacteria bacterium RIFCSPHIGHO2_02_FULL_47_11 | reverse complement strand
TCACCACTTTCCTGACCGACGAATCAAAAGGTTCCCGGTTGCAATTAGGCAAATCTACCCATGCTTTTATTTCTTCGTCAGGTTTAACTTATGATATGTCCTCTTACTCATTAACTTCGTCTATTCCGTCGGGCGGAAATTATAAATTTTTGGTTATTTATGCGAGCGATGACGGATTAGATAAAACCGAAGACCTTAGCGACGCGCCGTTCAGTATTGTGGCGGCTTCAGCTCTTAACGAGCCGGAAAAGAATATGGCAAGCGCACTAGTGTCAATTCAGCATCAGCTTGACGCCATTGCCGAGAAAATAAGAATGCTTTCAAGATAACTCTTCAAAGGGAATTACCGAGTTACGCCCAAAGCGCCCTGTGAACCCCATTAGAGATGCGGAACGAGAGGGCTGTATGGCATATATTTTTGGATGGCGGAGTATTTCTTGCCGTCCGCTTCGGTACTGCCCAAATCTCTAACGGGGTGAATAAGGGACGCTTTTGGTTTTTTGTGAAAATGATACGATAGAAACATGCGCCAATCCTATAATTTCATCGCAATCGGCGATACGGTAACCGACGCGTTTATTGACCTTCACGAAGGTGGAGCGGCACATCTTGATATTGATAAAGGCATGCGGGAGCTTTGTATGCGTTTTGCGGACAAAATTCCGTACGACAACGTTACGGTGGTGCCCGCCGTGGGCAACAGCGCCAATGCCGCTGTTGCCGCGGCCCGTTTGGGTCTTGCAAGCGCTTTGGTTTCCAACGTGGGGGGCGATTATTTCGGTCAAGAGTGCCTTTCAGCACTTAAGGCGGAAAAAGTTGCGGCAGAATTCATTACGGTACACAAGGATATTAAAACCAACTATCATTATATACTTTGGTATGAGGATGACCGGACTATTTTAATTAAACACGAGGAATATCCGTATCACCTGCCTGACATTGATGATCCGAAATGGGTTTATTTTTCTTCCCTTAGCGGCAATTCGGAGGAGTTTCATCGCGTTGTTTTGAATTACCTCCAAGAACATCCGAAAATTAAACTAGCGTTTCAGCCAGGGACCTTTCAGATGAAAATGGGGCTACACAAGCTCGCAGGACTTTATAAGCGTTCGGAGGTATTCATCTGCAACAAAGAAGAATCCCAAAGGATTTTGGAAATAGACGAGCGGGATATAAAGGTTCTTCTCAAGAAAATGCATGATATCGGGCCAAAATTAGTGGTTATCACGGACGGTCCCAAGGGCGCGTATGCTTCTGACGGCGAATCGGCGTGGTTTATGCCGCCCTATCCCGACCCAAAACCTCCGTATGAGCGTACCGGCGCCGGGGACGCGTTTTCTTCAACCTTTGTGGTAGCGCTTTGTTTGGGGAAAAGCATTCCGGAGGCGCTTCTGTGGGCGCCCATCAATTCAATGTCCGTGGTGCAGCAGGTCGGCGCGCGGGCGGGACTTTTGACGCGCGAGCAGATTGAATCCTATCTTGCGAAAGCCTCGGCTGATTATAAACCAAAAAAAATATAAATGGCAACTCAAGACATACAAAATTATATTGCAGCAAACCGTGGAAAATTCACGATGCCGGTATTGATGGATCAGTTGCGAAAACACGGATACCCTGAAGATGAGATTACGGTGGCTCTCCATGCGGTTTCTGGCGGCGCAGACGCACCCGCACGGCGTATGCAATTTTTAAATCACAGACCCGATACGGCGTGGAGAAAAATCGGACACTTGATTACTGGTTTTTTAGTCGGCGGCACCGTTTTTTTACTGTGTGTGTGGTTCGGGATGACATTTTCGTCACTTCTCTATGTTATTGCACCCACCGGAATACGCGAAATAGCAAGTTTGCTCCCGGCAGTTTTTGGCGCAGCAGTTGTGCTACTTCTCTTTTTCAAGTTCCGGAAACGGTCTTTATATTTCGCCCGCGGCATTTTAGTCGCATTAATCTCTTTTGGCGTTCTTGCGGTAGTGGCCATTCTGTTCCTTATGTATGTCGTTGGCCGATTTTCTTAGCTGTGGTATAGTGGGGGTATTAGAAAACTATCAAAAAGCGTTCCATGGATGAGATATTAAAAAAAATAGAATCGCTTGAACAAAGGATTTTCGAGGTTGAGAGGCGTCTTGGCGCACCCGGCGTTTTGCCGTCAGCCGAGCCGCCCCTCCCGCCCGCATACATTGGTGAAAAACCCGTCCAAAAACAGTGGTGGAATATACCCTCAACCCGTGAAGTGCTTGGGGGCGAGCGGAAAAACGTGGAATCGTATATTGGGCGCTGGGTTCTCGGGGCTATCGGAGTTGTTGCGGTCGTTTTTGGCGCAAGCTTCTTTTTGAAGTATGCGTTTGAAAGTGATCTGATTGGTGAAGTCGGTCGGGTAATGCTTGGTGTTTTCGGAGGGCTTGTTTTCATCGGTTTGGGAGAATGGCTGCGCTCGCGTTTTGCAAAGTATTCATATATTTTGAGCGCGGGGGGGCTTGCGCTTTTGTATCTTTCCGTATACGGCGCCTTTTGGTTTTATGAATTGATTAGTCAGGGAGCCGCGTTTGGCTTTATGATTGCGGTGACGGTTTTTGGCGTCGTACTTTCACTATGGGCAGACGCGCTAATTCTTGCGGCACTCTCGTCTGCGACGGGGTTTCTAGTGCCATTTTTGCTTTCTACGGGCGTTGCAAATGATTTTGGATTCTTCTCGTACCTTGTCGTTTTGAACCTTGGAATTCTTGCCGTCGCGTTTTTCAAGAAGTGGCATCCGTTGACCCTTGTCGGGTTTGTCGGCACCGTACTCAACTTCGCTTCGTGGTATGGCGGCTACTATGAATCGGAAAAGCTTTTCTTTACGATCTACATTCTCGGGATATTTTTCACCGTGTATTTGTTGACCGGGTTTTTCGCAAATATCGCAACGCGGAAGATGAGCGATTCGGCGGATCTTTTTGTTCTTACCATCAATCCAGTTTGGACATTCGGGTGGTATTATTTTCTGTTAAAACCGCAGTATGAGGATTCGTTGGGGTTTGTGGCAGTCGGTTTCGGGGCGCTTTACATATTGTTCGCCTATTGTGCGTCTGTCATGCGCCGCGAGGATGTGCGTCTGACCTTATTCTTGGGAGCAATCGCGGTGGTGTTTTTAACCGTTGCGGTCCCGTTGCAGCTTGAGGGAAACGCGATTACGATCGCGTGGGCCGCGGAGGCGGCGGTTCTTTTCGTTCTTGGCGTTTTCTTGAAAAATAAGGGAATGCGGATTTTTTCACTCGGGGTGTTTGCGATCGCATTGATTCGTCTCTTTGCGTTTGATAGTGATATTCAAAACGTGGTTGATTTTGTTCCGATATTCAACGCTCGATTCTTTACATACTTTATGACTATCGCCGCCGCGGCCATTATGGGTTATACCGCGTATGCGGGGCAGGAGTTATTAAGCGCATTTGAGGGGGGCAAGAGTGGAAAAGCGGTTCTTGGCTTTTTGGGCGCCGTGATCAATATTTTGGTGCTTGCCGCCGTTACGCTTGATATTTTTACCTTTTTTGAGGCGCGTTTGATTGAAGCGGGAGAGCAATTTCAGGAACGCGCGGTATTGGAGGCGCCCGCGCGCGTGCCGCAGACAAAACCTGGATATGAGTATGACTATAGCTATCAGCAGCGTACGTCGTTTTACGCGAGCGACGGATACCGCTCCATTCTTAACCAGCGGAACGCGTCAATATCCGTTTTCTGGACCATCTTGGCGGTTATCCTTATAACCCTCGGGATGCTCTACCGGAACGCGTATTTGCGCTGGTCGGCGCTCATTCTTTTTGGCGTTACGATCGTCAAAGTTTTCATTTTAGACCTCGCGGGACTCAAAACGCCATATCGCATTATTTCATTCATGGCGCTTGGCATTATTCTTTTGCTCGCTTCCTACCTTTACTTTCGGTATCAGAAGCGTCTGGAAGAAACGCAGCGCGCTGTTTTATGAGAATGTTGGTTCGTATATTTTTGGTTCTGTCGGTTTTTTTTGTAGCGTCAGCGGTGTATGCGGATTTTGATTCCGAACGATGGGAATTTCGCAGTGCGATTCGGGACAACGATGTCCGCTCGAAGTACGTGATACTTGAACTTCCGTCTGATTTTTTCTCGCACCTCAAGGCAGATCTTTCCGATTTTCGTGTGGTGAATCAGGGCGGCGAGGTGCCGTATGTTGCCGCGGTTGAAGGTGAGATAGAAACACGCATGTACATTCCGGCGCGTTTTTTTAATCTTTCATCGGTTGTCGGCCAAGACACGACGTTTGTTGTGGATGTGGGGCAGGAGGGCGTTTTGCATTCAGCGTTGACGATTGAAACAACGTCAGAGAACTTCCGTCGGAACGTTGAAATTGAGGGAAGCAACGACCAGCAATCGTGGCGGATGCTCAATAGCGGTGGGCAGGTTTTTGATTTTACGGTTCGCGACCCGCGCTATGTTAAAGTGACCATCAACGACGTTTCATATCCGGAAGCGACGTTTCGATACCTTCGTGTAAGGATATTAGATCAGGGCGAGGCGCCGTTGCGTATTAATGCCGTTAAATTATCGCGGCAGGTAAGCGCGCCGGCACATGAAGTTTCGTACAGCCCCGAGCTTGCAATTTTGCAGAACGAAGAAGATCGAACCACGGACCTTGTGTTGGACCTTGGGGCAGATGGCATACCAAATCGCAATGCGCGCCTGACAACCGCCAGTATAAATTTCAGCAGAGCGGTTGCGGTATACGAGAGTAGTGATAAAAAAGAATGGCACTCTCTTGGGCATGGCTATATTTTTTCCATTGATACGCCAAAATTTAAGGGTAGTAATCTTTCTTTTCAATACCCAGAATCTAACAAACGCTACCTCAAGCTCTCAATTATTAATTATGATGATCGGCCTATTGATATTGGAGGAGTCACGCTTGGCGGAGTGGTGCGGCGGGTTCTCTTTCAACGTGATCCCGCGAAGGAATATTATGTATATCTTGGCAACCCAAAAGCGCGACGTCCTCAGTATGATATTGAGAAGATTTCTCAATACGTTGATGCGGATCAGTTGGATCGAGTTGAAACGGGTCCGGTTGAGAAAAACTCGTCATATATTCCTATAAAACCGCCGCTGACCGAACGTTCTCCGTATGTTCTGCCTTTGATATTAGGATTGGTTGTGGTTCTCCTTGCTTTTCTTCTCCTTCGGCTTATCTTAAGAACACGCCAAACAAATTCTTTATGATTTCTTTGAAAGAATACGTAATGCTCGCCGCCCACGAACAATGGTCCGTCGGACATTTTAATGCGTCGGAACTTGACCAATTTCGTGCGATTGTTGAAGCGTGCAAAGAGGCCGGCGCCCCTGCGTTCGTTGGGACGTCCGAGAGCGAACGGGAGCATCTGGGCCTTGCCGAAGCAGTGGCATTGCGCGATACGTTCCGAAAGGAATATGACATTCCTATTTTTCTAAATGCGGACCACACCAAAAGCGTGGAGGCGGCAAAGAAGGCGATTGACGCAGGGTATGATTCGGTGCACATTGACCTTTCGAAGTCATCGCTTGAAGAGAACATTAAAGGGACACGGGAGGTTGTAGAGTATACAAAGCAAAAAAGCAAACATAGAAAATCAAAAGTCATTGTTGAGGGTGAGGTTGGATACCTTGTAACAGATTCGTCCAAGGTGTATAAAGAGCGTATTGAAATACCGCAGGGGAGCTTAACTAAGCCGGAGGAGGCGGAGCGGTTTGTCAAAGAAACAGGAGTTGAGTTTTTTGCGCCTGTCGTGGGAAATCTGCATGGGATCGCGGCAAACGAACCTAATATTGATTTCAAGCGGATTCGGGACATCCGCACCGTCCTTCCCGAAAACATAGGGTTGGTACTGCATGGCGGGTCAGGAATTCCAGATGAGCAGGTGCGAGCGGCGGTTCGGGCGGGCATTGCCGTCGTTCATATTAATACGGAGCTTCGCGTGGCGTTCACGGATGCACTGCGCAAGAGCCTCTCGGAGCATCTCGACGAGGTGGCGATGTATAAACTAGATGAGGCGGCGGGTGATGCGATGGGGAAAACCGTGATTGATAAATTGAAATTATTAGGATCAGAAAATAGAATTTAACCTGCCCGCCATAAATCCTGTCCATGAGTTACTGCGTATTCTGAAACACCGTAGAAATCTCAGTTTTTACATCCTGATTATGTGTATAGGCATATGGCAGGTGGGGAAACATAAGAAAATAGTGTTGATAATCTGTGGATAAGTCATGGTAGGGTCTATATAATCTCCTCCGCTCGGTCCGACGTCCGTCGGACATCGCTCTGGGCTGCCATTCATCCGCGGGCAAGCCCGCGGTTTTCTGGCAGAGATTATAAAAATCCCGCCTGCAATAAGAGTATCTACTACAAGCGGGGTGGAATTTGTGGAGGAGGATGTCCTTTTGAGTTCAGTTTCAACCACAGGCCCTTACATCGATCCGAGCACCGAGTATGTCGGTAGCCCAGCTTTATAGCTTGTTGCACCTTGCTCCGTCTACGCTCGAATTTTTTGTGGCAGACTTCGCACTCCAAGGTTACCCAGCGCTCTTTCTTCCTTCTTCTGGCGCATGAGATACACTGGAAAATTCTTTTTCCTATCCTCCCATTGCCCCTTTTTACGATGACAGATGTGGCCCTAAGCTCTTTTTGCCTGAAGGCCTGTCCGCAAAAATAGCAGTAGCAGCTAACCCTCGTAAATCTTCCGGCTTTCTTAAGGATCTGCCTTACCCTCTCGCGAGCTAGACCAATCTCCCGTCCAATTTTGGCGCAAGAATAGTCCGAGTGCTCAAGACGCAAGTCAACGACCTTTTGATTGTCGACTTTTGTGTGTCTGCCGCTTCCGATTCCTCCCATCAAAATCACCCCCAATTCTATCTAACTTATCTTTAGCATATCTATGTTTTTATGTCTAGCTTTAAGCATTTTTATTTAGTATCATAGATCTATGCCTAAAATCTTTATTACTCGTGCTATCCCTGATAAGGGTGTGAAGTTGCTAGAGGAAAAGGGCCACAAAGTAGTAGTAAGCCCGCATGATCGTGTCCTCAAAAAAGAGGAGTTCATTGAGTTTTTAAAAAAAGACAAATATGATGCGGTGCTCTGCGATCTGACGGATAAAGTTGACGCAGAAATTTTGGATGCAGCTAAAGCGTCGGGGATAAAAATTTTCGCAAATTACGCCGTGGGGTTTGATAATATTGATGTCAAAGCGGCCCAAGAAAGGGGGATTTTAGTAACGAACACCCCCGGAGTACTTACCGATACTGTTGCGGAACATACCTTTGCCTTAATGCTTGCAATCTCGCACCGGATAGCGGAGGCGGATCGATTTACTCGTGCTGGAAAATACAAGGGTTGGGAGCCCATGCTTCTTTTGGGCAATGACCTATCTAAAAAAACCGTAGGCGTCGTGGGGCTCGGAAGAATCGGATCGCGCGTTGCCTTCCATGCAGTTAAAGGGTTTGAAGCGTGGGTGATTTATCATGATGTTACGCGAAACGAAGATTTTGAAAAGGAATTCGGCGCGGAGTACAAAGAAACGCTGGAAGAGCTTCTTCGAGAAGCGGATTTCGTTTCGATCCACGTACCCCTGCTTCCGGCAACAAAACATTTAATCAATGCCGAGCGGTTCAAATTGATGAAGCCGACCGCGTATCTTGTGAATACTTCGCGAGGGCCGATTGTTGATGAAAAAGCGCTGGTTGAGGCGTTGCGCCAGAAGACGATTCGTGGGGCAGCACTAGATGTTTTTGAGAATGAACCTGCGCTTACCCCCGGTCTTGCGGAACTCGAAAACGTGATTTTAACTCCCCACATCGCATCCGCAACCGAGGAAACGCGTCAAGCCATGGGTGAACTTGCGGCAAAAAACATTATTGAAGCGTTGGAAGGACGAATGCCACCGAATCTTGTCAAAAGCTGATCCTTTGGTGTATAATCAAAATTGGAAGCCGTCGATGACGGCCCCTTTCTTTTTCTAAGACATTTGCTATAATTATTTTTATGTTGGAACTCAAGGCACAAAAACGAGATATTCTCGGTAAGAAAGTGAAATCTCTTCGTAAAAAGGGTTTTTTGCCCGCGGTGTTGTATGGTGAAAAGGTTGCTTCTCTGTCGGTCACAGTGCCATTTCGTGATTTTGAGAAAGTATACCTTAAGACCGGTGAATCAACCCTTATCAAATTGGATGTTGAAGGAACGCCCCATACGGTTTTGATTTTCCGCATCGCACAAGATCCGTTGCGTGGCGTACCCATCCATGCTGATTTTTACGCGGTGCGGATGGACAAAGAAATCCGTACAAAAGTTCCGGTCAAGATTGTTGGTGAATCTCTGGCAGTTAAAAACGAGGGAGGCATCTTGTTGACGGTTTTGCGTGAACTTGAAATTGAGGCATTACCTCAAAATCTTCCCCATGAGATTAAAGTTGACATTTCGGGACTTCTGACGCTCGAGAGCAGGATTCAGGTTAAAGATATTGTGTTTCCTGCCGGCGTGAAGGTGCTTGTTGATCCGAATGATGCGGT
>Ga0155236_112_pt4 | contig 8573 bp, 9 predicted proteins | sample RifCSPhighO2_02_FD_106204 | JGI IMG/M metagenome (GOLD analysis project Ga0155236, IMG submission 106204) | Candidatus Sungbacteria bacterium RIFCSPHIGHO2_02_FULL_47_11 | reverse complement strand
GTGCAATTCTTTTAAAATCTGTTTTTGCCATGATAATTTACTTAATAGGTGTACGCAAGTTTAGAAAAGGAATCTTGAAAAATATAGTCGCTTCGCTCCTTATTTTACAAGACATACCTCCCCTCTTTATCGTCGCGAACAATGCGCCCTTTGTCCATGGTGATAACTCTTCTGCGCAGGGCATCAATGACTCCTTTATTGTGGGTGGTAAGCAAAATAGTGGTGCCCATGTCGTTTACCTTTTTCAAAATCTCTATAATTTCATGAGTATTTAAGGGGTCCAAATTGCCGGTCGGCTCATCGGCAATAATAATGTCCGGCTGATTAACTATTGCACGTGCAATGGCCACTCGCTGACGCTCTCCCCCCGAAAGCTCATGGGGAAAATTCCACATTTTGTCTCCAAGATCCACCAGTTCAAGCACCTGCGGAACATCGGAGGCAATGTGTTCATCGGGTCGTCCAGAAACTTCCATTGCAAACGCCACATTTTCATACGCTGTTTTGTGGGGAAGCAAACGAAAATCCTGAAAGACAATGCCCACGCGCCTCCGGAGGCGCGACACATCACGAGAATGTAAAGAATGAATATCTGTTGATTCAAAAAAAACGGTTCCAGAAGAGGGGCTTTCTTCTACAAGAAGCATTTTTAAAAGCGTGGTCTTTCCGGCACCGGACTGACCAACGATAGAAAGAAACTCACCGGGCGTGACAGAAAAATTAATATCATCAAGCGCGACAACATTTCCCGGATATATTTTTGAAACTTTATCAAAATGAATCATGCTACTAGGCTTTAGGCTTTAGGCTTTAGGAACTTTCATTTTCCCTAACGCCTAGTGCCTAGCGCCTTATTTTTATAGATTTTTTTCCGCTTCAATAAATTCGTCCAATTCTCCCCGCTCTAACACGCCGAGAACATCTCGTGTTTCCGCATTGGTGCGGTGGTCTTTTGCCATTTTATACGGATGAAGCACGTATGAACGAATCTGGCTTCCCCATTCTGCTTGTGTTGTTTTTGAAATATGAAATGCGGCAGATTCCTTGAGACGCTCTTCTTCTTGCAAACGGTACAATTTTCCTTTGAGGAGCTCAATGGCGCGCTCCTTGTTTTGTGCCTGACTTCGCTCGGTCTCAACATGCGCCGAAAGATTGGTGGGGATATGCACCACACGAACAGCGGTGTCCCGCTTGTTCACGTTTTGTCCGCCCGGCCCGCTTGAACGCGCAAACTCAATTTTCAAATCGGATTCAGGAACAACAATCTCGGGGCCTTTTCCCACATCCGGTATCACCTCAACCATTGAAAACGAAGTGTGACGTAGCTTCTTTGCTGAAAATGGCGATATGCGCACGAGCCGATGCACGCCCGATTCGTTTTTAAGCGCCCCATACGGCCCCTTGCCACTTACTTCAAAGGTGATATTCCGAAACCCTCCGTGGTCATTCTCATTTTTGTGGAGCACCCGAAGCCCCCACCCGCGGCGTTCGGCTAATTTGCCATACATACCAAAGAGTATTCTTGAAAAATCTTCGGCATCATCCCCTCCGGCACCGGAAAAGATAGTTAGTATCGCATTGCCTTTTTCATACGCGCCGACACCAAGCGCTTTTTCTTTTAGCTCGTTGTACTCCTTAATGACCTCCTGCGCCTTTTCCTTTTCGTTCCAGAAGAGCGGGTCACCCATTTTTTGTTCCAGCTCGGCAAGCCGCCTCTCTATATCCTCCTTCTTGCGCTCCATATCAGTATACTATAGCAACAAAAAAACCCCCATGAAAGGGGGTTTATCTTTGATTATATTTTGAGAATTTCAGTAAGCGGCAACTCCAGTGCCCACAGCGCCCCTTTTCGTCTGGAGTTTTCCCAATTAAGAAAGCGCCAGAGAGTTTGCAGAACCGCAACATGCTGTATGCAATCTAATAGATATTCATGCTCTAATTTTGTGAAAGGCCGTTCTTTTGTATAGCTATTATAAAAAGCTTTATAGATTTTTGGCCTAAATCCTTCATCCCCAAAACACCAATAAATTACCGAAGAGGCAAAATCAAAGAGCGCGGGGGCAACAGAGGCGTCTTCCCAGTCAATAATTGCTATTAATTTTTCTTTTCGGAAGAGAACATTATCTGTATGCAGATCGGCATGTACAATACTGTGCGGAAGTTTTGGAATAATATTTTTCGCAAAAAAATTATGGGCGTTGAGTGCCGAGAAAATTTTTCGCGCGTGTTTGTCGTGATCAAAATCTCGGCGCAGTAAAACAATTTCCTTTTTAACATACTCTCTGCTTAGCCACCCAAACTTTTCTGGTAAATGTTTTAAAGAAACCAAGCTCATTTTTCCCATAATCATTCCCACTTGTGAAACAGCGTCTAAAGTAACGGCAGGATGCACTCCATGAATTTCTTTTTGCGCCACAGAGACTATTCCATTATTCTTGAAAACACAGGAGCCGTCTTTGCTAACTAGATATGGCGCAGACGGAACTTCATGGCGAAAAAGGTGGTTTGCAAAAACAGCTTCATACTCGGTGTTTGCCGCCACGTGCGCCCCTGTCATTATTTTTGTAAAATATTTTCCCCTATCCGTCCTAATTAAGAAACCAGTATTTGCACCGCCATGCGCATCCTTAATTCCCAAAATATTTCCTAAGCAAAAAAAATCCGCGATCATGGGAATCTCGCGCTTTATTTCTTTTTTCAAAAGAAATACCTTTGTTTCAGAACGATCAAGCTAGTCTGAAACTACCACGCAAAAAATCAAAACGCAAGAATTGGAGCCACCTCGGAGGATCGAACTCCGGACCCCAGCTTTACGAAAGCTGTGCTCTACCAACTGAGCTAAGGTGGCGACAAAAAACTCTAAGCCGTTGGCCGGAATTGAACCGGCGACCTGTCCGACCAAAGTCGGACTGCTCTACTTCACCCACCCAGAGCTACACTGGTTTTTACAAATACAAGTTACTATGCGTATCTATCGTCTGAAACTCAACAACCTCGTCAGTAATTTCTTTATAAAGCGCCCGATAATCACCGGTGATATTAATACTCCTGTATTCTGAATACTTTCCGGCCAATTGATGATTGTTCAGTTGTGGATGAAACTTGTCACTCCAGAAGAGCCGCAAGCGTTTGTAGAACTGCTCCTGTGTTTTTACATCAAGCAGGGCAAATCGTTTCTCAAATGCCCTATGATACAAAATGATCATACGGATTTAAGATACTCGATCGCCTCATCAAGAGTAAGCGGAGCGGAAAAGTTTTTTCCTTTTTTCCGATCACGCTCAATTTTGTCGAGAAGCGCACGAGTTTTTGCATTCGGGACAAGCGGTGTGGAAAACACGACACGTTTCTCGCGAACGAGATTGCGAAGGTAGTGGTTAACGATCGTTCCGAGCGGCAAGCCAAGGGCTTGCGCGACCCTCTGCGCGTCTTTTTTGAGCTTTTTGTCCGTCTTGACATTGATCACCGTTTTCTCCATATATACTCAGTATATACTTTGGTTAAATGTTGTCAATTTTTGCCAAAATAGGTTCTGGTCTGTTTTTAATAGGGACTAAGGTGGCGACAAAAAACTCTAAGCCGTTGGCCGGAATTGAACCCCTGTACCACCCCGACTAAAGTCAGGGGGCTACGGGGCGCAGCCGGAAACCTGTCCGACTTAAGTCGGACTGCTCTACTTCACCCCGCCAGAGCCGAGGAGGAGGATTGAACTCCTGACCTCGCCCTTACCAAGGGCGTGCTCTACCAACTGAGCTACCTCGGCTCTGGGGGGGCAAGCTGAGTCCCGACGCTTTGGTCGGGACCCCGACTCCGTCAATGACGGACGTCGGGGCTACAACGGCACCATGCATTTACTGTGAATTACGAAAGTATCCTCATGATTTATTCAGCGTGGTTTCAGCGTACGTATCAGCGTTATTTCAGCGGCAAACGCTGATAGGCCGCTGATTGGGACGCTGATTTGTCGCCCTTTAAAGGAGTTTCGTAACTCAAAGGCATTTAAGACAGCATAATTCAAATTTCAAAGATTTTCAATCTCTAGTGCCGTCCCGCCAGAAGCTGGACGACACTCGCAGACTAACGCAGACTGCACGCAGAATTACGCAGAAGAGATAAAAAGTTAACGAAGTACTTCTCTCCGTATCAACCGCATCAAAAACGACTGGCACAGCCAGTCGTTTTTGATGAAGCGCAAACCCATGAACACCTATAATTATGGGCGCGAGTGATGGGATTTGAACCCACGACCTTCCGCGTGCACTAAATCCATTATTTTCATAACAGCGTGGACTATATCTTTACCTTAGACAAATGCCCTTAGGTACCCCGGTATCTAGTCTCTACGGCGCCCCATGACATACCCTGTCATGGGTTCCCTCGGTGTTCGCATATCCAAAATGGACTTAGCCTTCACCGATATCCCGGGGAGTTTCAATCTGTTTTTAAACAGAAAGCTGCACGTCTACAGGCGGACGCTCTAACCAGCTGAGCTACACCCGCATTTCTCTAAAATGCTTAAATCGAAGCTTCTTTCTCCCAAGAAAGAGCTCCGAATCCTCATTATACATAATTTCCCCGAGTCTCAAAGCATCCAAAGTGCTAAATGATAGCCGATATACATTTTTATCTTTTGGCGAATAAAATGACCCACCGCGTATGCCACAATCACGCAAGCACTTTCTCAAATCTATTAAAAACTCTTTACTAATACTTGTAAAAGCTACCTGCAACACGCGCGTTGGAGTCTTTCTATTTTTATTTATGAATCCAACCCATACATTTCCATCCCCATCAAAATATCCACGAATGAAGCATCCGAGACACCGCTTGGGCATGTGTGGCAATCGAATGCGCCGGGATTTAAGGGGGGTGTATCCGAGACCAACAAGATCATTAAACATTTGTTTGCTGCCAATCTGTAGCCTAAATACACAACCCGTGTTTGACAGCCTCTTTGAAATCTTATGTTCAGAATTCATGACTTCTTTAATTTTTTGGAGAATATCTTTATCTGCCGAATACCATGAAATAAAGTGAGTATTTCGATTTGTTTTAATCATGTTCCCATCAGCCGAAAAGAACCCCAAAACGTAAGCCATTTGTGGGGTCCACTTTTTAAAGAATTCCTTGTTTACTTTTTTATAAACTGGCACCAATTAATTATAAACCGTGACAGTGTATTTTACTAACCATTTAGGATGCGGGGATGCAACTGGTGCCGGCGCCAAGGATCGAACTTGGGACCTCAACTTTATGAGTGTTGCGCTCTAACCAACTGAGCTACGCCGGCAAGATACACAGTAATAGGAAGGACGACTATTACAATACCATATTATTTTTACCCTTTCAAACAAAAATGGCGCCTCAAAAAGTGAGAACGCCGATGTTGTCGGTTGTAAGTTGTAAGTTGTTAGTTGTAGGTTAAGCAAGTGCCCCGTTGTAGATGATTTCGCGGGAAATGTTGGCAAGAAAAATCGCATCGTCAAGAGAGTTGTGATGAACACCCCTGTCAATATGTTGTGCGGCCTCACCCAAAGTCGCACCCATATTCTTCCTATAGCCGCGGAAAAAAGAATCCATATCAATGCCGGCATGCCCATAGGGATTGTGGCTTGAAAACTGCGAAAAGTAGTAAAGAATATGCGCCGAGTCAAAAAAGACAGTATCTACAACAGGAACAATTTCACGGCCTCGCCCCACATGAGCAATCCATTTTTGAAAATCAAGTGTTGCTATCATGGGATGCGTTCCTTTGCGGTGCAAAAGCTCGAGAACAAGCCTTGGTTCAAAATGCTCGCTTCGAGGATTGTACGCCGGAAGCGTTTGGCACTCATCCAAACACCGAAGACCAAGGCACCCAACCCTCATTGCATCCTCATTATATTCCCAGGTAATCGGCTGTACCTCATCATAATAAGCAAGACCTTTCTTTAAAAGTTCTTCTTTTGAAAACTTTTCTTCGGTTACCACACAAGCACCCCAGGAAAGAAGACTGTGAACACCCACGCGCGGCCCCGCCATTTCAATATCATTTGCGATATAAAGCTTTTCCTTCTCGGCCATTTTCAACACTCTGACAAAAGTATCTACAAATATAAAAGCATTTTGGGGGAACGATGTAAACTGCGCCGCTTGCCCCCCCCCACACACACCTTTCGGGTCATAATTTTTTGCGACACAATTTATATTTTCGTATTTTAATCTGTTCGCTGTGCCAAAAGACTCACTAGACACAAACACACGAAAAAATAGAAACGCAATGACCCGAAAGGTGTGGGGGCTTGCCGTTCTTGGCAAAATACGGTACTATGCTTAAGTTCGCAACAAGGTACAAAAACATAGCGGGGTGGAGGAGCAGTAACTCGTCAGGCTCATAACCTGAAGATCGCCGGTGCGATTCCGGCCCCCGCAAAATTTTCTTGTGGAAATTTTTGCGAGGCTCGCCAAAGGCGGCCCGCAACGCAACCATAAGCAACAAAAATCCGTCATAATGACGGATTTTTGTGTTACCATGATAACAATGTATTTTGTTTATATCCTTTTAAGCAAGAAAGATAAGAGAACTTACGCTGGTTATACTAAAAATGTCTACCTGAGATTACGGGAGCACAATGCCGGTCGTGTTTCGGCAACAAAACACCGTATTCCACTGGAAGTTTTTCTCACGGAAAGATTTAAAACCGCGCAATCTGCAAAAAACCGAGAACTGTGGTGGAAAAGCAGTACCGGTAGAAAAAAATTAAAAGAACTATTTGCACGGCAAAATACTTAGTACTTGTGACCGGCCGGCCCTCGCCAAAGGCGGCCCGCAACACAACTACAAGCAACAAAAAACCCGCCAATAAATGACGGGATTTTCCATTACTTTGATGCCGATTCGCGTTTCCAATACTTAAAATCAAAGAGGTCGTTTCCAAAAACTTTACTCTTGTGCGCAACAATGCACGTAAACCATTCCTTGTATACTCTTATCCTGTCCCCAACTTTATACTGCGTATCGGTTTCCCATTTGCACTCACATTCATCCAACATCTTTTTCTTTTGGAGCAGAAACAAGCGGGCACACATGTCGCTTTACGGCAAGAAGATAAGCAAGGATTGTCTGTACGGCTTTCATGTTCTTTGAATAATCAAGCGCAAAACACGAGAGGACAAATCCTGCACAAATGCCAAGCACCAAGAGCAAATCGGGAAGATCTCGAAGAACTCTTTCCGTATGAAAGATAACGGCATAAAGAAACAACGCACCCGCCCCGCTCAAAAAACCAAAAAAAATAATTTGGAAGAACAACGGAGCGAATATCTTTGAGAGAAATGCAGCAAATCTTTGCGCGTGAACCCCAAGCCACGCCGCCATGCGACAGCCTGAGATGAATGTAGCAAAAGTAAGAGAACAGATTGTGGCAAGGATAAGTGGCAAAAACAACCCAAAAGCAGTCAATTGAATGAACAGTTCACTGGATAAAAATCCTGAATTTTCCGCCAAATTAACAAGCGTAAAAACCGCAACGGAACAAAGCAAGAAAAGGCCAACGGTGGCCCAGATCCTCCAAAGCGGAGTGTGCAAAGATGTTTTGGTGAAAAATCCGCCAATGGCCCTACGAACATACACGCACAGATTACTTGGGTTTTCAAACTTCTCCGGCTCATTCAAAAAATAGCATTTATAATATCCCCAAAGTGTATCGTCCGGTTCAATCGTGTAAATATTCATCAGACAACTCCTGACCAATACGAAACTAAATCTGTATTTTTAGTATCACAAGCCCAGAGTTGTGTCAACAGTTCCCAAATTCCTGATCAAATATAATGAAATTCTTCAAACACCTCGCGGAAAAGCCCGATGACGCGGTCTGCCCCTCTTTTGTCTATATGGAAATTGACTCCTTCGTGCGCAATTTGGTTTCGCACCTTATGCGCCTCCCATGCCTGTGAAAGAGTCTTGAAATCACCTGCCTCTATTCCTTTGAGTTTTTCACCGATGGTTTCACCAACATACCCCATCTTTTCTAGCACGTCAGCAAGCATGTTGTCGGCCTCCATAATCGCAAGCCGCCAGTCAGATTCGCTTTGAGACATCATCAGGTCTGTCACCTTTTCCCACCGTTCGTTTTTTTGAGCACTCGCCGCCTTTTCTATCGCGCTTATCTGCATACCACCCAATTCTCTTTCTTGTTTTTTTCTGATTTTCCAAATGTCTCGCACCAAATAAACTATGCCGCCGATAAGCGCCAGAGAAAGAATCCACGCAACTGTTTTTAAAAGAGAGACGTCAACGCCGGACGACGCGCCTGCACCGAGAGAAATAATGAAATGCCATATCTTTTGCGCGAGCACATAGATCTGATAGAAAATAAACTCCAAATTAAGAAAATTCGGGTCAAAAATTTTATCCTCCAGTACGGTTCTTTCTAAAATAGTGGCCATATCAATTAACTTACAACCGACAACTCACAACTTACAACCAACTACTCACAACTGCAACGAACGGCGTGTTGTCGGTTATTTGTTGTTAGTTGTTAGTTACCGGTTGTTGTTGGTTGTAGGTTGTTAGTTGTTAGTTATTCCTGAAT
>Ga0155236_131_pt1 | contig 8884 bp, 8 predicted proteins | sample RifCSPhighO2_02_FD_106204 | JGI IMG/M metagenome (GOLD analysis project Ga0155236, IMG submission 106204) | Candidatus Sungbacteria bacterium RIFCSPHIGHO2_02_FULL_47_11 | reverse complement strand
AATGTTTAGTTGTTTTAGTCCCTGCTTCATGACGGTAGTATACCACGAGCACGACTTCGGGAAAATCCACAAGACATACCCGTAGGGGGGGATTGACAGAGGTGTGAGTGCTACAGTATAGTGTGGATAACGAGAGGGTTATGATTGGTGGTCCGTGATAAACGGACCTCTTTAAATAAGCAGTTCGTTGGTTTCGTTCCGTTCCGACTGTAGTCGGAACTTCGCTCTATAGTTTTTTAGTTTGCTGGTGAACCTAGCTAATTAGAGCGAGTAGCGTGAGCGTAACTAGCAAACTAGTCAACTAGATGGATCTGAAGTCTTTTACTCAAGCAATTGAACAAATAGCGGATGAAAAAGGTATTGCCAAGGAGCGAGTGTTTGAAACGATAGAACTGGCACTTGCCGCCGCCTACAAACGCGATTACGGAGAACGCGGCCAGATTGTTCGCGCGAAACTTGAACCCGAAACCGGCAAGGTGGAGGTCAAACAGATTAAGATTGTGGTTGATGAAACCATAATTAAGTCCGAGGAGGAAATTGCCGCGGAAGAGGAAACGCGGCGTCTTGCGACAGAACAAAGTGTGGCTGTTGTTGCCATGAGAGAACCTTCGGCGTCTCCGCGTGACCAGCCCGTAGAGGAAAAGGCGGACGGCTTGTCCGTCGGAGTCTCGACGGAGACGGAAGTTTCGGCGGATGAAATAAAAAAGGTGCGGTTCAATCCGGAAAAGCATATTATGATTGAGGAGGCAAGAAAGATAAAATCCGACGTGAATCTGGGGGATGAATTGGAGTTTCCGCTGGAATACCATGAGTCGTTCGGCCGCATTGCGGCGCAAACCGCAAAGCAGGTAATTATACAGCGAATTCGCGAAGCAGAACGCGAGGCAGTATTTGATGAATTTAAAGAGAGAGAGGGAGAGGTGGTAAGCGGGCTTGTGCAGCGTGTTGAGGGGAGAAACGTTTTTATTGATGTAGGCCGGACCGTCGGCATTTTGCCATTTGAGGAACAAATTCCCCGCGAGCGCTACCGCATTGGGGAACGCTTGAAAGTTTTGATTACGCTTGTTGAAAAAAACCCTCGAGGGCCGGGTGTTTTTCTTTCGCGTTCTCACCCACGGCTTCTGAAAAAACTTTTTGAAATTGAAGTGCCAGAAGTTGCCGCGGGCACCGTTGAAATTAAATCTATGGCGCGGGAGGCGGGCTCACGCTCAAAAGTTGCCGTGGTTTCTCATGAATCAGGGGTTGACCCCGTGAGTTCGCTTGTCGGCCAGAAAGGGATTCGGGTTTCCACTGTTATCAATGAGTTGGGGGGCGAGAAAATTGACGTGATTGAGTGGTCGGAGGATCCGGCGGAGTTTGTCGCCCACGCGCTCTCTCCCGCAAAAGTGATTAGTGTGGAAGTGAACGCGCGGCGTCGGGAAGCATACACGACAGTTCCGGAAGACATGTTGAGTCTTGCAATCGGCAGGGGGGGGCAGAATGTGCGGCTTGCCGCAAAACTCACTGGTTGGAAAATCGATGTGCGGCCCCCCGCCTCCGCCGAAGCTACGGCGAGCAGGCCCAAAGAGACTGTTGATCCCAGTTCTCAGGAGCCGCCCGCAGAACCAGAGGAAGAACAAAAAGAGTACGTTCCTGATTCAAGAGACAAAGTAATCGTTGAATCAGCAATCAAAGAGGCAGAGCAGGAAAAGCCACAAGATGATGCCGCCCCAAAGGAAGAAAAACCGAAGAAAAAAAGAAAAAATCAACCCAAAAGTAATATTTGACACCCGACATTTGACGTTTGACTACGAACGGTCAAATGTCAAATGTAATAGTATGATTTGGTTCCCCATTATTGTCTCACTTTGCTCAATCGGCTATGCGATAGTTCTTATCTATCGTATTAAAAAATATTCTGTTGGCAGCGGAAAACAAATTGAGGTGTGGGACGCGATCAGGGCTGGTTCCCGCGCGTATCTCAAGCGTCAGAATTATACCGTTAGCGTTGTTGCAGTCCTCCTTGCGGTTATTTTGTGGCGTGTTTTTGACGCATCCACTGCGATCGGTTTTCTTGTCGGTGCAGTTGCTTCTACCCTTGCGGGATATTTTGGCATGATGACCGCGGTTGATACGAACGTACGCACTGCCGAGGCCGCTCGGATCGGGCTCTCACGCGCGTTTCGGGTTGCGTTTCTCGGCGGGTCCGTAACAGGTTTTTTGGTGGTTGGTCTTGGTCTTTTTTCGGTAAGTTTTTTTTACTTTCTTACGCACGACGTTGCGGCACTCGTGGGGCTCGGGTTTGGCGGCTCTTTGATTTCTGTTTTCGCGCGTCTTGGCGGCGGGATCTACACAAAAGGCGCCGATGTCGGAGCTGACCTTGTCGGAAAGCTTGAGGCGGGTATTCCGGAAGACGATCCGCGAAACCCCGCTGTTATTGCGGATAACGTCGGCGATAATGTGGGTGATTGCGCGGGGATGGCCGCGGATCTTTTTGAAACCTATGCCGTTACCGCGATTGCCGCGATGTTTCTCGGGTCTTTGCTCTTCCCCGGGAAAGAAGCGTTTGTTCTCTTGCCGCTTGTTATCGGCGGGGTTGCAATTGTTGCTTCGGTTATCGGAAGTCTCATGGTGCGAGTTCGTTCCGACACGCGCTATATCATGGGGGGACTCTATCGCGGACTCGTTGTTTCGTCGCTTGCCGCGTTAGTTCTTCTTTGGCCCGCGTTGGCGGTTGTGCTTGTTGGCGAGCGGACGCTTGTGAATCCATATTTTGTCTCTGTTTTTATTGGTATTGTTGTCACCGCCCTTATGGTAGTGATAACCGAGTATTACACGTCAAAGAAATTCCGGCCGGTTCGTTCAATCGCGCGATCATCACTCACTGGCCATGGAACGAACATTATCACCGGTCTTGCGTTTTCGCTTGAAGCGACCGTCGCACCCGTTATTGTCATATCGTCAGGAATTCTTCTCTCGTTTCTTTTCGGAGGGCTCTATGGTATCGCGCTCTCCGCGATGGCGATGCTTGCAATGGCAGGTATTATTGTTGCGATTGATGCCTTCGGTCCTATTACCGATAACGCAGGCGGTATTGCCCAGATGTCCAGGATGTCCGAGGAGGTGCGTCGCGTCACCGATCATCTTGACGCGGTTGGAAATACCACTAAAGCAGTTACCAAGGGTTACGCGATCGCGTCCGCCGGACTTGCCGCGCTCGTTCTTTTTGCGTCCTACACCGAGGAACTGCGCCATTTCGGAAAAGCCGTATTTTTTGACCTCTCGGATCCATACGTCATCGTCGGGTTATTTGTCGGCGGCCTTCTGCCGTACCTTGTTGCCTCGCTTGCGATGCGCGCGGTCGGAAAAGCGGCGCATGGAGTGGTTGAGGAAGTCAGGCGTCAGTTTCGGGACATCAAAGGGATTCTTGAGGGAACTGCCAAGCCGCAGTATGAAAAAGCCGTTGATATTGTGACGAAAGCTGCGCTCCGCCAGATGATTCTTCCCGCGTTAATTCCAATTGTTGTTCCGATTCTTCTGGTAGTGATTCTTGGATCAAACGCCGCAAAGGGTCTCGGCGGCCTTTTGGTCGGCACTATTGTGACAGGACTTTTTATGGCACTCTCTATGACTTCAGGTGGCGCCGCGTGGGACAATGCTAAAAAATTTATTGAGGAAGGAAACTACGGCGGCAAAAAATCCCCGGCGCATCAGGCGGCAGTCACCGGAGATACGGTTGGAGATCCCTATAAAGATACTGCGGGACCCGCGATAAATCCGATGATTAAGATAGTAAACATAGTTGCTTTGCTTATTGCACGACTATTGTAGTTTTTGTGAGTGCGGACCCCTCGGCTATTTCAAAAAAATCATGTTTTCTTAATTGAAGTTTGATTACGCAAACTCTGCTTTTAACTTCTGTCGGAATGGATGTTGAGGAAGAAATTTTAAAGGTCCTTCTTATTTGTTAAAATACGTCAAGAAGCCGTCAAAAATCCTAAATATCCTGTTAAAATTCTTACCGACGATCAAACCATTCGTATGAAAGACGGTGAAGTTAAATTGGTCGGAAAAGGCGCGGAAGTAAAAATATAAAAATTAAAAAAACTTTATACGGTATGCAGTATAATTTGCAAACACGGCCTCGATCTGAAGTCGAGATTGAAGTCGTGGTTCCTTTTTCCGAATTTGAACCGCACGTGAAGCGCGCGGCCGTTTTGATTTCGGAGGAAACAGAGATTAAGGGTTTCAGAAAAGGCAAAGCGCCCTACGAGAAAGTAAAAGAAGCCGCGGGCGAGGCGGCGATTTACGAGCGCGCGGCGGATGTCGCGGTGCGAAAGACCTGTCAGAAAGTAATGGAAGAATTAGTTACCAGTAACCAATTACCAGCTTCGCGTCCGCCGATCGGCAAGCCCGAAATCACCGTTACCAAATTAGCACCCGCGAATGAATTTCAGTATAAAATCAAACTTGCCTTGCTTCCGGAAGTAACCTTGCCGGATTACAAAACAATTGCGCGGCGAGTTCAAAAAGAAAAAAAAGACGTTGCGGTGAGCGACGAAGAGGTCGCACAAACGATTGAGTGGTTGCGGAATTCACGCGCACCGCTCGTGACCGTTGACAGGCCGGCAGAGAAAGACGATAGCGTTGAGATTGACTTTGAAGTTCGACATGGCGGGGTGAAGCTCGAAGGTGGGGATTCGAAAAACCACCCTTTGGTTATCGGGAAAAACAAGTTTATGCCGGGGTTTGAAGATAATCTCATTGGCATGAAAGCGAGAGAGGAAAAAACTTTTTCTCTGGTTGCTCCCGAGGGATGGCATGAAAAAGCGCTTGCTGGCAAGGAGTTGGAGTTCAAGACAGCAATGCGGTTGGTGCAGGAGCGGCATCTCATGGAAGTGAATGACGATTTTGCAAAAACGCTAGGCAACTTCGAATCGCTCGAGGCACTGCAAGGAAACATCCGTAACGGGCTCATGAAAGAAAAAGGAGAGAAAGAGACGCAAAGGGTCCGTTCTCTAATCATTGAGGAGGTCGCAAAAAACGCGAAAATGGAAATTCCGGAAGCGCTCGTTTCCTCCGAACTTGAGAAAATGACTGTTGATTTTCGTTCCAATATTGAACAGATGGGAATGAGGTGGGAGGATTATTTAACCCACATCAAAAAATCGTTTGAGGATTTGAAAAAAGAGTGGCGCCCCGAGGCCGAAAAACGGGTGCGGATAGCGCTGTGTCTTCGGGAAATTGCCGAGAAAGAAAAAATCGAGGCGAGTGAAGAAGAGGTAAAAGCGCGTGCAGACGAATTTTTGCGCCAGTTCCGCTCGGTTGCGGATGCGGAGAAGAAGATTGACCTCGACCAGCTTTTGGAGTATACTAGGGGTATTGTGAGAAACGAGAAGGTATTTGAGTTTTTGGAGAAAGTGTAATGTGGTGCGGCTCTCTCGGCTATTTCTTTTGAAAACACGTCTCGGCCGCTCCTGCGGTGGCCTCGCTATGGGTCTGATAAAATTTCGTTCCTCGACAAGCTCGGGACGAACCAAGCAATTTTATCCTCCCAATGTTTTCAAAATAAATAGTCTCGACCGCACCAAAAAAATTATGAACGGGCAAGAAAAGTTGGGACAAAAAACTGAAAAAATGGGTGAAGTGGAATTGAAGTTGGAGTCAATGATTCATATTATTGAGGAATCCCCCGTCATCAAGGATTACAAAGGTCTGCTGCCTCTTAAAGAATTTATGGATGAGGGAATGGGGTCGGGCGGGAAAAATCGGTGGGATACGGTTGAAAGGATTACCGATCACCCCACTATACGACTCTATCAAAATTTGATGGAGCTACAACCACAGGCTGCCAAAGGGAAAAAGTAAATTTATGAGGTTTTGTTTCAGTTTTAATTTTTTGTATAGCGAATATGCCTACGATTACGATTCCGAAAAATATGCCAAAAATTGAAAAACTCGTGGCGATTCCCGAGAAAACCTACGAGGAATTTTTGGAGTGGCAAAAAAAAGTAAAGTCCACCCGAACCTTTAAACCCACTGCTCGGGATAAACGAGCACTCGCAAGGGCGCGGAAAAACTTCCTTCAAGGTAACTATGTAACATTAGAGCAACTGCAGTATGAATTGGGCCTTGATAATTGATGAAGACGTGCGTAAATACCTGAAACGTATTCCGAAAGACGACGCCAAGAGAATTTTTGATGCCATACAGGGAATACCACTTAATCCGTACGGCGGCGATATCCAAAAAATGGAGGGCGAAAAAGATTCCTGGCGTCGAAGGGTCGGCGCGTACAGAATAAAATATGAAGTCCGCGTAAAAGAAAGGATAATTTATGTGTTCGATTTTGAACGACGCACCTCGAGCACGTATTAAAAATCATGGAAAAACCACGCAAAATTGGAATTCCGCAAGAAAGTGTTGAGTCCACTGAATACGCGGGCCGAGAGGCTGAATACGAGCCCCGAACTGTTGTGGAAACTACCGATGGGGAAAGAATCGTCATTGTAGATTATTTGAAAGAGCAAGGACTCTATGTAGTATCGAAAATAGACAAACCAGATGTAAAAAGTTCGCTATTTCGAATCAGCCCCAGCAAAATTAAGCCAAAAGAGTGATTATTTTTATTTTCGCATTTTGAGTTTTTAATTCGTTGATGAAATATGAACGAAAAAATATACAATCAATATCTCGTTCCCACGGTGATTGAAAAATCGCCGTTTGGGGAACGGGCATACGATATTTATTCGCGGCTTCTGAAAGAGCGGATCGTGTTTTTGGGCGGGCCGATTGTTGAACCGGTTGCAAACATTATCATCGCCCAGTTTCTGTTTTTGGAATCCGAAGACGAGAAAAAAGACATTAAGCTTTACATTAATTCGCCCGGCGGATCGGTTCCGGCAACATTAGCAATTTACGACGCCATGCAGTATGTGAAACCGGCGGTATCCACCGTTTGCATCGGCATGGCAGCATCCGGCGCGGCGCTCCTGCTTGCCGCCGGAGCAAAAGGCAAACGGTTCGTGCTTCCCAATTCGGATATCATGATTCATCAAGTAATGGCGGGCGGCATTGAGGGGCAGGCGGTTGAGATTGAAATTTCCGCAAAACACATTGTGCGGCTGAAAGAACGCTTGAACGAAATTCTTGCAAAGCATACCGGCAGGCCGCTTTCGCAAGTGGAGAAAGACACCGACCGCGACCTTTACATGGATGCCGAGGAGGCGAAAAAATACGGCCTTATTGATGAGATAATCAAGAGAAGTAGCAACAGCAAAAAAGCGTAATTTTCTCGTGCCGTCCGAGACAAAAATATGCCAGAGTTGTAAACAAAACTTCCGAATCGAGGAAGCGGATTTTGATTTTTACAAGAAAATTAAGGTGCCGCCGCCGACGTGGTGTCCGGAGTGCCGGATGATACGAAAGATGGTGCGTAGGAACGAACGAGCTCTTTATAAGAGAACATGTGATTTGTGCCACAAGGAAACCTTTTCGATGTATCCGAGCGGTACGGTTTTTTCGGTCTACTGCCGCGCCTGTTGGTGGTCGGATAAATGGGAGCCGCGTGAGTACGGCCGTGATTATGACTTCTCACGGCCATTTTTTATCCAGTTTCAGACATTGTCCGAATCGGTACCGCACGATGCACTCTCATACACTAATGTCGTGAGTAGTGAGTATTTGAATTATGCCGTCGATATCAAAAATTGTTATTTGATATTCGGCGGTCATGGTTTAGAGAATGTATCATATGCAAAACTTGCCACCTACATCAAAGATTCAATGGATGTTTCTTTTACCGACAGAAGCGAACTTTGCTACGAGACGGTAAATTGTAAAAAGTGTTTTAAGGTGAGTTTTTCGAGGTACGCAGAGGATTGTAGAGACTCGGTACTTTTGTTGGACTGCCGGAATTGCAGCAACTGTATTGCTTCGGTAGCGTTACGAAACAAATCATACTGTATTTTCAATGAACAATACTCAAAAGAAGCATACGAGAAAAAAATTCGGGAACTTGACCTCGGGAGTTTCCGGAATCTCCAGAAATTAAGATCGGAGTTTGGGCGGTATGCATTGAACTATCCCCGCCGTTACGCGATGACAAGAAATTCCGTGAACATAGTTGGCGACGACATATATCACGCCAAAAATTGTTTCAAATGTTTTTACCTAACCAACGGAGCTGAAGATTGCAGGTACTGCTCCATACTCTCCGATCCGGTTAAGGATAGTCTCGATGCACTCAACGCCGCTTTTGGCGGGACGGAATTGCTGTATGAGGTGGTGAGTGTGGCTGGGCAACGCATATTTTTTGGACATAAAATTTGGTATTGCCACGACGTTGTCATGTCGGACAATTGTCATGACTCAAACAATCTTTTCGGCTGTTACGGCCTCCGCTCCAAATCCTACTGCATCTTGAACAAGCAATACACCAAGGAGGAATACGAGAGGATGGTGCCTCGTATAATCGAACACATGAACCAGATGCCGTATATCTCACGAGTGACAAGCAACACGGGACAAGAGACAAGGGAGATTGTATATAAATACGGCGAATTCTTCCCTCCCGAGCTCTCTCCCTTCTCCTACAACGAGACCATCGCCCAGGAGTACTTCCCTTTGACCAAGGAACAAGCAAAGGAGAAAGGATACCGTTGGAAAGACCCTGAACCCAGAAACTACCAAATCACAATAATCAACAACCAACTGCCCGACCACATCCGTGACGTTACCGATGACATCCTGAACCAGATTATCGAGTGCGGACACCAGGAAAAATGCAACGAGCAATGCACCCAGGCCTTCAGAATCATCCCGCAGGAGCTAACCTTTTACAGGAAGATGAACCTCCCCTTACCCCGTCTCTGCCCCAACTGTAGGCACTACCAGAGGATCAAGC
>Ga0155236_170_pt2 | contig 8893 bp, 7 predicted proteins | sample RifCSPhighO2_02_FD_106204 | JGI IMG/M metagenome (GOLD analysis project Ga0155236, IMG submission 106204) | Candidatus Sungbacteria bacterium RIFCSPHIGHO2_02_FULL_47_11 | reverse complement strand
GTGTAGCCGTGAACCGTGGTCATGGCGGCTTTTGCAACTCCGAAATTATCAACAAGAATCCGCATGACGGGCGAAACGGAGTTTGTTGTGCAGGACGCATTGCAGGTTAAGGGGCCCGCCTTTTCAAAACGATCGTCATTAACGCCAACAAGAGCTGTCGTCACGTTTCCCTTCGCAGGCGCGGTAATAACCACTCGTTTGGCTCCGGCATCCAAGTGCGCCTGCGTTTTTTCTGATGAAGCAAAAAGGCCGGTTGATTCGATCACGATATCAATGCCGAGTTCTTTCCACGGAAGCTTTGCCGGATCTTTTTCCGCAAAAACTTTCACCTCGGCCCCGTCAATATCAAGTTCGTGGTCTTTCGCCTCAACCATCTTTGCGTATCTGCCGTACACGGTATCATATTTTAACAAATAGGCGAGAGTCTTGGTGTCGGTCAAGTCGTTTACCGCGACAATATCAAAATCCGGCATACCGTATGCTGCCCTGAAAAATGACCGACCTATCCTACCAAAGCCGTTGATTGCTATTTTTATTTGCTTCATAAGGTGACTTGACTAAAATATATAAAGTTTTACTATTGAGGGATATTACGTAAGGAGGTCACAATGCGTAATTGGTCTTTAACATATTTCATTTCCCCAAAAAATTGGCGGGAAAGCTACTGAAAGTTAAGGACCCCAAAAAATGTTTCGTGGAGGGATACGGCCCTAAAACCCTAGAAGAACTCTCTCGCTAAATCTAGCTACGTAAACCCTTTGGTTTACGTTTTTTTATTCGCGCACTATTCGCAAAAATTCGCATACTATTCGAGTGTTTACCCCGTTAGAAACTCATACAAAGATTTTGCGGAACCGGGCATGCAAGGCTTCGCCCCGTTAGAGGCATTCGCCTCTAACGGGGCGAAGCCGCCTTGCGGATTTTCCTCGGATATGTCCAAGGGCGACGCGAAGTTTCTAACGGGGTTTATCCTGCCTTCTCCCGCTTCAACAAATAATTATACGCGCTCAATGCCGCTTTTACCGCATCCCCTGCCGAAATGTTGTTTTGCTTAAATGGGTCGTCCGTAATGTCTCCTGCCGCAAAAATGCCCGGATGCGAGGTGGTGGCGTATTTTGAATCAATAACCACCTGCCCGTATTTATCCAAATTCACAAGTCCCTTTACCATTTCGGAATTCGGGACAGACCCGATTTCAACAAAAATGCCGTCCAGCGCAAGCTCTTTTTCTTCCCCGCTTACCCGGTCTTTATATTTCAATCCTGTAACGGCTTTATCGCCCAAAACCTCAAGCGTCTGCGCGTTCAAAATAATCTGTTTTAGCTTCGGGTTTTTCTTGACCGCTTCCTGCGTTTGCGGATCGCCCTTCAGGGTGTCGCTGTATTCAAGAAGATAAATTTCTTCGGCGTACTGGAAAAGGTCTTCCACCGCTTCAAGCCCCGCGTTTCCGCCGCCAATAACCGCGACTTTTTTCCCTGAAAAGAGCGCCGCATCGCAGGTTGAGCAATACGCAACACCCTTTCCGTCAAACTTTTCTTCGCCGGGAATTCCCAGTTTTCTTCGGCGCGCGCCTGCGCCTAAAATCACGGTCTTCCCCTGATACGCCGCCTTGTCAGTCGCCGCCTCAAAGTCGCACATGCTGTTTCCATCCGAACAGTTGACCGCCTTAACCGTTTTAACTGTTTCGGGCGTCTTAATCTCCACTATGTCGGGGAAAGAACGGATATGCGCCTCAAATTTCTTTGCCAGATCAAACCCTGAAATGTGCGGCTCGCCGATCCAATTTTGGATGTCATCCGACACAATCGACTGCCCGCCGAATTCGGGGGTTATCAAAAGCGTTTTCAACCGCTTCCGGGCGGTATAAACCGCGGCCGCAGTGCCGACCGGACCACCGCCTACTATAATTACATCGTAAAGCATATAAATCCTAAATTCGGAATTTTATTGTACGCTCTTCGGGTCAATTCCCGGTATAGTCGAGGGGACAAACCCTTCAGGACCGCTGTTTCTAAATTGGAGGTAGAATTCTCGTACGTCCTCTTTTTGCTGTTCTGTGAATACACTATCGGCCAAATCAAATTTTAACACGCGGGACCAGGCAACAACCGCAATGTCGGCATCGTTGAGCGGACGTGGAGCCATTACGATTTTAGCGCCCCGCGCTCCCCCTACCTCATCTACTATTGATTGTAACGCACCAACCGCCTCTTGCGAAATCGTTGGGCGATACGCTATCCACACCCCGCCATGTTCAAGATTGTGAATGAAAATCTGATCGCGCACTTCATAATCATACACGCCCCAGTTTGCGGGTGAATTGAAATGAGCTCCGGATGAGGGCGGATTGGAGTTGTACGACACGGACGGCGGACTACCAAGCGGAATGTGTTCTTTCCCCACTTCGGGATAAAACACACCCGGCCCCTCCGCAATGTTTCGTTGATTGTACCACACCGCTCCTCCAGCCGCTCCCGCAAGTATTACCAAAGTAAAAACCACCCATAAAACCTTTTTTGTTTTGTTTCGCTGAATTGCTTGCTCCACCCGCTGCTTTTTAACTTCATTCCTAGAAGTGTTTTCTCCGTCCATACCCCGTTAGAAGTCGGTTCTTCACCAATTCTGTCCGAATGGAAGAAAACCCGACTTGTTGTTTTAACCCCGCCCGTTCTCACGCATAAAAATTCTTCGAATTTTTATGCCCAAGACCTCTAACGGGGCATAGTGTATAGGTTACCGCATTACTCACTGCATATCAATCTCTCTTATTTTGGGATAAAATCTTTGCATAGGTATGCTACTTTCAATGGCTTAATGCGTTGGGCCATTCATGTTTTAGATGACCTCCGTCTGATAACACGATTCATCCGCCTTCGCTGAAGCTACGGCGAGACATCTACTTGTTTTTATTTATACAACCTCGCTTTGGTAACAATCCTCGCAATACACAATTTCGGGTCTATCCGAAGCATAACTCGTCTCAAACTCTTCCAGACAATGGTTTTGGCCGTGGCGGTGAGTCGCGGTGTTTTGGTAGACGCAGTTGTCGGATTTGGTTCCGGCGCACGTGCATTTCCGATGCCACAGCTTTAGTGGATTTCGTTGTTTGATCCTTTGGTAGTGCCTACAATTTGAACAAAGGTGCGGAATCGGCAGATTCATTGCGCGGTAAAACGCAAGTTCCTGCGGAATGATACGAAATGCAAAAGTGCATTGTTCTGTACATTTTCCTTCGTGAGCACAACCAATAACCTCGCTCGTGATAGAATCCGGTATGTCCTTAAGACGATCGGGTATGCGATCAGAGGTAACTGTAATCTGGTAATTCTTTGCCTCCTGTTCCTTCCAGCGATAGCCCGCTTTTTGCGCCGTATCTTTCGTCATCGGAAAGTATTCCTGCGCGACCGTTTCATTGTATGTGAATGGTGAAATCTCTGTCGGGAAGAATTCGCCGTATTTATAAACTCGTCCGCTCTTATCAACATACGGCATTTCATCCATGTGGTGTTTAATTTTAGATACGAGGTCCTCGTATTCTTGTTTTGTATACTGTTTATTGAAAATGCAATACTGTTTATTCCGTAACGAAACGCATCCGAAAATGTTTGATACGTTGTGACAGTTATAAGAATAATATACGTCACGGGACTGATTCCATATTTTCTTGGAAAAAAGAATGCGTGCATCATCAACAATCGAACAGGAATCGTAACAAAGTTCGCTCCCCCCGCTAATGTGGCAAACGCTATTGATGTCTTTGGGCCCGCCGAAGGCAAGCCACACGTAGCGGTTATCTTCAATTTCGTTTTCCATATCAAAACATTTATAACAATTTTTGCTATTGATAATCTGGTTCCCGGTACAATTTTTGGAATGTTCAATGATGGCGTATTTGTGTGGGTGGCGAAGGACTAATTCACGAAATTCGGTTAAGATTTTCTGCGCCTCGGCGTACGACGTGCTGTCGAACTCCTTCAGTTTCTCGTGGTATTCTTTTTTGGTAAGGGGCTTGTTAAAAATGTAATATGATTTGTTCCGCAAACCGACGCACCCGAAACAATTATTGCAATTTCTGCAATCGTAGAGAAACCGCGAATCAAAACAACTCTCGATGTGCTGCCCGAATACGACGTTAAAACAGCCCCGAGAGTCAACAAGTTCATAGGAACGTTCGCTTTTGAACACCCAATAAAGATCACTCGAATCTTTCGTGTAGAAGTTAAAAGTTGAATACAGACAATTCTCGTTATAGTCGCCGCCAAAAATCATATAGCAATTTTTGTTGCCGACCGTACTGTGACAATAGGGACTGTTGACCGCCTGTTTGTTGATGAGCGACATCTGCGGGACGGAGAGAACGAGTTCGCGAAATTGCTCGAAAAAAGGACGCGAAAAATCGTAATTGCGTCCAAAACTAAAGGGGTCCCATTTATCCGACCACCAACAATCCTGACAATACATCCGCGAGGGGCTTTGCGCGTGGTAGATCGAGATCACTTCGTTATTGCAAAGGTCGCACTTTCGTTTGTAGAGCGACCGTTCGTTTCGCCATGCAATCCGCCGCTGGAATCTGCACTCCTGACAAAATGTTGGCGCTGGGACCTTAATTTTTTCATAAAACGAAAAATCCGCAGGTTCTATAACGAACTCGGTTTTACAATTTTGGCAGGTACGCTGTTCACTTTCCATGCGTTTTTTTCTTCAGTTGAATGTGTAACTCATCAAACTGTTTTTTGTCGATTTCCGAAGGGGAATCCATTATGAGATCGCGCGCATCGCCGGTTTTTGGAAACGCAATGACTTCACGGATATTTGGTTCTCCCGCAAGAATCATAATTAAACGGTCAATTCCTGGCGCGATGCCGCCGTGAGGCGGGACGCCATATTCAAATGCCTCGAAAAGATGCGCAAATCTTTGTCGTGCTTCTTCTTTTGTATGGCCCATTACCTCAAAAACCGCCTCAAGCATCTTCGAATCATGTATTCTCATGGAACCCCCGCCGATCTCATAGCCGTTCAGAACAAAATCATACTGTTGCGCCAATTGCGCGGCTGGGTCTCTTTTCAACATTGCGGGATCGGTTGTTTTAGGCGCGGTAAACGGATGGTGCACCGCATCCCATCGTTTTTCTTCCTCTCGCCACTCAAACGCGGGAAAGTCAACAATAAACGCAAACGCGAGTTCGTTGGAATCATCTTTGTTTTTACGAAGATCCGGCTTGTCTGTCCGATACTTCTCCATGGCTTCGCGGTACGAAATACGCGGGAACGGCTTCTGGCTAATGTGTTTTTCAGGCGTAACGTGTTCAACAAGCGCTGTCGAAAGGGATTCCGTAATATCCAAAATCTCATCCTCGGTGGTAAAACTCATCTCAAGGTCAAGCTGGGTAAACTCGGGCTGACGATCTCCCCGCGTATCCTCATCGCGGAAACAGCGCGCAATCTGGAAGTAACGCTCAAAGCCCGCAACCATCAAAAGCTGTTTGTACTGCTGGGGCGATTGCGGAAGCGCGTAGAATTTTCCCGGATAGAGGCGCGAAGGCACCACATAATCGCGCGCGCCCTCCGGCGTTGATTTGGTCAAAATCGGGGTCTCTATTTCAATAAAATCTTTTTTGTGCAAATACTCGCGGATAAAAGCGATTACTTTGTCGCGAAGGACCAAATTTTTTTTCAACCGCTCACGACGCAAATCAAGATAGCGGTATTTCAAGCGGTTTTCCTCCCCCACCTCGTACCCATTCGTATAAAGCGCAAAAGGCGGTGTTTTTGATTCGCCGAGCACCTCAAGTTTTTGCGCTTCAACTTCAACGCTTCCCGTTGTAAGTTCCGGATTCTCCATTCCTTTTGGGCGTTCCTTCACCACCCCTTCAACCGCGACAACCCACTCGGACCGCAGGCGGTCCGCTTCTTTCAGGAGTTTTGCGTTTTTTGGGTTAAAAACCACCTGCACAATCCCCCACCGGTCGCGAAGGTCAATAAAAATAAGCTTGCCGTGGTCGCGACGAGCGTGCACCCATCCTTTGAGTAAAATCGACTCTCCGATTTTTTTTGGCGTATCATTCGTGAGCGTTCGCATAACTCCAATACTATCATTTTCTCAAAAAAGAAAAAAGGATTAAGTGTCAACCGATGTTTTGAGGCGCTGTTCTTTTTCAAACCGTTCAAGCGCCAATTTGATCAGACTGTCGATAAGCTTGGAATAGGAAATACCGCTTGCTTCCCAGAGTTTTGGGTACATGCTGATTTTGGTAAACCCGGGGATGGTGTTGATTTCGTTCAAAATTACGGTACCGTCTTTTTTAAGGAAAAAATCAACTCGTGCCATGCCCTCGCAACAGAGCGCTTTGAACGCGCGAAGGGCCATATCTTGAATTTTTTTTACGGCTACTCGCGGTAATTTTGCGGGGATCTCAAAAAGCGCGCCGTTCTCATCAATATATTTTGCCTCGTATGAATAAAACTCATGCTGGGGAATAATTTCTCCGGGAACCGACGCAATGGGGTTTTCGTTGCCGAGCACCGCACATTCAATCTCGCGCCCCGGAATGTATTCTTCAATAAGTACCTTCAGGTCGTACCCAAACGCATCCTCAAGCGCCGGCAGGAATTCTTTTTCAGATTTCACTTTATGGATGCCGACGGACGACCCAAGATTTGCCGGCTTCACAAAAAAGGGAACCCCGAAAGAGTTTTTTATTTGTTTGAAATTTGGCTTCAATCGTTTCTGGTTTACTTTCGACCGGACAAGAAATTTCGCCGTGGGTATTCCCGCATCTCGTAGAAGCCGTTTCATCACGTCTTTATCCATTCCAACCGCGGAGCCCAAAACGCCCGCGCCCACAAACGGAATATTCATCAATTTCAACAAGCCCTGCACAGTGCCGTCTTCCCCGAACGGGCCGTGGAGTATTGGAAAAACAATGTCGAGAGATCGTGCCGTTTCTCGACGAGAAAGATTTATAAGCTGACCCCGTGTATTTGTAGGAACGATTGCCGTACTCTCACCCCGCTGATTCAATTTAATTAGTTTAGGGTTCTCGGAATGCAAGAGAAATTGAGCGGTTGATGCTTGATGCCATCTACCCTTTTTGTCTATGCCAATCAAAATCGGCTCGTACTTTTTTTTATCAAGCGCTTCGACAATGTTTTTTGCTGATTGAAGAGATACTTCATGTTCGGCAGATTTTCCTCCAAAAAGAATCCCCACGCGGATTTTTTTTCTCATAGGTATAGTATGGAAGCTGGTTGCGCCTTTTGCAAGTTACGGTATGGTGGCGGCAGATTCGTTGAAATCGACCGAATATGGATGACGAGTTCCTCCTTCAAGAACCTTAGTCAATGCCTGTTTTCTTTTGGCTCGTTTTGGTGTATACTATCGTTGGTCGTCTTTTGGCCATCGACATATTGGGCCATTAGCATAGTGGGCGAGAGCAAACTGCTTTGCTCTCGCGGGAAATTTAGCGAGCCATGGACTGCACGTGTGAACGTAAAAATTTCCCGGGGTTTCGCGAGGAGCGAAACAAGTCCGCCTTGTTCATCCCCCACCTTTGGGCCGGTAGCTCAATGGTAGAGCACTCGGTTTGCATCCGAGAGGTTGTGGGTTCGAATCCCATCCGGTCCAAATATTTCGCCGCAAAAGGTGGGGGGACAAGCGCGGAAGGTCAGGAGTTCAAATCTCCTACGGTCCAAAACATCAGCTTGTATCTTAATTTTGGGAAAAGAAAAACTTTTAATCATGAATCAAAAGAAATTATTTATCGCTATTTTTATCATTCTCGCAGTTAGTATAGTTGCGTATTTTGTTTTGACAAAAAAAGGAGAACCGGTGATTCAACAAACGCTAACTTCTATACTGCCCCAAACACAGCCCCTTACAGCGCAACCACCAACCTCAACACCAACGGACGAAATTGAAAAATGGAAAACCTATCACAATGAAAAATACCGGTTTGAGGTGAGGTATCCAGACGAATGGTTTCTTACTGAGGATACGAATGATGCTCAGCGTCCAAGAATTATTTTTAGCAACAAACTGTCTAGGCACTACGCCCTCACTGCGGTCACAATTTATCCAAAAGGAGCAAGATTTGGTATTCATCCTTCTTCAGAAGAAAGTATCGATGAAATGGGAAAAATTGGCGGGATGCCAGTAAACATCAGAAAAAATTTAGATAAATATTTAGATGAGGACACTGAATTTTTTCGAGAAATTTACTTTGAGGACGCTCCATCTGTATTTAAAACCTGGCATCCAAGTGGCGAGACGACTGATCTACTTATAACTGTTTTATACGAATATCGGGAATTTTCTGAAGATGAGATATGTAAAATTAGCACAAAAGCCCAAGATTGTTTTTTACCGGAAGAAATCACGTCGTTAAGGCTGGGTTTCCGTGCCAGGAAGGATATCGCAAACCAAATCATTTCGACCCTTAAATTCTTAAAGTAGTTTGCCACCCCATACTTCGCCAAGGATTCGTAGGGCAAGGCAAAGAAAAACTTGCCGCCGCCCGAACTATTTCAAGAATAGACCACACAAAAACCCGCCAGTAACTGGTGGGTTTTTGTTTCCGGGAAATAAAAAACCGGGCTGTATTAGGAACCAGCTATTCGATCTCCCTCCGCGAGTTTATCTTTATATTCTGCAGAATCCCCATCCCGACTAAAAGCGTCACCAAACTTGAACCGCCGTAAGAAACGAACGGCAAAGGAAGCCCCGTGATAGGCAAGACCCCCAAATTCATGCCGATGTGAATGAACGTCTGCGAGAAAATAAGCGCTGCAAAACCTATCGCATAGAGACGGGAAAAATTGTCCGCGCCCAACTGTCCGATACGAATAATCCGCCAAAGCACTACCGTAAAAAGGCCGATCATAACAATACTTCCGA
>Ga0155236_123_pt1 | contig 9022 bp, 6 predicted proteins | sample RifCSPhighO2_02_FD_106204 | JGI IMG/M metagenome (GOLD analysis project Ga0155236, IMG submission 106204) | Candidatus Sungbacteria bacterium RIFCSPHIGHO2_02_FULL_47_11 | reverse complement strand
ACCATTAATGGTCAATGTATGAGTATTGCTGGGGGTTCTGAAAATCAACGTTAAATGTGTTATTCACTTCGTATGGCCCGACCGAATCGAAGTCGTGCCAGTCGAAGAGGATATGCTGGGTATGAAGAAGCAGCGCACTGGGCAAGGGTATATAAAAATCCGGGGTGCCCGCGTTCATAACCTGAAGAACATTGACTTGGATATTCCCAAGAATAAACTCGTGGTGATCACAGGTCTTTCGGGATCGGGAAAGTCATCTTTGGCGTTTGATACGATCTATGCGGAAGCCGAACGCCGTTTTGTGGAGTCGCTCTCCGTCTATGCCCGGCAGTTTTTGGGCGTCAAAGATAAGCCGGACGTTGAATCCATTGACGGCCTCTCGCCCGCAATCTCGATTGATCAAAAATCAATTTCCAAAAATCCTCGCTCAACCGTCGGGACCATCACCGAAATTTACGATTATCTTCGTATCCTTTTCGCAAGGATCGGCAAGCCGCATTGTCCCAACTGCGGCAAACCCGTGGGGAGGCAAACGGTGGACCACATGGTAGACGCCATTATGCGTTTGCCCAGACATCAGAGTATGCTTCTCCTGGCACCACTTGTGCAAGGGAAAAAAGGCGAGCATAAAGGTGTTTTGGAAGAGGTGAAACGGGTTGGCTTTCTGCGCGTACGGCTGGACGGGGAGCTTGTCACGCTTGACGAAGCGCTCGGGCGCGCACTTGATAAAAAAAGGAAACACTCAATTGAAGTGCTGGTGGACCGTTTTTTGCAGGCAAGCGACATTGAACGTCCGCGCGTAAGGGACTCGATCGAGACTGCGCTAAAAATCGGTAAAGGTCTTGCCATGGTCCATACGAACGGAAAAGACACGCTTTTTTCGGAATTCTTTGCTTGCACTTCCTGCGGTACCAGTCTTCCTGATATTGAGCCAAGAATGTTCAGTTTTAACAGTCCCTACGGCGCCTGCCCCGAGTGCACCGGTTTGGGGTCCACACTCGAAGTCGTTCCTGAATTGGTACTGCCCAACAAACGTTTAAGCATTGCCGAGGGCGCCATTCGCCCGTGGGCCTCTGCCTCGCATCGTGTGGGGCGCCAAAGCTGGTATTGGTGGATACTGACAGATTTAGCCGAACGACACAGATTTTCATTGAATGAACCGATAGCCAAGTTATCAAAAAAAATAGTTGATCTCATTCTTTTGGGTGAATGTTCGGAAAAGTCGGAAACCCTCAACCCTCAAGGAAATTTTGAGGGCGTTATTCCTAACCTAAAACGGCGTTGGAAGGAAACAGACTCTGATTTTACGCGTTCAGAGATTGAAAAATATATGCTGGTTAAGGTGTGCCCTGCGTGTCGGGGCGCGCGGCTACGCGCCGAGACGCTCGCCGTTAAAATCGGAACGGAGTCCATTGCGTCGGTTACCGCTCAAACCGTTGAACGGGCTGAAATCTTTTTCCGAGAGCTTCTAGACGCCAAGACGGCGCGTTTGAGCGCGTCCGAACGCCCCATTGCGTTGCCACTTTGCAAAGAAATTTTAAAACGGCTTTCTTTTCTGCGAAACGTCGGTCTTGAATATTTAACGCTCTCCCGTGAATCAACGACACTTGCGGGTGGGGAGGCGCAGCGGATTCAGCTCGCGACACAAATCGGTTCACGACTCACCGGTATTATTTACGTGCTTGATGAACCATCCGTTGGGTTGCATCATCGCGATCACGCGCGACTTATTGCAACGCTCAAAGAACTTCGCGATGTCGGCAATACCGTTGTGGTTGTGGAGCATGACGAAGAAACCATGCGTGAAGCCGACTGGATTATTGATTTAGGGCCTGGTGCAGGGAAGCGCGGCGGTGAGGTGGTGTTTGCGGGGTCGTTTAGAAAACTGATGACCTCAAAAACATTAACGGGGGAATACTTGAGCGGGAGAAAAATTATAGATGTTAAAACCGTCCGTGTCGCTCGAAACGGCTCCGGCACTTGGAGCGAACGCCCTGATCCAACATTTCTAACCGTTCGAGGCGCCAAAGAGCACAATCTCAAAAATATTGACGTAAAAATTCCGCTTAGAAAATTTGTTTGCGTGACAGGCGTCTCTGGTTCAGGAAAAAGTTCGCTGGTGAATGATATTTTGGCAAAAGCCCTGCTTCAGAAGTTTTACCACGCGTATGTAGCCCCTGGAGCGCATAAAAAAATAGAAGGCACCGAGCATATCAATAAAGTTATCGTTGTTGACCAGTCACCCATCGGCAGGACGCCGCGTTCAAACCCCGCAACGTATACGGGTGCTTTTGGGCCCATACGCTCGCTCTTTGCGGGTACGATCGAGGCCCGTTCCCGCGGTTATACGCCGGGACGGTTCAGTTTCAACGTAAAAGGCGGACGGTGCGAGGCATGCGAAGGACAGGGTGTTAAAAAAATTGAGATGTATTTTCTGCCAGACGTTTATGTCGAATGTGAAGAGTGCCGAGGCCTGCGTTTTAACCGCGAAGCGCTCGAAATCGAGTATAACGGAAAAAACATTGCGAATGTGCTTGATTTTTCGATTGAAGACGCACTGAAATTTTTCGAGGCAATTCCTTCCGTCAAATCAAAGATGGAAACGTTAAACGACGTGGGACTCGGCTACGTCAAACTTGGCCAGCCCGCGCCCACACTCTCCGGAGGCGAAGCACAGCGCGTCAAGCTTGCAGAAGAACTTTCGCGCCGCGACACGGGACGTACACTCTACATTTTGGACGAGCCGACTACCGGGCTTCATTTCGACGACATAAAAAAACTTCTTAGGGTTTTGCACGCGCTTGTTGCAAAAGGAAACACCGTCTTGGTAGTCGAACACAACCTCGACGTCATAAAAAACGCCGAGTGGGTTATTGATTTGGGACCCGAAGGGGGAGATCGCGGAGGTGAAATTGTTGCGGAGGGAGAACCGTCGGCTATTGCGAAAGTGAAAAAATCCTACACCGGTCAGTGGCTTTCCCGGAAACTCTAATAATCCATAGAGGGCGGATAAAAAATACCGTGTTCGTTGATCACACGGTTTTTATTTGGTCATCCTTCTTCTTCCGAGCTAAGGAAATCCTTGACAATCTGTATAAATCTTCCTTGCAGTTTTTTGATGGGTAACCGTTGGTGCGTACGTATCTCCTGATTTAGTTCTTTCCCTTCCTCTCGCCACGCCTCAACACGAGCGGAAAATTCATCCTCTTCTTCTGAATCGCGACGTTTTTTCCACCGTCCGTGTAAGTAAATGAGTGCGAGCCCGAGACAACCGCCCATGACGGTAATGATGATATCCAAGGTGGTATCGGGACCGCCCTTTTGCGCCTGTACTGCCCCACCAGCAAAGTCGCGGATCATTTCACTGACCTCCCAAGCTGATGCGAGTGCGAAGACGATCAGCGGAATAACTGCCCAAAGGATCATTCTTCGTTTGATCGGATGATAGGACGCTTTGGGAAAGAAGAAAAAGATTTCATAGTTGCTTTGCGTCGCTATAATAATTCCAGCGAGCGCATGGCCGTAGTTATCAAGCATCCATTCGGGAGATCCGAATTCTGCGGTAGTCCAGAGAATTCGTCCCCAGACGAGAACGAACCCCGCCCAAACAAAGAGCCAAAACGCACGATAGGCAAAAGCGATCCAGTCGATCTTACGGAAAAACGCGCCGATCCCACGGAAAGACATATCGACCCTCTCTTTGCAAGATGTATAGGTACTCTACCTTTGATAGCAAAAAAGGAAACCCTTGACAAGGTTTTTGGGTTGTATACAATGATTAGCAGTCTGTGGTCAGGACTGCTAAAATATCAACGAATTACGGATCCGGTACGAATTTACGAATACGGAGAATGATTATTCGTAAATTCATAAGCAATTCGTAATCAGCTGATTAATATATGAAAATTAAACCCTTAGGTGATCGGGTGGTCATCGAAATCGAAAAAGATGAAAAAGGAGGGAAGACGAAATCCGGCATTTATCTTCCGGAAACGGTGGATAAAGAGCGGCCGGAACAAGGGACGGTAGTTGCCGTAGGGCCGGGCAAACTGTCCGATGAAGGGAAGAGAATCCCCGTGACCGTTAAAAAAGGGGAAGTTGTTCTCTTTACCAAATACGGCCCGAACGAAATAAAGGTCGACGGGAAAGAATATTTGATTGCAAAAGAGGAAGATATACTGGCAATTTTAGATTAACTAAAATTGCAATTTCCAATTTCCAAAAAATAGGAATTTGACATTTGGTAATTAGAATAAGAACTATGGCAAAACAGATTTTATTTAGCGAAAAAGCCCGCACCGCCATGAAGCGCGGCGTGGACCAGCTTGCAAATGTTGTGAAAACGACGCTCGGTCCCAAGGGCCGCAATGTCGTACTCGACAAGAGTTTTGGCGCGCCGCAGATTACGAACGACGGCGTTACCATTGCAAAAGAGATCGAGCTCGAGGATAAGTTCGAGAATATGGGCGCGGAGCTTGTGAAAGAGGTTGCCTCAAAAACAAACGATGCGGTTGGCGACGGAACTACGACTTCCGTGGTGCTTGCGCAGTCCCTTATTCAAGAGGGTCTGAAATATGCCACCGCAGGCGTGAATGTTGTGGCCCTGCGCCAATCTTTGGAAGAGGGCGCCCGCGTTGTTGTGGACGAACTGAAAAAAATGTCAAAACCGGTCAAAACCGACGAGGAAATCGCACATGTTGCCGCCATCTCTTCCGAATCGGAGGAACTCGGAAAAATTATCGCTGAAGTCATTAAAAAAGTCGGCAAGGATGGAGCAGTTACTGTTGAAGAATCGCAAGGGACAGGGATTGAAAAAGAAACCGTTGAGGGACTCCAGTTTGATCGCGGCTATGTTTCTCCATATATGATAACGAACGCCGAGCGCATGGAGGCGGTTCTTGAAGACCCTAATATTCTTATTACGGACAAGAAAATTTCTTCGATTCAGGACATACTGCCGCTTCTTGAAAAACTCGTCAAAACTGGCAAAAAGGAGCTAGTTATTATTGCCGAGGACGTTGACGGTGATGCCTTGGCAACATTAGTTGTCAATCGTCTTCGCGGCGGCTTCACGGCGCTTGCCGTAAAAGCTCCGGGATTCGGGGACCGTAGAAAAGAAATGCTTGAGGATATTGCGGTGGTTACCGGAGGCCGTGTTATTACCGAGGAAGTCGGTTTGAAATTGGATAAAGTTGAGCTCGAAATGCTCGGACATGCGCGGCGTGTCGTTTCCAACAAAGACAATACAACTCTTGTCGGAGGGAAAGGGAAAAAAGAAGAAATTGAGAAACGAATGAAACAGATTCGCGGACAAATTGAACACACTGCATCCGAGTACGACCGCGAAAAACTACAGGAACGTTTGGCAAAACTTGCGGGAGGCGTCGCGATCATTAAAGTCGGGGCCGCGACCGAAACCGAGATGAAATATATTAAACTCAAAATCGAAGACGCGGTTGCGGCAACGAAAGCCGCCCTGGAAGAAGGAATTGTGCCGGGTGGCGGCATGGCGCTTTTTAAGGCCGCGGTACGTTTGAAAGAGCGATGGGAGAAGCGTTCGGAGAAGGAAGCGGAAACGCCACAGCACCAAGCAGCGTATACGATTCTCCTGAACGCTCTTGAGGAGCCGCTCGCGCAAATTGCAGCAAATGCTGGCAAGCGCTCCGGAGAAATTACAACACAGCTTAGAGAAAAGATCACCGCAAATCCACATTCGCAAGCGGGGTTTGACGCGCTAAAAGATCGTCTTGTTTCGGATATGATTAAGGAGGGAATTATTGATCCGGTCAAAGTTTCACGCGTGGCCCTCATTAACGCAGTTTCAGTGGCGGCAATGTTTCTCACCACTGAAGCAGCGGTAAGTGAACTGCCTAAGAAGGAAGAAAAAACTCCATCGATGCCCGCGGGTGACTACTAAACCCCGTTAGAAGTCGAACTGTGGACCACCGAAACCATGAATTTTTAATGCCAGCCATAGCACGTTGTGCGGAACAAAGTTTTTGCAGAAAAATTTCTATGGAATTTTTCTGCCCAAGATTTCTAACGGGGTAAAGAAAAGAAAAACGAATCTTAAATCCCCAGTATGCTGGGGATTTAAGATTGTAGATTCGTATGTTATAATGAGTGTGTGCTTGAATCCATCCCACAAGCCGCAACGGTTATAAATGTTTTGTCACACCCCACATGGGATATTGTGGTTATTTTTGCTCTTATTGCGGGCGGATTTTTTTACGGGATTTCCGCGGGTAAAAGTAGGATCGCCGCTACCCTTCTTTACACCTATGTAGCATTTGGCGTGTTTTCTGTCTTACCGCTTTCGTCTTGGTTCAAAGGATTTAACGAGGTTGAAGAGCTATGGGTAAAAACGGGGATATTTCTCGGATTATTTCTTCTTCTGGCATTTGCACTCGGTTCTCGGAAGAATAGAGGTTTTGCGCCCGCAAGCGCGTGGTGGAAGATTTTTCTCTTGAGTTTTCTCCAGATGGGGCTGGTGATTCACATTCTTTTGAGTTTTCTCCCGCCAGGCAGGTTTGAGTTGGCTCCCATAACCAAAACAGTTTTTGCCAACCCCGCATACACAATTTGGTGGTTTTTGGCGCCCCTTCTTGTTTTAATCTTTTTGCGGAGGATAGAGAATGAATGATGCATAATATTATTAACTTGATAATTCCGCGGTAGCTAATCTGCGCGGAGTGTAATTGTAGCCAAAATATAAATATGACAGCTGAATCAAAACAAAAAATTAAAGAAAACGTTCCCGGTAGCACAAAAGTTGGTTACGACGAAAGAACGCAAAGGGATAAAGACTATTCAAGCCGATACTGGGAAAGATTAAGGGACAAACATTTGGATACAGAAGCAATTAAACTGGAGATGCGGCGGGATATTCAAGGAATGGTTAAGCAAATCGGCGAAATTAGGTTGAAATTTAAACTGGAGAGCCTTTCCGAAGAAGACAAAGAAAAGATGTCCACAATGCGGCGCATGGCTGAAGAAATGGGTTTTAAGGTCGGCAATTTCAGTCGCGATGTTGATTCCGGGCTGGTTGCCGCAAAAGTTGAAGGATTTACGAAAGACATGAAGCGCGAAAAAGAAGAAAAAGAACCGCGCGGAGACCGTGCTATAAAGCGGAGAAAAAGCTCTTTGCCCTCTGAAATTTTCGAATTGGCAGATGACATTCCAAGTGCGATTGAGGATGCTGGGGAAACTCTAGAGGCACTGAAGGAATCGGCGGCACGGCTACAGCCGGAGAAGCGGGGAGTATACGAACATTCCTTGGATTTTGCGATGGAAATCCTTGAGAAAGAAAAAGGAATCGTAGAGCTTGCTCCAAATGTTCCTACAATCGTGGTGTCCGATATCCACGCCCGGCGGGATTTTATTATAAAACTGCTTGAAAGAGAGTTAAAAATAACCGACCCTCCGAAGCGTGTTTTTGATTTATTGAAGCAGGGGAAAATAAACATTGTCTGCGTGGGCGATGGGATGCATTCTGAAAAGCCTCTCGCATGGGCCCCCGAAGTATTAAGCTATGATGAGAATGGTAAAAAAACAAAAACGACTTCCTATGAGAGCGCAAAACAAGAACGCAACCGTATGATTGAGAAAATAATTAATGCAAACCCGCGCTATCAGAAATTAGCCAACGTAAGTGGAACTGTGGAAGGTGAAATATTGGAAGCTGAAATCTATTCGAGTTTCGAACAATCAAAAGATCCTGAAATTATCACAGCGAGAGAAAACTTTATTAATGAAAAAAGATTAGCCAAAAAAGAGGCACTTAACCGCGAAATGGCGCGCGGACTTGGACTCATGAAAATGGTCATGGATTTAAAATTGCAATATCCCCACAATTTCCATTTTCTGCGCGGAAATCACGAAGATGTTGACGGCGACCTTATGGGAGATTTTAAAAAGGGTGACGTGCTTCAATCTGAGGAAGTCAGGTCATGGTTGCAGGAGAACTTCGGCGCTGATTTTATTGCTAAATGGGCAAAATTTGAAGATACTCTTCCTCTTCTTGCAAAGGGGAAAAATATAGTCGTCACTCACGCTGCCCCCGCAGGTAATTTTACACGAGAACAAATTGAAAGCCGAGATAGAAAAACCACTATCGGCCTCAATTGGACCGAAAACAGACAGCATTCTCAAAACGCTATTCCTGAAAATAAACTACGCTCAAATATGAAAAACATTCTTGCTAATATTGGTATGACGGCTGAAGCTCAATGGTTTATTGGCCATCGCCCAACCTATGACCTATATCGAGCTCAATGCAACGGCCAGCTCATCCAGATTAACGATGACCGCGGCTACGTTGTCGCATTTATGCCCATTGATGGCAAGTTTGACCCTAAAAAACACATTACCGACCTAAGAAAATCCTAAGAAAATCGGCTCGATAACACAGACTCAAAAACCCCCGCATTGCGGGGGTTTTTGGTATTTTTTGTATTGTCTAAATTAATTTCAAGATGGATGAAACAAACGCTTAAAAAAATTGTGAGGGGTGGCGGGAAATGCATTGTCCCGCCGCCCCTCGGCGCTATCTTTAAGTCGTTTCTTACTGCAGAATACTTAAGATAGTCCGAACGCATTTCGCCGCCTGCGGCGGCGAGGGAATCCCCCCGCGAAAATTCGGAAAGGCGGCGGAACCGCGCCAATAAAAACCACAAAAGAACCCGGAGAAAAACATCGGCGCGAACCATATTTTACTAAACCGCCAATTTATTTTTGCCCCGAAAATACAATACGAAATGGCCGCCGAGCCCCGCACCAGAGCAAGCTCGGTGCGGGATAAACTCCGCGAGGCGAACCTTTCAAACTTGCGAATTCCTTTCTGGTTTCTGTCTTTACAGTTTGGCTCGAACTCATTTTATCCGAAATTCCTAAACGAAACCAGACCAAGGAAGCCAGCCCGCCGCCGCTCACTACCACTCGCCACCCAGCAAAAAAGTTTTCTTCGCTTTTCCTGATTTGCGCGCGCCGGATTTTTTCTTCTAAAAGGAAAAGAAAACTTTTT
>Ga0155236_121_pt2 | contig 9238 bp, 5 predicted proteins | sample RifCSPhighO2_02_FD_106204 | JGI IMG/M metagenome (GOLD analysis project Ga0155236, IMG submission 106204) | Candidatus Sungbacteria bacterium RIFCSPHIGHO2_02_FULL_47_11 | reverse complement strand
GTCGCATCGAACGCACCATGAAGCATCACGTTTGTCCGGAGGCGAGAAACAAAGGGCCGCAATCGCGCGTGCGCTTGTTACTGAACCTAAGGTAATTTTTGCGGATGAGCCAACCGGCAACCTCGATTCAAAATCCGGCGAAACTGTTATGGACACTCTTCATGAACTCAACAAACAAGGGAAAACTATCATACTCATTACGCACGAAACATATACCGCGGAGCATGCCGCGCGCGTCATTCACATTCGTGATGGAATGGTGGAGAGCGACGAAAAAATATTACAACGCCGCACGGAAAGGAATTATTGATATTTATGACGTTACGATACAGCTTTCAAACCGCCCTCACCGGGCTTAAAACCCACAAGTCGCGTTCTGCCCTAACTATCGCGGGAATTGTTATTGGTATTACCGCCGTTATCCTTATGATGGCAATAGGGAAAGGAGCGGAGGAGTTAATTGTGCGGCAACTCGGAGGGTTAGGGGCAGAAACCATTGTTATCCGGCCGGGGCGCGAACCAAAAGGACCTACCGATCTTCCTGCGACACTTTTTGCCGACTCCCTGAAACAACGCGATGTGGAGGCACTCAAGAAAAAAAGCAACGTACCGGACCTTGTCGAAATTATGCCGGTAGTGTTTGTTCCAGGCAGTATTGCGTATGAGGGGGAGACGTTTAGACCGACTATTCTTGGCGGCAATGAAGCAGATTTTTTTTCCAATGCGTTTAATATATTTCCCGAAGAAGGATCCTTTTTCGATCAAAATGACGTTTTGCAACGTGCAAAAGTCGTCATGATCGGATCGAAAATTAAAAAAGAACTTTTTGGCGAATCCGACGCGCTCGGAAAATACGTCCAGATAAAAAACGACCGTTTCCGAGTCGTTGCGGTCTTGCAAACAAAGGGACAAGTTTCTTTCCTGAATGTGAACGAGCTTGCAATAGTTCCGTACTCGACCGCACAAGCGTATTTGCTAGGCATTGACCATTTCCACGAAATTATCGTTAAAACCGCGCGTCCCGACGCGGTACCGCGCACGGTCCGCGACATTGAAGTGACACTACGAGAGTCCCATGGCATTACCGATCCCGACAAAGATGATTTCTTTGTTGTCACACAACAAGGGGTTGTGGATCAAGTGCGCACAATTCTTGGCGCGGTTACGATTTTTCTTTCTTTGGTGGTTGCAATCGCACTCGTGGTGGGCGGAGTCGGCGTAATGAATATAATGCTTGTTTCCGTTACCGAACGGACCCGCGAAATCGGTTTGCGCAAGGCAGTCGGCGCAACGGACCGCGATATACTAACTCAATTTTTACTGGAGGCAGTAATTTTAACCGGCACCGGGGGTGTTATCGGTATTCTGTTGGGCTTTCTACTTTCAATAGGCGCGGCGTTTGCCATTACATACTACGCCCAACTCCCTTGGCCATTTGCTTTCCCTATTTCTGCGGCGATTCTCGGTTTTATCGTTTCAACCCTTGTCGGACTTATTTTTGGGCTCTATCCAGCCCGCCAAGCCTCATTGAAAAGTCCAATTGAGGCTTTACGTTATGAATAGCGTGGCGAGGTTCGCTACTGACGACCCTCCAAGCAACATTAAAGAATCCCATCGCTCGCCTGCGGCGAGCTTCGGAAGGGTTATTCTCCTCGCCTTCATCCCCGCAGCAAGCTGCGGGGTATTCGGCGAAGGAGAATAACAACAAGAAGATTTAACGCAACACCCTTTTTGTTTCTTTGTGCCACAAGTGAATTTCGTTGAATCGATCTGCTGGCAGAACGATTTGGTCGAGAATCGGCACTTTTAAGTCCGCGGGAAGCAAGTAGAGGTAAAGTTGCGAATAGAGAAAAACCGCGGGTAGATCATCGGTGAGCATTGAAACAACACTCTTGTAGTTCTCGTCTCGTTTGAGCGGATCAGAGGTCTGACGAGCTTCTTCAAGGAGTGCGTCAACCTTTTTATTAGTGTAGAAAGTGATGTTAAGTCCCGGATCTTTGTTTTGTGACGAGTGCCAAAACGCAAATGGATCCGGTTCGTACCCGTAGACGTGGCCGAAAAGCAGCATTTCGAATTTTCGGGGTCGCAGAACCGACGTTTCCAATTCAAGAATGGGCAGTGGCTGCACGGAAACGTCAATCCCAACTGCCAAAAGCATTTCTTTAATATAGCCGGCGCTCGCGGTCAAATCCGGCCAGTCCGAAGTTGTGAGAGTCAGACGCAAAACCGTTGTCATCGCCTTTGTGCTTCCCTTTGGTTTTGTTGTTTTTTCCCGTATGCCGTCTCCGTCAGTGTCAATCCAACCGGCGGATCCAAGAATTTTTTTGGATTCATCGGGGTTATACGTAAATTCATCATCAGATCCTTTTAGATAGGGGAACGGCGAGTTATGCGGTATCGCGCCGCCAGAGGGGATACGACGCACCAACGCATCAGCATCAAGGGCATGCGCGATTGCCCTGCGCACCTTTTTCTCGCCCAATACGGACGATTCCTTTCCGTTGAAAAATAGTCCAAAAATGCGCGTCATTTCTAAGGGCCTCACATTATATTTTCCAAAGTTAACCTCCGACGCGGTAGTTTCTGAAACCGGTCCGAATCCTTCAATGGTGCCGCGCCGCAACGCGGTCATAAGGTCCGATTCATTATTAAAAAACCAAAACGTAATGTCTTTAAGATATGGGCCTTCGCGGTAGTAACGGGGATTTCGCGTAACTTCATACCAACGTATAGTCCCATCGCGTTCCTGCTTGAATTCCTTGAATTGGTAAGGACCGGAGCCAATGGGTTTTAAATTAAACTCATGCAGAAGCGCCTGTTCAGGAGTAATTTTTTCCCATACGTGTTTTGGGATAATTCCGATGGTAAGATTTTCTATGAACGGCGCATAAGGAGTTCGAAGTGTAAAACGAACCGTACGTTTATCCATCGCTTCGGCAGTAACGCCAAGCCAGTTGGCGCGCAAGGGGCTCTGATATTGCGGGTTTTGGATCAGTCCGACGGTAAAAACAACGTCGTCGGCAGTGAGTTCTTCTCCATCATGCCACTCAACGCCCGCACGAAGAGTAAGCGTGTGCGTTTTCCCGTCGTCACTAACCGTGTGGGTTTCGGCAAGATCAAGTGTAGCGTTACCGTTGCCCGTATACATAACGAGGCCCGAGAAAATAAGCCGTGCAATATCGCGATCGGTATCATTTACGGAGGCATACACGGGATTAATGATTCGTGGTTCTCGAAGCATTCCCTCATTATAGGAGCCGCCAACTTTCGGAACCGGAACGGTAAGAACAGAATACGCCCGCAGGGCCGCGGCACCCCCACTCGTGAGCACGACCAAAAAAAGCAGTGTTATAAACCACCGCTCTTTGGGAGAAAAACAGCGAAGGATATACGGCAGTCGCCGTACTTCTACTGTCTTCCAGTTCTCGACAAAACGTTTGAATGCGTCCTTAGCGTTCATCTGCTTATTGTGCAAAAGGTCTTTAATAGATGAGAATGTTGAGAAACGCGACAAGCAGAAATAAAACTACGAGTACAATTGTTGCCCGGAAAACGCCCTTCTCCATGCCGCGGCGTGTTCCGTAGATTGCGCCGCCACCCCCAAATGTAGCAGAAAGCCCCCCGCCGCGCTGTTGCAGCAGAATTGCAATAATGAGCAGAATCGAAATTACAATCTGAATAATGGGTAGTGCGAAGGCCATCAAAAAAATATGTTTACCAATGCTAGTATAAGTGAGGTCCAGAATAAGGTTGGTATATCAGTTATAGTAAGCTGCGTCAAGAGCTTGTCGGCAAACCAAAGCAGTATGACGTGAATAACAATATGAAAAAGACCGAAGGTTAACCAAATAAACGGTGTGGCCACCAAGCGCAGAACGGGACGCACAAACGTGTTTAAAAATGCGAGTACAAATGCTCCTATGACTAGCGGCTCTAACCCTCCGGTTAGTACAAAACCGGGAAAGTAAAGTTGAATGGCATAGAGCGTTACACCGTTCAAAGCGATTTTAGCAATAAATTTGTATATAAAGCCCATACCCAGTATATCAACTTTGACTGTCCCGCTTTGCGGGACATGAAAAGTTAGTTATAGAAATACTGCGCCTCTTCATTAATCACCCAGTATATCGTATCTTTGACTGCTGGCGAGTTCGCCTGCGGCGAACTCAGTCAAAGTTGTATTACTGGGCATACGCAAACAAACTCGTGTTTGTTTCTAGCATACCACAAAACGCATGTTTCCGTACGGTTGGGGGTGTGGATAAAATAAAAATGGGGGCTTGACAGCATTTTATGGAGGAGTATAATGGAAAAGAAGTGATAGATGACGAACGCAATAATTTCCCGTATTTATCACAATTTTAATAAATACATCCATTATTTGCAAGCTTGAATAAATAAGCAAGCTTTCTGTGTAGCCCTAAGAAAAGAAAGGGAATTTAGGGTTATTTGTTTTTGTATTCAAATTAGCTAAACCCCGTTAGAGATGCGGAACGGAGCAGGGACGGCGTCTAAATGTTGTGTACGGAGTGTATCATAATTGTCTGCTTCGTGCAGGACTAAATCTCTAACGGGGTAAACGGAAGTAAACGATCAAGCAACGAATAAGCCCTCTGTATTCGTTTGGTTTGTTCGTTTACTATTCGTATATTGCATTTTGGAAAAGAAATACTTCGCACGATATAAATCAGCGGTCACTGAACTTCCGTATCTTTCAGAGATACAAGTGAATTCATACCGTTGGTTTTTTGAAAAAGGACTCCGGGAACTTTTTGATGAAGTATCGCCCATCGGCGAAGATCTCGGAGGCGGCGAGCTTTCATTAAAGCTGAGCGGTTTTTCGCTTGACGAACCCAAGTATTCCGAAGAAGAAGCGCGTGCGCTTAACGTTACCTATGAAACGGCACTTCGTTTACGTGCGCAACTTATACACAAAAAAACAAAAGAAATTAAAGAACAAGAGATCTATTTAGGGGATTTCCCGGTCATGACCCCGCGTGGCACTTTTATAATCAATGGGGTTGAGCGCGTCGTGGTCTCTCAGCTTATTCGTTCCTCAGGAGTATATTTTACCGCCTATGTCGCGCGAGGAAGAAAGTTTTTCGGCGCAAAAGTGATTCCCAACAGGGGTGCGTGGCTCGAGTTCGAAACAGATTCTGATGACGTCATTTCGGTAAAAATTGATCGTAAGCGAAAAATTCCCGCCACTGCGCTTCTGCGTATTTTCGGGTTTTCTACCAGCGAAGAAATTCATGAAGCTTTAAAGCATACGGATGTCGGCGAAACTTCATACGTCAAGAATACGCTTGATCATGATCCAGCCGCGACGCCGGATGAGGCGTTTATCGAAATTTACAAACGGATACGCCCCGGAGACCTCGCCACAGTTGACAACGCGCGATCACTCATTACCTCAATGTTTGGGCAGGACCGTTATGATCTTGCGGAAGTGGGAAGATACAAGTTTAACCAGCGTTTGGAAATGCAAAAGAAGAAAACAAGGACGCTTGACGGCAGCGATCTTATTGCGGTGTTGCAAGAAATTATTCGGCTCAATACTCGTGGCGATGTCCCTGCGGATGATATTGACCATCTCGGTAACCGTAGAGTGCGAAGCGTGGGGGAACTTTTGCAAAATAAACTCCGAGTTGGCATCACACGCATGGCGCGTATTATCCGCGACCGGATGTCCACGCTCGACCCCGCCACCATTACTCCCGCCCAACTGATCAACGCGCGACCTTTTGTGGCCGCAGTAAAGGAATTTTTCACCTCCTCGCAACTTTCCCAATTCATGGATCAAACCAACCCCCTTTCAGAACTCGAGCATAAACGCCGCCTATCCGCCATGGGGCCGGGGGGGCTTCAACGTGAACGGGCCGGGTTTGAAGTACGCGATGTACACCCCTCCCACTACGGAAGAATTTGTCCGATTCAAACACCCGAAGGACCGAATATCGGTTTAGTCGGTCACTTGGCGGGGTATGCGCGGCTCAACGATCTCGGACTTATCGAAACACCATACATGAAGGTGAAAAACGGCCGTATCACCAAAGAAATTATCTACCTCGATGCGTCTGCCGAAGTTCAACACAACATTGCGCATGCGGGTATTGCGATTGACGAAGAGGGACGCATTATGGATGAACGAGTTGAAGCACGGGTGCGTGGAAACCCAGGGTTTGTGGAACGGAGTATGGTGAGTCTTATTGACGTCTCGCCTCAGCAGGCAATCAGTATCGCGACAAGCCTAATACCATTTTTGGAGCATGACGACGCCAACCGCGCGCTTATGGGATCCAACATGCAACGCCAAGCAGTGCCCTGTGTTCGGGCTTCCGCCCCGCTTGTTACCACGGGCATTGAAGGACGCGCCGCTCAGGACTCTGGGAGAGTTATTGTCGCGGAAAATGAGGGCATCATTGATTCAGTAGACGCGCGTGAAATTAGCATAAAAGAAAAAGGAGGAACGCTGCGTTCCTATCCGCTTGTATCATTTTTGAGAACGAACGCCTTTACGGTTATTCGTCAACGACCCATTGTTGAACGAGGGAGTCGCGTAAAACGAGGTGACATTCTTGCAGACAGTTCATCAACCGAAGGAGGGGAACTCGCACTCGGACAAAACGTAACCGTTGCTTTTTTGTCGTGGGCGGGCGCCAACTACGAAGACGCTATTATTCTCTCAGAGCGTCTTCTTAAAGATGATCGGTACACCTCGATCCATACTGAAGAATTCATCCTTGACGTGCGGGATACAAAACTGGGGCCTGAAATTACAACGCATGACATACCCAATGTCGGCGAAGAAAAACTCAAAAACCTGGACGAAGACGGCATTGTACGATTGGGGGCGGAGGTTCGTTCCGGCGACATACTTGTTGGGAAAATTTCCCCAAAAGGGGAGTCCGATCTAACCCCTGAAGAAAAACTGCTCCGTGCGATTTTCGGCGAGAAAGCGCGCGACGTAAAAGACACTTCGCTCCGTCTTCCGCACGGTAAACGAGGCAGAATAGTCGGCATTAAAGTGTTCTCGCGCGAGCGAGGCGATAAACTAGATGCGGGCGTCATTAAACAGGTGCTTATTGAAGTGGCGCAGCTTCGCAAGGTTGCGGTCGGCGACAAACTGGCGGGAAGACACGGCAACAAAGGCGTTATTTCCAAAATTCTCCCCGAAGAAGATATGCCATACATGGAGGACGGAACGCCCGTTGAAATGATTTTAAACCCCCTTGGTGTTGCCTCGCGCATGAATCTCGGACAGATACTTGAGACCCACCTTGGCTGGGCCGCCGAAAAACTGGGGTATCGAGCGGTTACTCCGGCGCTTGTCGGCGCGCGTGAGGAAGAGATTAAAACTGAAATGCGCCTCGCGGGCATTCCCGAAGACGGTAAAGTATGGCTCTACGACGGAAGGAACGGAGAACGGTTCGCGCAAAAAGTGACTGTCGGCAACATTTACATAATGAAACTCATTCACCTTGTTGAGGATAAAATACACATGCGTTCCATCGGCCCCTACTCGCTCATTACTCAACAGCCGCTCGGAGGCAAGGCGCAATTCGGAGGACAACGTTTCGGCGAGATGGAAGTATGGGCGCTTGAAGGATATGGGGCGGCGCATACGCTTCAAGAAATGCTCACGATTAAATCCGACGACGTACTTGGCCGTTCGGCAACATATGAAGCGATTATTAACGGCGAGCGCATCAAAAAACCAAACATTCCGGCATCGTTTAACGTGCTTGTAAACGAGTTGAAGGGCCTTGGTTTCAACGTCAATGTTGTGCGAAAAGAAATTTCGACAGACGTCAAACCAAAAAAAGAATAAGGGCCATAAACCCAATTAGAGATTTGGGCAGTATTAAAACGGACATTAAAAGACGCTCCGCATCGATTATCTCGCGTCGGACATTCTTCTATTCCGCATCTCTAACGGGGTAAAAAGTTTATGGAGCAAACACTGCTTACCGATTGTGAAGCAATAACTTTAAAGCTCGCCTCGCCTGAGGAAATTTTGTCATGGTCCTACGGCGAAGTTACGAAACCCGAAACCATCAACTATCGTACTGCAAAACCCGAACGCGAAGGGCTTTTTGACGAACGGATTTTCGGTCCGACAAAAGATTGGGAGTGCTACTGCGGGAAATACCGACGGATTCGTTACAAAGGGATCGTCTGCGACAAATGCGGGGTTGAGGTTACGCGTTCAATCGTACGCCGGGAACGAATGGGCCACATCAAACTTGCGGCACCAGTAAGCCACATCTGGTTTCTACGGGGTGTACCCTCAAAAATTGGTTTGGTACTTGACGTTTCGGTGAACGATCTTGAAAAGGTCATCTATTTCGCGGGGTACATAATCACCAAAGTTGATGAGGGAGCGCGCACCACAACACTCGAAGAAATTGAACGCGAGTTCAAGAAAAAATCCAAAGATCTTGGACGTAGCGAACTTACGGAACTCAAAGACGCAAAAGAGAAATCCAAAGAAGAACTTCGGAATCTTCGGGTGCATCAAGTGATTTCTGAAGTTGAGTACCACCGCCTCTCAATGAAATTCGGAGAGGTATTCGAGGCATCAATTGGCGCGGAGTCGTTGCGAAAAACGCTTGAGACGGTTGATCTTGAAAAATTGAGAATAAAACTTGAAGATGATCTTAAAACCCAGTCTCCTGTCATGGCGCGAAAAACAGTCAGACGCCTGCAAATAATTAAGGGAATGGTGCATTCAGGCGTACGTCCTGAATGGATGTTTCTCACTGTGGTGCCCGTCATACCGCCCGACTTGCGGCCCATGGTACAGCTTGACGGCGGACGCTACGCAACATCCGACCTCAACGACTTGTATCGGCGTGTCATTAACCGAAACAATCGCCTGAAACGGCTTTTTGAACTTAACGCCCCTGAAGTGATTACAAGAAATGAGAAACGCATGCTCCAAGAAGCGGTGGATGCCTTGATTGATAACTCTATTCGCCGAGGAAGCACGCCGGTCGCATCACAAGTGCAACGCCGGCCCCTGAAATCACTTGCTGATGTTCTCAAAGGAAAACAAGGCCGCTTCCGCCAGAATCTTCTCGGAAAACGCGTTGATTACTCGGGACGATCAGTCATTGTCGTGGGTCCGGACCTGAAGCTTCACGAATGCGGCATACCAAAAAAAATGGCGCTCGAACTTTTTAAGCCCTTCGTGATTCGACGGCTTATTGAGCATAACTTTGCGCACAATATCCGG
>Ga0155236_103_pt1 | contig 9343 bp, 13 predicted proteins | sample RifCSPhighO2_02_FD_106204 | JGI IMG/M metagenome (GOLD analysis project Ga0155236, IMG submission 106204) | Candidatus Sungbacteria bacterium RIFCSPHIGHO2_02_FULL_47_11 | reverse complement strand
GCGCTGCGGGCGTTTTTGCGTCAGGATCCTGACGTCATTATGGTCGGGGAAATCCGTGATCAGGAAACCGCGACGATTTGTGTGCGCGCGGCGCTGACCGGACACTTTGTGTTAAGTGCTTTGCACACCAACGATGCCGCTTCCGCGATCACTCGGTTGATCGATGTCGGGGTTCCACACTATCTTTTGACGTCTTCTTTGGTAATGATTATGGGTCAGCGTCTGGCTCGGCGGCTTTGCCAAAGGTGCAAGGAGCCTTATGAGCCTGTCCTGGAGCAGCATGGCGGCATAAGATTCAAAAGTGATCTTATCTACCGGGCCAGCGGATGCGAGGTCTGCAAGGGATCGGGGTATAAGGGCAGTATAGTGGTCGCGGAGATCATGCTCATCGATGATGTGATCCGTGCGCTTATTTCTCGAGGAGCCAATCACGCCGAGATCAAAGGTGTGGCGCGCAAAAGCGGTATGGCCACGATCTTTGAATCTGGGATCCGTTTGATCGAGCAAGGCTTTACGAGTTATGACGAGATCTGTCGTGTCAGCGTTGATACGTAGATGGGATCGGATTCTTGAATAAAGGAGATGATACGATAAACCCAATCCCCGCCTTTTAAGGCGTGGAATTCCAAGTTAAATTGGTGACGCTTGATCCCGCGGCGACGGATTATTTTGAAGTCGTCGAGGATGCCGATGGCAGGCTTGCGCATATCGACATCACGCTCAATACGATCGCCGGCCCCACCCGGGCGGCCAATGCCATCGCCAATCCAACGCGCCGATTGTTTACGCGCGTCAGCCAGTCCGCGCATGAACGTTAGTTATCCTGCAAGAAACTTGTCAAGGATGCGGTCTTTTGCTAGCATAATGGTCGATTTGAATCAATTCTTGGGTCGGTAGCTCAGCTGGGAGAGCGCTTCGTTCGCAATGAAGAGGCCGGGGGTTCAACTCCCCCCCGATCCACCAGGCTTCGTTCAGAAGTCAGATGTAGTTTACAATCTGGAAAACGAAGCCTGTTGTCCTGCGAAGCTGCCAAACGAAAGTTTTGCAGCGAAGCAGGATTCGAGTTTCGAAACGCACTTACGAATGCGCTGCTCTACCAACCCGAAAGCAATTCAGACATTTCATTATGCACCGCTTCTTTTGTCCAGAATCCAATTTTAATAATCCTCAAGTCGTCATTACCGATCCCAAAGAGCTCCACCATTTGCGTAATGTCCTGCGCCTTAAAAAAGGCGACACGCTGACGATCTTCAACGATCAAGGCGATGAAGTCACTGCTCGTATCCTTGAAAGTCGTCCTGCGCGAGTGCGCGTCGCGATCGGGTCGCTACGCAAGGACGCCCCAACCCCGCCGGTCATTACATTGGCCTGCGCCATTCCTAAAAAAAGTAAATTTGAATGGATCGTCGAAAAGGCGACGGAATTGGGCGTGGATGAGATCATCCCGCTTAGAACAAAAAGAACACAGATCGAGTTGAAGGGAGACCGGTTGGAGCGAAAGATCGTCCGTTATCGCGATGTCGCCATCAATGCCGCCAAGCAATCCCAACGGCCGCGTGTGCCGATCGTCCATCCGATCGTCGATCTCGCGTCAGCTTTGGTGTCTTTCCCTGAGGGAACGATTCCGTTTATTCCAAGTTTAAGCGGTGAACGCGAAAATATACTGGAAGCGTTCAAGGCCGTCCCCGCGCCCGCGCGCGTCGTTTTTTTGATCGGCCCGGAGGGGGATTTCACGCCTGAAGAATACGATCTCGCCCGCGCGCGCGGATGCCTCGGCGTTTCGCTCGGGAGAACCGTACTCAAGGTGGAAACCGCCGCGCTCGTGGCGGTCGCCTGCGCGCAGCTTTGGTTCCGACGCTGAGCGCAGCGAATGCGTCGAACCACCCTTAAGCGACTGAACGTTGACGAGGGAGCGGGGGGGGTACTTTTAAAAAATGCCTGAAATAAAATCCTCACAAAGAGATTTCACACCGCTCGTCATTATCTTTCCTGCCGCATTTTCGCTTCGTGTTTTCTATTTTGGCTTGACACACAAATATTTTTAAATTGACAAAATAATCAATTCTGCGATAATAATGTCCTTCAGTTTGCCCTAATTTTTCTTTCCGGGTTGCAGCTGAAAATCGAATTAAAAAGGAAGAAGGTAATTTCATATGAGCCAGGAAAAACAAGCTTTGATGGAAGGGTTATACAACGAGACCTTCCATGATATTAAGGAAGGCGAGATCGTCAAGGGCAGAGTGATCTCCGTCAATAATAAAGAAGCCGTCGTTGATATCGGATTTAAGTCCGAAGGCTTTGTCTCTATCGAAGAATTCCGCGACGAAGAAAAGCTGGAAGCAGGCGCGGAAATCGACGTTCTTATCGAGTCCATTGAAGATGATGAAGGTCGCCTTGTCCTTTCTCACATGAAGGCGGAGAAATTGCGCGGCTGGATGAAGATGGGAGATGTTATCCGTGAAGGCGACATCGTTGATGGCCGGATTGTCAAGCAGGTCAAGGGTGGATTTATCGTGGATGTCGATGGCGTCGAAGCGTTTCTGCCGATGTCGTTGTCCGCTTTTAAGGGCGTTTCCTCGCAGGAGATCATGACCCAGAAATATAAATTCCAGATCGCCAAGCTTAATAAGGCGCGCCGCAATCTCATTCTTTCCCGCAGAGAAGTGGTTCAGAAGGAAAGAGAACTTGTCCGTGACCGGCTCTGGAATGAGCTCGTTAAGGGTCAGCGCAGAACTGGAACGGTCAAAGGTATCACGGATTTTGGGGCGTTCATTGATTTGGGCGGTGTCGACGGATTGTTGCACATTACCGATATGAGCTGGACGCGTGTCAGCCATCCTTCCGAGCTCGTTAAAGTCGGCGACCGTATCGAGGTTCTGATCCTGGATTTTGACAAGGAAAATTCTAAAGTTTCTCTTGGCTTAAAACAGATCGTTGCCAATCCGTGGGATGATGTCTATGGAAAATATCCGACGGGAACAAAAGCAAAGGGCAAGGTCGTTAATGTGATGCCATACGGGGTATTTGTCGAGATCGAACGCGGGATTGAAGGGTTGCTTCATTCCTCGGAGATCACCTGGCAGAAAAAACTTGTGAATCCCCAGGAAATGTTCAAAGTTGGAGATGAAATTGAAGTCCAGATCATTAATGTGGACAAAGATTCCAAGCGGATCTCTTTGAGCATGAAACAGCTTGAAGAAAATCCCTGGTTGGGTGCGGAAAAGAAATATCCGATCGGATCAAAGGTCAAGGGCAAGGTGCGCGGCTTTACAGATTATGGTGCGTTTGTGGAGCTTGACTCCGGGCTGGAAGGGATGATCCATATCTCCGACATGTCCTGGACGAGAAAAATCAATCACCCGCAGGATGTTTTGCAAAAAGGACAGGATGTGGAGGTGAGCGTTTTAGCCGTTGATCCCGCCAGCAGGAAGATCAACATGGGCTTAAAGCAGCTCATGGAAAACCCCTGGCCGGAAATCGCCCAGAAATATCCCATTAACTCCGAAGTGGATGCTGAGGTTGTTTTAAATTCGAATTTTGGCGTTTTTGTCAAGCTTGACGATGATGTGGAGGCGCTCGTTTATTCTTCCGAGATCGAGAAGGAAAAAGCCGCTGCCTTGAAGCCCGGCGACAAGTTAAAAGTGCGCATTATCAAAGTCGACGTTGAGCAGATGAAAATCGGGGTTAGCGCAAGAGTATAAGCACTTCATAAACCCTCCTCATTTCGAATGCCTCATGACGCGGATGGCCATCAACGAATCTTTTGAACGCATTTCGCGTGGTACGGCTGAAATCATCAACCCGGAAGGTCTTAAGGCGAAGCTTCTCACCAGCCAAAAGAACAAAAAACCGCTTCGCGTTAAGGCCGGATTTGATCCCACCGCTCCAGATATTCACCTCGGCCACACGGTTCTTCTCCGCAAGTTACGTCAATTGCAGGATCTCGGGCACTCGGTCTTTTTTCTGATCGGTGATTTCACCGCCCAAATAGGGGACCCGACGGGCAAGGACCAGATACGGCCCCAATTGGCCCGGCAGGAAATCGATCAAAACGCCAAAACCTACAAAGAGCAGGTTTTCAAGATCCTTGACCCGAAACGGACCGAAGTTGTTTTCAATAGCGTCTGGCTGGACAAGTTGTCCGCGCAGGAAGTCCTTTCCTTGACGGCTCGTTCTACCGTTGCCCAGATGTTGGCTCGTTCCGATTTTAAGAAGCGTTTTGAACAAAAAAAAGAAATCAGCCTTCTTGAATTCGTCTATCCCTTGTTGCAGGGATACGATTCGGTCCATCTAAAAGCGGACATTGAACTGGGAGGCTCTGACCAGAAATTTAACCTCTTGATGGGCCGTCAATTGCAGGAGGCCTATGGACAAGAGCCCCAGGTCGTCATCATGACGCCGCTGCTTGAGGGAATCGACGGTGTCAATAAGATGGGCAAATCTTTGAACAATTATATCGGGATTAATGAAACGGCCGATGAGATGTTCGGTAAACTGATGTCGATCAGCGACTATTTGATGTACCGCTATTATGAGATCTTGACAGATTTAGACATGGCGTCGATTAAAATATTTCATCCCAAAGAGGCCAAAATGAAGTTGGCGTGTGAAATCATCACGCGGTTTCATGATTCAAAAAAGGCCGAAGCGGCCAGGAAGAATTTTGAAAAAGTTTTCGCGCAAGGCCAAACACCCCGTGATGTTCCTGAATACAGGATCGGTTCCAGCGCCGCTTCCTTGGTCGATATCCTCCTCTCGGAGAAACTGGTGGATTCCAAGCGAGAATTTCAGCGGTTGCTTGGCCAAGGTGCCATCAGTCACAATAATCATGCCATTGCCGATGCCCACTGGCGGCCCCAGGCTGGGGTGATTAGGGTAGGAAAACGCCGCTTTTTGAAGCTTGTCTGAGACCGGATAGAAATTTGTAACTTCAATAACTCTAGTAAATTAAGTCTCAATAATATAGATAAAAATAACTTGACAAGGTTAGGAAATTAGTTATACTTGGCTAACTCGTTTGGTTCTGCCCCTGTAGCTCAGTCGGTAGAGCACGTTCTTGGTAAGGACGGGGTCACCGGTTCAATTCCGGTCGGGGGCTTCACGCCCCGACGGAGAAATAGATTTTTCGCCTTTAATCGCATTACAATATCCAGACCTTTTTACTATAACTTTAATATAATGCGTGAACCCATCCAGTTTCAGTGCACTGAATGTAGCCGTATTAATTACAGCGCTACGAAGGATAAGAAAAAACATCCGGATCGAATTGAGATCAAAAAGTTTTGTCCTTTCTGCCGTAAGCACGTTCTGCACAAAGAGCTAAAAAAATAACGAAAAATTTTTTGTAGGCCTGTAGCTCTAACTGGTAGAGCAACGGTCTCCAAAACCGTGGGTTGTAGGTTCGAATCCTACCAGGCCTGTGTGATTCCGATTGACGAAGATGCTGGGGAAAATACAAAAATTTGTGTCTGAAGTTGCTGTGGAGCTCAAAAAAGTTTCATGGTTGACCAGGCAGGAGTTAATCGATGCAACCTGGATCGTCATTTTAAGTTCAATATTCTTGGGGATATTTATCGGGTGCGCCGATTTTGTTCTTTCCAAATTGTTAGGTTTGATTATCAGATAGGATGAGTTCATGGGTGAGATGAAATGGTATGTGGTTCACACGCAAACGGGATCGGAGGAAAAAGCCAGGGCCGGTCTGCAGGGGCGCATGGCCACGACGGATTTGAAGAAATATATCGGTGAGATCATCGTCCCGACCGAACAGGTGGCCGAAATTCGCGGCGGGAAAAAGCGTATCACGGCCAGAAAATTTTTTCCAGGCTATCTCATCGTCAGAATGGACATGAACAAGGAGAGCTGGTATCTGGTCAAGACGACGCCTGGGATTACCGGTTTTATCGGGCCCGGACGAAGACCGACCCCCATTTCCGCGGATGAAGTCAAAGCGATCTTGCAGCGCACCGAAGACACGGAAACCAAGCCCACTCCCAAAATCACTTTTGAAATCGGTGAGTCGATCCGCATCGCCCAGGGGCCGTTCGCGAATTTTAACGGTTCGGTCATGGAAGTTTATCCGGAGCGAGGTAAACTCAAGGTCAGCGTTTCGATTTTCGGCCGGTCAACGTTGGTAGAGCTCGAATATTGGCAAGTGGAAAAATTATAAAATGGCAAAAGAGGCTGTCGCACAAATCAAATTATATGTTCCCGCGGGACAGGCGAATCCCGCGCCGCCGGTTGGCCCGGCATTGGGCCAGCACGGCGTCAACATCATGATGTTTTGCAAGGCTTTTAACGAAAAAACAAAAGGCCGGGAGGGGCTGATCTTACCGGCGGTCATTACCGTTTACAAGGATAAGTCTTTTGATTTTATCATCAAGACTCCGCCGAGCGCCGTCTTGATCAAAAGGGCGGCCAATCTGGCTAAAGCCTCCGGGACGGCTGGGCGTGAAAAAATTGGCAAGATCACGCGCAAACAGGTTGAAGAGATCGCCAAGGCCAAAATGGAAGATTTGAACACGGTGGATTTCGCCCAGGCCGTAAAAACTATTGAAGGAACGGCCCGCAGCATGGGTATCGAGGTGGTGGTCTAATATGATCAAGATCAGCAAACGCATGAAAACCGCAGTGCAGCAGTTTACCGCTGAACGGACGTATTCTCTTAAGGAAGCCATTGAGAATATCGAAAGATTTCCAAGCGTGAAGTTTGACGAAACAGTCGAATTGCACTTTTCCCTTAATATAGATACCAAGAGTTCCGATCAGGTTATCCGTGGGACTGTCGTCTTGCCGCATGGAACGGGCAAGAATGTCCGTATCGCCGTATTTTGTAAGGGCGAGCAAGAACAAAAGGCCAAAGAAGCCGGGGCCGACCTTGTTGGCGCTGAGGATCTTATCGAGAAAGTGGGTAAGGGATTTATGGACTTTGATGTGGTAATTGCTACGCCGGATATGATGCGGGATTTGAGTAAGTTGGGAAAAATTTTAGGGCCGCGGGGCCTGATGCCCACGCCAAAGGCGGGAACGGTCAGCGCGGATGTGGCCAAGGCGATCAAAGAAGTCAAGGCCGGCAAGATCGAATTCAAATCGGATAAACAGGCGGGTATCCACGTGAGTATTGGAAAAAGGTCTTTCACGAAGGAAAAGCTGCTGGATAATGCCAATCATGTGATCGAGGCGATCAATCATGTTAAACCCGCTTCGGTTAAGGGGAACCTTCTTAAAAATGTGTCCTTGTCCACGACCATGGGGCCTGGATTAAAGGTGGCGATATGAAAAGGATCGGTCAGACATTCCGGGAGAATCTTGTCAGTCGGGTTAAAGACGGTGTTGGTCAGAATGGATGCATTTTTGTCGTGAGTTATTCCCAGGTTCCGGCATCGCAGATCAATGATTTTCGCAAGCGCTTGAAAGCGGCGGGTGCGGATGTTTATGTTTCCAAGAATTCTATTGCCCAGATCGCCCTTAAGGATCTGAATCAAAGCGCGTTGGCGGAAAGAATAACCGGCCAGATGGCCTTTGTCTGGAGCCAGGCCGATTCCGCTGAAGTGGTCAAGGCCTTGGTCAAATTCGTCAAAGAATGCGAGAACATCAAGATCCGCGGCGGATTGCTGGATGGCAGGATCATAGAGAAAGACCAAATTGTCCAATTGTCCGAGTTGCCTTCGCGGAAAGTCTTGTTAACGATGCTTTTGTCGACGATCCAGTCGCCGTTGACCCGTCTGGCAGGGGCGTTGAGCGGCAAAACGCAGGAACTTTTATCCATATTGAAGCAGTTAAGCGAGAAAAAGGGAGGAAATTAAAATGTCCGAAAATACAACAACAGAACAAAAGCAGGAAGCTCAAAGTAAGGAGCTTTCCGCCAAATTAAAGGAAGTTGTCAAAACGATCGAGGGTTTGACAGCGCTCGAAATTTCCGAATTGGTCAAGGCTCTTGAGGACAAGTTCGGCATTAAAGCCGTTGCCCCTATAGCAGGCATGATGATGCCCATGGGTACAGCCGCTGGTGGTGGTGCCGCGGTCGCCGCCGAGGAGAAAACCGCCTTTGACGTTGTCCTTAAAGAAGTCGGTGCGAACAAGATCGCCGTCATCAAGGAAGTCAGAGGCGCGACTAACCTCGGGTTGAAAGAGGCTAAAGACCTCGTTGAGGCCGCCCCCAAGACGGTCAAAGAAGGCGCGACCAAAGAGGAAGCAGAAGACCTCAAGAAAAAGCTGGAAGCTGCCGGCGCAAAAGTGGAATTGAAATAATTCCGTTCATTGACAATCGACTCTTTAGAGCGTGGGGAATATGGAGAAACTGAAAGTTAAAAGTTTCAGCAAGTTTAAGGATGATTTTGATATCCCGCACCTTCTGGGTATCCAGACGGATGCTTACGAACAGTTCCTTCAGGCAGGTCTTGCCCCCGATAAGCGCAAATATCAGGGCCTGGAAGAGGTATTCCGCGATGTCTTTCCGCTGGAAAGTTATGACGGGCAGATCAAGCTGGAATACATGAATTACTCCTTGGGCAAGGAAAAATATTCCTCCGTGGAATGCAAGCGACGCGGCATGAGCTTCGCGGCACCGTTGAAGGTCAAACTGCGTTTGATCACGCCGGTTGACATCAAAGAGCAGGAAGTGTATTTCGGCGAGTTCCCTTTGATGACCGAGACGGGGACCTTCATTATCAACGGTGACGAAAGAGTCGTTGTCTCCCAGATCCAGCGCCCACCGGGCGTTTCTTTCGAAGAGGAGTTACATCCGACCGGAAAAAGTATTTTTCACGGGAGGATCATTCCGGCGCGCGGGGCATGGTTCGAGATTAAATATGATCTCAACAACGTTTTTCTGGCATACGTCGATCGCCGCAGGAATTTTCCGGCCACACAGATCTTGCGCATTATGGGCTTGTCCACCACCGAAGACATGAAGGCCATGCTCGGTGAAAATTACGAAAAGATCAATCCTACTCTCGAAAAAGACCATACAACCACCAAAGAGGAAGCCCTCCTTGATTTTTACCGCAAAATGCGCCCCACCGAACCGGCAACGGTTGAGGTGGCCGATACTCTTTTTTTCAGACTCTTTTTTGACCCCAAACGTTACGATCTGAGCAAGGTCGGACGGCATATCATTAACCGCAAACTAAATCTGGATACCCCTCTTGAAAATCGTGTCTTGGATATCAAAATGGTCGTTGAGGCCGTTCGTTATTTGATGAATTTAAGAAATGGCGTCGGCGAAACGGATGATATCGACCACTTGGGTAATCGGCGCATTAAGACGGTGGGTGAACTGGTCCAGAACCAGGTGCGGATCGGCCTCGCGCGTCTGGAGCGCTCGATCAAAGAGCGTTTGGTC
>Ga0155236_132_pt1 | contig 9517 bp, 9 predicted proteins | sample RifCSPhighO2_02_FD_106204 | JGI IMG/M metagenome (GOLD analysis project Ga0155236, IMG submission 106204) | Candidatus Sungbacteria bacterium RIFCSPHIGHO2_02_FULL_47_11 | reverse complement strand
CCGTTCCTTTTTCTTATCATGGGGATGGTTATTATCATTGCCATGCTAGCAAGCTACCTCTTGGCATCACGCTACGTCGAGCAGCCGGAGATCGCAGCCCTCGTCGTCCTCGCCGTTACCGCCGTACTCTTGGTCTTGGGGCATGCCGTCATCGCGGGATTCAACAAGATTGCCGAAGCCAACCGGACCAAATCGGAGTTCCTTTCGGTCATTACTCACCAACTTCGCTCGCCGCTTTCCGTCTTCAAGTGGACGCTTGACGCGGTAATACGTGACATACAAAAAAATCAGGACGAGAAACAAGCCCTGCAATTTTTGACGACCTTAACACAAACCAGCGAGAACATGATTCAATTGGTAAATCTGCTCCTTGAAGCGACGCGCATCGAAGCAAAAACTTTTGCTCTAAAAAAGCGGCCTTTCGCGCTTGACGAACTTACCAAATCCGTTGTGGAAGAATTCCGTACGTATGCAGGGGCGCTCCATCTTACTTTTTCACTACATTCTGATCACGACCTGCCGCAGGTCATGGGCGACCCTGAACGGACACAAATTGTCATACAGAATTTAATTGACAACGCGATACGCTACTCCAAGGAATCGGGCGCAATCGAAATCGCAATTGAGCGCGATTCTTCCCCCATGGTCCGCTGGACGATACGCGACAAGGGAATCGGCATTCCCGAAGAACAAAAGCAACTCATCTTTTCAAAATTTTTTCGCGCAACCAACGCCCAAAACAAACAATCGCATGGCACCGGTATTGGCCTTTACATCAGCCGTGCCATAATCGAGTTGTCGGACGGAAAAATGAGCTTTTCCTCAAAAGAGGGAGAAGGAACAACATTCTGGTTCACGTTACCGATAAATAACACCTGACATTTGACCATTGACTATTGACCAATCGGTTAAATATCAAATGTTAAATGTCAAATGTCGTAGTATGAATAAAATACTTTTCATTGAAGACGAATCCACGCTCCAGCGCGCGGTCTCGCATACGCTTTCGGAAGAGGGCTTTCAGGTGTTCTCCGCTCTTGACGGAGAGGCGGGGCTGAAACTCGCAAAGGGAGAAAAACCGAATCTCATACTGCTTGATTTAATTCTGCCCAAAAAAGACGGCTTCGCGGTTCTGGAAGAACTTGCAAAAGATCCTGCGACCGCCGCAATCCCCGTTGTCATATTATCGAATCTTGAAAACAGCACGGACGTTGAACGCGCGCTCAAAGCGGGTGCTAGAACCTACCTTGTTAAAACCAATTACAAACTTGTGGAAGTAATCGAAAAAATCAAACAACACCTGCAATAGTCAACAAGACAAAAGTAAAAAGATAAAAACAAATAAATTAAAACTTTTATCTTTTGTCTTTTATCTTTGAGCGATAGCGAACATGCCTATTGAACCAGCACAACTCAAGGCCTTTATTCTTGACGCGGGCCTGCTTCCGCCTGAAAAACTCAAAAAAGCGGAGGATGAGACAAAAAAAAGCGGCAAAACCCTCCGCGAGGTTTTGCTCAACAAAGAATACGTCGCCGAGGACGAACTCATACGCCTTGAAGCGTATATTTTGGGCATACCCTTTGTGGACCTAACCAAAGAAACCATCCCACCTTCAATTCTTAACGTCATTCCAGAGCCCATTGCTCGGAAACACAACATCATCGCCTATAAAAAAGAGGGGGGCAAACTCGAAGTTGCGATGCTTGACCCAAGCGATCTTCAAACAATTGAATTCATCCGCAAAAAAGAGGGCATCAAAATCGTTCCCCGCATTGCCTCGCCCGATTCCATCAAACACGCCCTGAAACAGTATCAAAAAACGCTCGAGGCCGAATTTGGCGAACTAATAAAAAAAGACGCGAAGGATCTTGTCATCACAAAAGGCGGCGAGGATGAAAAGGAAGGAATTGAAGCGGAGGAGCTGAAAAAACTTGCCGAAGACCTCCCAATCATACGGATTGTTGACACGCTCATCCGCCACGCAATTTTACAAAATGCGTCTGACATTCACATTGAACCTGCGGAAAAAGAAGTGGTGGTGCGCTACCGAATCGACGGCATTTTGCACGACGCGATGACGCTTCCCAAGCAAATTGCTCCGGGGCTTGTGGCGCGCATCAAAGTCATGGCAAACCTGAAACTCGACGAGCACCGCCTGCCCCAAGACGGCCGTTTCAAGGTGGAAACCGATGAGTACAAAATTTCGTTCCGCGTATCGGTGCTCCCGGTATTCGACGGGGAAAAAATCGTTATGCGCCTCCTCACAGAAGGGAATAAAGGATTTACGTTCGAGGAATTGGGGTTCGTCTCAAGCAACCTTGAGAAGATACAACGCGCGATCAGAAGGCCGACCGGTATTATTCTTGCAACAGGGCCTACTGGTTCCGGAAAAACGACAACGCTCTACACCATCCTTGAAATTCTAAACACGCCCGCGGTTAACATCTCAACCGTCGAAGATCCGATCGAATACCGCATCCCACGCATCAACCAAACGCAGGTACGGCCCGATATCGGACTCTCGTTTGCAAATGGCCTACGCACACTTTTACGCCAAGACCCAAATATTATAATGGTAGGCGAGATTCGGGACAACGAAACCGCGGGCCTCGCGATAAATGCGGCGCTCACCGGCCATCTCGTACTCTCCACCCTCCACCCCAATTCCGCGGCAGGTGCTTTGCCACGGCTTCTTGATATGAAGGTGGAACCGTTTTTAATCGCCTCAACCGTCACTGCCATAATCTCACAGCGGCTCGTGCGGCGCCTTTGCTCCGAAACGGAGCCGTACCGATTGAGTAAATCGGACCTCGAAGGAATAAGCAAAGAAATTGATCTGGAACGCGTTCAGGCAAAGCTCCTAGAAGAAAAAGCGATTGACGCAAAAACGCCGCTCGAAAAAATAGAGTGGGCGCGGCCCAAAAAATCCGAGAAGTGCCCGGACGGCTATCGGGGACGTATCGGCATCCACGAGGTGCTTGAAATGTCCGAATCAATCAAGGGGCTGGTGGTAAAAAACGCAACGTCAGACGAAATCGAGAAACGGGCAAAAGAAGAAGGAATGCTTACGATGCTCGAAGAGGGTTTTGTCCGCGCGGCGCAGAAAGTGACTTCCATTGAAGAAATAATGCGGGTGACGAGGGAATAACCTCGACCCGCTTTTCAAAAAGCATACTCCTCACCGGCGGCATAAATGTAACGGTTTACGAGGTTCTCCATCGTTTTTTATTACCTTATCAGCGCAACTCTCACGCTGATTTTTTTACTTCAACACCGCCCTTGCGTGAATACGGGAACTGTGCTTCAATGTTGCCAGACGCGGAACAGGAGGAGTAATTTATGACGATCCTTGAAAAAAAGGTATTTGGCCACCCAAGATATTGGACACTCGGAGAAAAGCCCGACGCCGAAGACGCACAGTTGGTACCTGACGCGATCACCGAGGAAGTACTGTCTTCAATGCAACCAGAAGAAGTTGTCGCGCATGTATGCGAGATTTATAACGCAACGGCACTAGAGTACGCCGCCAACCCTAACAACAAAGATATCATTAACGAACTCATAGCATTTATGAGTTTGCTGCCGGAGGGTAGTGAAGTGTTGGACCTCGGATGCGCATGGGGACGAGATGTTTTTTTCATGGCAATCGACGATCCAGAATTTCGCAAATCGTTGATGGGCCGCAAGTCGCCGGACGGAAAAACCACCCTTGATAAGTTTAGGGTGCCGGAAAAAACGTTTCGGGTCACCGCCTTTGACAACTCCCTGGAGATGCTTAAAATCGCCCGGGGGAAAGAAAGAGAGCTTGTCTTAAAAGGGCTATTCAAAGACGCCGCGCCTCCGATCTTCACGTATGAAGATATGCACAATATTAACCCATGGCAGAAGTTCCGTCCTTTTGACGGAGTGTGGTCGTGTACGGCTCTTTTTACTCACACTCCGAAAAAGCTACTGCGGCTGGTAATGGAATCTGTCGCGCGCCAACTAAAACCAGGTGGGGTTCTTTTCGTAAACTACACCAACGGCCGAGCCGACGGGAGGTATGATAAGCTTCTGCTTTCTGGCACCGGACGAATTGAGTATTTTTCCCAACCAAATCCGGAAATGATTGAGAACATTGCGCATGACTATAGCTTATGGCTTATAAGAGAATACACAAGCGATATGAGGGACAAGGTCGGAAATCTTCTCAAAAAAGACCTTTTTGTATCCCAGTTTTACCGCAAATACAACTAATAGCCATCCATGAAAAAGGTGGCATTTTTTCTTTCCTCACCATAGTGAGGTTCAACCTCACTAAATTTTATAAAGGTACACACCATCAATTTCCTTCAGTGGTTGCCGTTTTGGGAGCGGAAAGGCGTTTGACACAATACGCGCGCCACTTTTTGCCTCGGAAACAATTTTGTTTTGGAGTTGTTCCATACCCTTGGGCATAAGGTAGAGAAAAATAACGTCCGCGCCATGCAGGGAATACTGCTGCATATCTCCCCTCACGATAGTAACTAAGTCACCAACATTCTGCCATCTTGCCTTCCATCGGGAAATCAATACCAAAAGCGGGTTCATTTCTACGCCGATTGCGCGCGCTCCACGCCCTGCGGCCTCAATCACAAGAGTTCCGTCTCCCGACCCTAAATCAACAACAACCTCTTCTGGTTTCACCGCCGCAAGTTCAAACATAATTTTTATTTTTCGGCGCCCCGAACGGACGAACGGCGCGGATTTCGCGTACGTTATCCAAACGTCAAAAACCAAAAAAAGCGTCAATAAGAAAACAAACACTCCAAGAATAAATACCGCCAGTAGCGCTATGCTCATAGTGTTGATTTTGTCTACTCATGAAACGCGGATACAATCACTGCAACAGCCAGCCGCATAAAATTTTCTCAAACTCTTGTATAAAATTTTCGTGTCCCGAAAGAGAGTGGGGCGCGTTTTCCATGACAACGTGCGTCAACTGACGTTTATCAGCAACCGCCTGCATATAATTTACAATGGTTTGGTGCGGCACGATTTCGTCCTTTCCTGATTCAACAATAAGCACCCCGCCGGTAAATTGGTGGATTGCGTGGAGCGCGCGAGTCGCATCCGACTGCCGCGGCTCGGCCCTCCATTTTATAGCTTTTGGCCGCTCGCCAGACTGCAGTATATGGGGAGCATCAAAACCTTCATTGGGATAATCCGCGGGAACCCACAACGCAATCCTCGCAACCGCTCTTTCGGAAGTTAAAAGCGCGCCGAGGTACGCCCCCCAACTGGAGCCGACAATGGTAATATTTTTTGCGTCAATCCCTCTGCCTCGCCCTAAAAAGTCGTATGCGGCAACAACGTCATTCAGAAAATCTTCTCTCGTGAGCGTGTTTATGTCACCCCCACTCTTCCCGTGGCCGCTCAAATCAAAAGCAAGACAAACAAATCCTGATTCCGAAAGTTTCTCGGCAAGCCCGAAATAACGCTCCTTTGCGCTGGCCCATCCGTGGATCAACAAAACGACGGGTAAATTATCGTACCGATCAGCCGGATAAAAAAAATTACCGGCCAGCGTACGACCCCCTGAAGTAATTTCTACGGGTTGCATATATTTTCACTTCACAAACTTGACTGGCATTCTCAACTCGTCGTCGTATTCAGGCAGCCCGGACGGGTTACTTTTTTTAAAAAGGAGTATTCCTGAAACGCTTTCGCTACTCTCAAATTCCATAACCGACGAGAAAGGAACAAAATCTTCACTCATCCATTCGCCTTGAGCGCGCGCAATGGCAAACCCAATCTGCGTGCCTCGATCATCCAAAAATACAACAGGGAATTCTGCTTCGAAAAACCATAGTCCCCTCGCTTCCCCCCTGATTTCAAGCGGGTTTGAAACTACCTCGTTGGGCCGAGGACGCGTGACTCGCAGTATGCTTGCTTTTTCAAGCTCATTCCCTATGTCCTCGGAAAAATTTTTATCCCCTGCCCTGCATTGGCGCGGATATGATTCCATAACCGGATATCCCGCCTCAAGACACTCCTCGAAAGAATCCACCGGTACGCTTTCGATGGATCCAAAATACAAACCAGCGCCGAGCATTACGGCGCTTGCAAAAATTACTGTGCCAATGATAACTAAGGACTTTTGCATAAGATCAGGGATGCCTTTCCGCCCAAAGACCTTCTCAAAAACGCGGGCGACCGGACTCGAACCGGCGACCTCTTCCGTGACAGGGAAGCGCTCTAACCAACTGAGCTACGCCCGCATAATTTCCCAAAGTATACACTCAACCGCCGAAAAAATAAAGGACGATGTCGATCGCGATTAAAATTATTTGGATAATGCTGCTATATTGTACGTTTTCACGTCGGCCATGAAACCGCTATCCTAACACACGGCCCGGAAGAAGAACAAAAAAGCGGGACAGCCCCCCCGCTTTTAATGAAATTACCGTTAATTCTCGGGGCCCTCAAAATCTTCTAATTCTTCCAACTTCTCGCGCTGAAAATTCTTCTGCGTCGCTTGACCAAGCTCCGCGATGTCTTTAAATTGGTTCGCCGGCTTCTGTTCATAGACGGGATCAGCTTCATAATACAGGATGTCTCCCGTTGCGGGGTCCACGATGCGAAACCCCTCCACGACGCCATTTTTCGTCACTGGTTCAGAAATCAATTTTTTCTCATAGACCAACTTCAACAGCTCGTGTTTTTTCATTTTATCAAATGCGTCGCTGGACAAAATTTCTTTTGTAAGCCCTATGTCTATTTGTTTTTGGGGTTGCTCTTTTTTCATACTCGTTTCTTTTTTAAATTTAAAAACTTGCCTCCGGGTAGAGTCGAACTACCTTTTAGGGGTTATGAGTCCCTCGTTCTAACCGTTGAACTACGGAGGCACAAAGGGTGAAAGGACAAGTCAAACTGCACCGACACCCGTTGCCTCCTCACTCATTCAACCAATCCAGTGATCCGGGTCGCTGAACTTCTTCATCGCCGACTCCAATAATTTTATGCTGGGAATTGTATTGTATCTCGTGCGCACCATTTTCGTCGTGAAGAATCGTCGCGCGACCCGTGCTCAAATTGCGTTCCACTTTGATGGGTCCCGCCTCCTGAAACTTGCCGTCTCTCGGATTCATATAGGGATTGTGAACACCCCAAGCGTGAGGCACTATCTTTCCATCTTTTTCTATGAGAAAAACTGTTTTGCCTCTTATTTGGACCTGATCCATAAATTTTTGAATAGTTAACGGATAATCGACCTCATCCCATTATACCGTTTTTGGGGCTCACGTACAAGCGTATGTATTGTCCCACATGGCAAAAAAAGGTATCATAAATAATATGGTCAATACGTCCGATACCAGCGAGCAAAACTCGCTCGAACCACGAAAAACATCCGCATGGAGACAGATTGCGGCCTTGGTGCGATTTTTGGCGTTTCTTGCCCTTCTTATCGCAACAACCATAGCGGTGGTTCCTTTTGAAAAATTCCCCTATGCGGCTTACCTTGGCGCGATGATCGGAGGGTTTTTAGTGCTTGCGGTGCTTGGCACCGTTGTCTACTTCTTTTTTGCAGAACGGGGTCCTGCCCTCATTGCGACCACCATTGACCTTGAATCAATGGCGGCGCTTGTTATAGGCATTATTACAATTATTATTTTTGGAGTCGTAACCCTTATGAGTGCCGAGACGCCCCGCGTACTTCTTCTCGGATTTATGCTTCTCGGCATCTACCTCTACTATGTGTACCGTATTATAAAGGAAAACATCCGGATCATGCGGGAGAACGAGGATATACGTCGCCAATATGGAGAGCTTCGTGAAATGGACCAGGAAAAAACAAATTTCATTACCGTGACTTCACACCAGCTTCGAACGCCATTAACTGAAACGAAATGGGCGCTTGAATCCCTTTTGCGCCAGAGCGGACTTAGCGAGCCGCTCCGTTCCTCCCTCCAACGAGTTTCCCAAAGCACGCAAAAAACCATGACAATCGTGGAGGACATATTGCAGGCGCGCGCTACAGGCAAAACAACGCCGGAATTGCGGCGCGCGGACACGGACCTGACCGCACTCCTGCAAGAAATCGCGGGAGAACTCTATACTCTCGCTGAACAAATAGAGGTATCACTTGTGTTAACCCCTCCCGAGAAACCGTGCGTACTTTCGCTTGACCGCACCCAGATAAAACGAGCGATTGCAAACGTTATTGACAACGCCATCCGCTACTCCCCCAAAGGGAGTGTTTCGGTGACACTCCGTCAAAGCGGAGGCAGTGCTGTCATACAAATAAAGGACACTGGTATCGGTATCACAGTGGGGGATTACCAACGCGTCTTCAAAAAGTTTTTCCGCGGAGAAAACGCGCTCCTGGTCCAGCCGGACGGCTTGGGCCTCGGCCTCTACAACGCCAAACGGATTATTGAGGAACACGGCGGCACTATCGATTTTACATCGGTGACGGGCAAAGGCACCACGTTTACCATAACGCTTCCCGTGAAATAAGCGGTGTGAAAACTATTCTCTGGACTGTTTTGTCCGGCTCGTATATACTTTTGATTAGTTCGTGTAAAAAACCATTGGAGGTATGAATGTACAAGTTCCGTAAGCGGCACCGAGCGAGAAACCATGTCAAATTAAAACAACAGTCGCCGTTTAATCTGGCGGACCACGTGGCAAAACCGCGAGAACCGCGTCCCCGACGGGACCAGACGATACACAGACCACCTATTATCATGCGGCGGCCGAGAAGAAAAAACTAACAACCTTCTGGCATTACACCACTATATGCTTCAACCCCCAATTTCGTAACGCACGTTGATCCCACCCCGTGGGATCTTTTTTAACCGCCTTCACGGAAAACCGCCCAGACAAGCCGGGACGGTTTTCAGACAAAAAATTGCGGGAGCCGGAATTGCACCGGCGTCTGGGGGTTATGAGCCCCCCGAGGTACTTCTCCTCTACCCCGCACGATAATTATACATAAGTTAAGAGCAGACGCAAACAAAAACCATTCCGCTTTAAGCGGGACGGTTTTTGAAAATTTACTCCCAGTTTATTACATTGGTTTAATGAGTTCCTGTTCCTGCAGGGCCTTTTTACGAAACGGCACAAAGCGATACACCGCAAGCGCCCCAAGAAAGACGACCGCGATCAACGCGATCATGAATAAGAAAAGCCCCAACCCAGGCGGCATGGATCCTCCGCCAGAAATAAGTGTTGCCGACAGAGACTTTCGTCCGTTTTCTTCGGCGTCGCCAGTGGAGTCGCCTTCCGAAAGGTTAACAGTGGCCGGTTTCGTATACCCCTGTGCAAGGCATAGTGCCGAAATTTTGTCTTCAGTATCCAAAGTCAGGGTGACAGTCGGAGACGGTGCTGGTTTTGCTGTGCCCGCCGAAGCCGTAGGCGCAGGCTGGGACGCCTGTACATTCGCAACAGTTGTACTACAGCTTGCGGTTGCGGTTTTACCCATAGCATCGGTCGCGACCACCGTTGTTACCTGCGTCCCGAGATCGGAAAAAGCAACTTCCCGCGTCTTTCCAA
>Ga0155236_119_pt1 | contig 9613 bp, 7 predicted proteins | sample RifCSPhighO2_02_FD_106204 | JGI IMG/M metagenome (GOLD analysis project Ga0155236, IMG submission 106204) | Candidatus Sungbacteria bacterium RIFCSPHIGHO2_02_FULL_47_11 | reverse complement strand
GCTGGAATTATGAGTTCGCGATGTCCTGATACTTTCGGGTTCGCGATGTATAGATATATGTCAGTTAATCATTTAACTTTTGGGAGTTGACAGAATATGAAAATCTTTCTTACTGGGACCTCCGGCATGCTTGCCGCGGAGATCATTCCTAAGCTTAAGGCCGATGGACACAGCTTGATCCTTACGGACGCGCGTCCAACCTCTCCGGAAATTTCTCTTTTGGATATCACGGATCACAAAAAAGTCCGGGAAGAGATTTCTCTGGCAAAACCGGACTATGTTTTTCATCTGGCGGCCGAGACCAATGTCGATCTGTGCGAGCAAAAACCGGATCATGCCTTTAAAGTGAATACCCTAGGGACCGAAAATATGGCCTTGGTCTGTCAAAATCAAAATGTCCCGCTGCTTTATATCAGCACCGGCGGGATTTTTTCCGGTGATAAGAAAGAGCCGTATACGGAATTTGATGCGCCCCGCCCGATCAGTGTGTATGGAGAGAGCAAGTGGCAGGGAGAGATTGTGGTGCGCAATTTATTGCAAAAATATTTTATTATCCGTGCCGGCTGGATGGTGGGCGGATGGGAAATCGACAAGAAATTTGTGTATAAGATCGTCCAGCAACTAAAAGAAGGTAAGCGGGAGCTGAAGGTCGTGGCGGATAAATTCGGCAGCCCCACCTTTACCAAAGATTTTGCCAATAATTTGATGAACGTCATTCAGACAGAACGTTACGGTGTTTATCACATGGCAAATCAAGGAACGTGTTCACGCTACGATATGGCATTAAAGATTGTTGAATTTATGGGGCTGCAGAATAACGTTAAGGTGACGGCTATCGATTCTTCGCAATTTCCTTTGCCGGCCCCCCGGGCCAATTCAGAAATGATGCGAAATTATAAATTGGATCTGCTGGGCCTTAATCATATGCCGCGCTGGGAAGAGTCCTTGGAGCGGTATATTAAAACAAATAAAGATAAATAATTTTTGCATTCCCCGGATCATGGAAAAAGTCAGCGTCATTATTCCCGCTTATAATAAAGCCGAGCTTACCGTGCAAACGGTGGAGAGTGTTTTGCGTCAAACCTATCCGAATATCGAGATCATCGTTGTCGATGATGGCTCAACGGATTCGACCCGGGAGCGTCTGGAAACTTTCAGTGAGCGCATTCGATACATTTATAAAGAAAACGGCGGTGCCTGCAGTGCCCGCAATCGTGGGCTGCAGGCCGCGCAGGGAGAATATGTCGCTTTTTTAGATTGCGATGACCTGTACGCCGAGAATAAAATCGAATTGTGTGTCAACTTTTTAAGAAAAAATAAAGATTTCGGTTTTGTCCACACAGCGGCTCATTTTATTGATGAAAAGGGAAATACCGTAGGGGAATATTCTCATGCGAAAAGTCGTCGCACGGGATGGGTCGTCGCGCGCTTAGTTGAAGGAAATTATGTTTGCAATTCGAGCCCGCTGATCAGACAATCTTGCCTGGATGCGGTGGGCGGGTTTGATGAAAGCATTTTTGCTCCGGCGGATTGGGATCTGTGGCTGCGGTTGGCGAACCGGTTTCAGGTTGGTTATATCGATCAGCCGCTCATCCAATACCGTGTGGCAGGGAATCATACCTTCACGCATCTGGATCGGTCATATGAGGAGGAGGCCAGGGTCTTAGAAAAATTTTTTGATATGCACTTTCCGGTCAATTCGCTGTTAAAGCGACGGGCCTGGGCGAGTTATTACTTGCGATATGCGCAGGCCTATTTATTGAAAGATGATTTTCAGAGAATGAAAGCTAATCTTCTCCTGGCTTGGTGCCGCGAACCGTGGAATTCCAAAGTTATATCCTTCTTCTTATATTATTTTTTTGCCCGGAGGGATTTGATCTCGCGGCTTCGGAAAAGAATTTTAAGGTTGACGGATTATTAAATTTGGCGGGTTTCTTTTAGGGGAAACAGCGGAGGTGTGAGTTGCTTAAGAGGTTTCCGCAAATTAGAAATTTCGGTTTGAATAAAGATTGGCCCGCGTACTGCGGTCTATTCTTGATCGGCCTTTATTGTTTATTTTCTTCAGTTTTTCAGAGAATTTTTGCTCACCTGCATATTCAGTTGCCTTTTTTGGACTTTCCAGTCTTTATCGGTGAAATACTGCTGTTTTTTTGCGGCATTTTGCTTCTTTTTCACTGGAAGATGAACGGCCGAAAATCAACCCAAATTCATTTTATTCTATTTGCGGTTTTTGTTGCTTGGATTCTCTTCAAGGCTTTTTGGCATTATTCCGGCCCCTTGGCCTTTCGGAACGCCGCTCTCTTTTATTACGCCTTGTTTGCCATCTTTGGCTTTGAATTTTACAGAAATACTTTTTTCTCACAGCGGAGCATGATAACTGTTTTGTTTGTTTTGCTTTTTGCAAAGTGGGTTATAGGAATAAACAATTATTATGTATTCCCGTATTTCTGTTTATGCCTTATTTTGATGCTGCGGATTGAAAATCGATGGTTGTGTTGCTTGGCGATCCCTTTCGTGATCAGTCGTCCGGAATACGAATGTTTGGCACAAAATTGTAACGTTTTTAATTTTCTTTTTTTCTTTCAGGGGTCAGCGCGGGCTCGATTGGTGGGGCATGTGGCGGCATTGTCGTTTCTCGTCTCAATACTCATATTCCAATATATTAAGATCACTCGACAAAGAAAAATTCAGCTATTAGCCTTCATCGTGTTGATTTTTGGGGTTATTGTTTTTAAATCTGCCGACAGAAATGCCTTGTCTTCCATGGCAGATTTCTCCGATCTTTTTAAAGGATATGCAAAGCTGAAAGAACAGATCCGATTAAAGGGGGTCGGTTTTGAGCCGCGCGCCCTTCCTGTGCAGCTTTACTCCGAAGAGGAGAATACATTCAGCGGTGAAGTAAATCAGCATTATAAATTTTTTGTGCCCCGATTGAACAAAAAGGAGCAGGATGCTCACGATTATTTGAAGGAGAATGTCCAAAAAATTAAGGATGGGGCACAGGAGTCGCTTAAAAATTTGTATCACGAGATCAACACTGAGCGAGAGGCGATGATAAAAAAAGTTGTCGAGCAGCCGGATGGGGCTGAAGCTAAAAAAATATTCAATACTGCTGTCCAAAACTCAGGTGAAGAAACAGCACAGAAGATCCTGGAGTTACAGCGAATGAATAATGAAAGAACGCAATATTTTACGGGGAAACTCGAGTCCGTCGAAGTTGTCCCGCAAGGCCATGAGCCTAACTCCCTAAAATCGCGACAGGAAAGTGCCAAGCAAATAGAAAAAATAGCGCGGAACCCGCAGCTGAAAGAGTCCATTGCGAAAATTGAGAAGATGGCAGAATATAAAAAACGGCTTTATTCTGAAAAGATAAAAAGTGAAACATTGGATGAAGTGAGCGCCCTGGTAGAGGCAGCGGGCAAAAAGGGGGAGATGGCACTGTCGCATGTCTGGCTATTGGATGAAGACTCCCAGCAAAAAAATGAGTTTAGGAATATTATCGTGGCTGAGAATAATATTTTCTTTCGTCTTTTGGTGTGGGCGGACATGTTTAAAGAATTGACTGTAGGGCGAGAGTGGTTCGGGGTAGATTTTAGCAAACCACAAAGATCAAAATCCATTGAGATTTTAGGCTGGGCCGCTACCGAATGGGAAAGAGATGGGTGGATCACCCCACACAATTCATTTATTCATATTATTTACCGCGCTGGGATTGTCGGTGTCGCGTTAATCGTTTTTCTTTTTTGTATGCTTATCACTTTAGTTAGGGATTTTATTGCAATAAGATCGTTCGTTGGGATTTTATTGTTGGCAGTTTTTGTTTATTGGGTCGTTATTGCGAATTTCTTAGTATTTTTGGAATTTCCTTATAATGCCATTCCTTTCTGGACCCTTTTGGGGATGACATTAGCCTATCGCGAAGACCAAAAAAATAAAATCCGCGCTGCTAATACTTAAGCATGAAAATTCTTGTCGGACATAACTATTACCAAACCGCCGGTGGGGAAGATGCCGTTGTCCGGTCCGAATGCGAGTTACTAAGAAATTTTGGCAACGAGGTTATGCTGTATGAGCGCAGCAATCTAGAACTCAATTCTTTATCCTTTCTGCAAAAAATTCAGCATTTATGGAATTTGGGCTGGTCAAACAGATCCTGCCAGGATTTTAAGTCTTTACTTAGGAAATTCCGGCCGGACATTGTGCATTTTCATAATATTTTTTTTATGATTACGCCCTCGGTGTATTTTGCTTGCCGTGAGGCAGATGTCCCGGTCGTGCAGACACAGCATAATTTTCGGTTGCTGTGTTCCAATGCGTTATTTTATCGCGATCATCGGGTTTGCGAGGACTGTTTGCAGAAAACGCTTTGGCAAGGAGTTTGGCACCGGTGCTATCGCGGTTCAACTTTTTTGACCGCGCTAGTGGTTAAGATGCTACGCGAACATTGGAAACAAAAAACTTGGATTGACCTTATTGATGCGCATATTGTTTTAAGCCAATTCAGCCGCCAGAAATTTATTCAAGCCGGGATTCCCGCAGAAAGAATATTTGTTAAGCCAAATTTTGCGCAGTCCCCTATGCTGGTGAAAAGGCAAGACCAGGGGTATGCCCTTTACTTAGGACGGTTGAGCGAGGAGAAGGGCGTGCGTTTTCTGATCGAGGCGTGGCGAACGATAGCGCTTCCTTTAAAAATTATCGGGGATGGACCACTTTGGGGAGAAATGAAGGAATATATTGCTGCGCATGATATTAAAAATGTGGAGTTGTTAGGTTATTGTGCCTCGGAGAAATGCCAGGAGTATATGCAGGGAGCCAAGCTGGTGGTTGTCCCTTCGCAATGTTATGAAAATTTTCCGCGGGTGATTGTGGAGGCGTTTTCTTGCGGGGTGCCGGTCGTGGCGAGCCGCTTAGGGAGTTTGGCGGAAATTGTGGAGGGCAGTCAGGCGGGAATGCTTTTTGAGCCGCAGGATACTATATCCTTAGTAGAAAAAATCCATTGGGCCGTAGAGCACAATGAAGATTTGCTGGCCATGGGCAAAAACGCTTATCGGGTATTTAAGGAGCGGTATACTGCGGAGCAGAATTATGAACAGTTGATGAAGATTTATCAGAAAGCTATTGCAGCATCGGCGCAGAAAGGCAAAGCAAAGGCACTATGCTAAAAAGTAAGGAAGCAGTATATCGATTGCCGGAAAATTTTTTCAATAAAATTTCTGTGTGCTGGCAGCAGCATAAAGCTTTTTTTTGTATATTGACATTGTGTTTGGCATACTGGGTCTATTTAATTTTTAATTCAAATATGGCGGTGGTGTTTGATGCGTTGGGATACGAGAGTATCGGCAGGACCATAAAAGAGCAGGGATGGTTGGAGTATTTTCGCGCCGGACCGCAGCGGGAGCCATTTTATCCGTGGACTATTGCTGTTTCGATGGGGGTAGCGGATCGGCTGGGAGTTTCGTATCAATTTATTCAGAAAATTTTTCAGATTTTAGGTCTTTTTGTCACACAAATTTTGTTGTGGATCCTGTTGGGCAAATTAAATGTCGCGCGAAACATGAAATTAGTTGTGCTGCTCTACTTTGGATTTTCTCCCGGCTTAGTGAACGCTGCGCTGAGTTTGTTCTCGGAAATCATGGTTTTTCCTACGGTGCTGATGTTTCTGGGGGCCATCGTGTGGGCGTGGCGGGCTCTGCTGCGTCCCGAGAAGATCAACGCTGTGCAGGTGGGCGCGGTTGTTGCTTTAACCTTTTTGCTGGCGATCTTTAATAAGGGGATTTTTCAGTATGTTTTCTGGGTGCTTCTTATACCGTTTGGGGTGATATGTCTGCAGGCCCGCCGGCAGCATGCCCCAAAAGTTTTTTTGAACCGGCTGGTTTTCTTAATAACGGCATTGGTGATTGTACAGGCCTGCGTGGGCGGTTTCAAAGGGATGAACAAGAAGTATAACGGTAATTTTGTATTTACCGATCGGTATAGTCATTTGCTATTTGGTAACGCGTATAAACGAAGCCGTCCTTTAACGCCGGAAGTATTCGGGTCGCAGGTTGCTTCTATCCCCGGCGGGGGAGTCTGCCGCCGATTTTTTACTGAAAAACAATGCCGGTACAGCGATTTTTATGGAGCGGATAATTTTCGTATGGACACCCTGATGCAAATTTTGTATGCCCAAGAAAATATTGATATTTTGCGGCTTACCTTAGAGGAACTTTTCAATTATCCCTGGGTCCAAGAAGTCTCCCCTCAAGAGGGTGATATCAAAATTTTACAGCTGACCCTGCGTGATCATTTCGAACGCCCGTCCAAAAAGCATAATATAAAAAATAAACGAGCTGATGAAATTTTGGGGTTAGTCCTGGAAGGGATTTTTATTGAACCGCCGCCTCCGAAGAATTTCTCGGAGGAAGAAAGAAATTCTGCAATTTTACAACTGACCTTCAAGGAAATCCTTAGCAATCCTTTTCAATATGTGTTATTTATGGGGATGGAATTCCCCAGGATGTTCTTTTGGGAATCCACCCAGATCGGGTTTGTCGAATATCCGAAGTGGCTGTATAAGATCTATACGGCGGAGGTGTTTAGAGGCGGGCTGCGTTTGATCGTTTCGCTCATGACGATTTTTTCTCTTATATTTGTTTTGCTCCATACCTTCCGGCATCGGGTCCGGTTATTTGATCTAACGCCCGCCGGCTACGAAATCCAAATATGTTTTTTTGTGCTGTTAACTATCTTTGCATACGCCGGGCTTTACTCGTTTTTTTCGATCGTAACGCGCTATGCCCTGCCGCTGGGGCCATTGTATCTGCTGTGTATCGCTTACACTTTTTCAAAAATATTTTCACGGCAAATTTATAAAAAATAACAAACTAATATTGTGTGATCGGATGGGGAAAATGGTTTCGCATGATGCTCAAAAATCTCCAAAGCAAAAATGGGAATGGTGGGATCTATATTTTTTTTGTGTGGCCTTAGCGTATGTCGTATGGCGAGCGGTTATCTTTTTGCAGCGATCGTAGGGGGGAAGTGAAGAATTAATTCTGGTCAGGGAAAAACCGGTAGCGCAGCAGAAAAAGATACGTTTCGATAGCCGTGCCCCAGGTGATCTTTTTTCCTTCAGCCCGGCTGCGGGCCGCATAGCTGATGGGGACTTCATGAATGGCATAACCCTTGCGCAAGAGTCGCGCGGTTATTTCGGTATCAAATGAGAAACGCTCGGAAGTGATGGGGATTTTATCCAGAATGTCTTTTTTAATCACTTTAAAACACGTATGAAAATCGGTGATCTGGGATCCGTAAAGCAGGTTGATGGTAAACATGGAAAGGTTATTGGCCAGGCGGTTGATCCAGGCCATGTTCTTGATTTTTCCCAGGAATCTCGAGCCGTAAACGATGACCGCTTCACCGTTGAGGATTGGTCTTAAGAGTTGCGGGTAATTTTCGGGGCTGTATTCCAGGTCCGCATCCTGAAAAAGGACAATGTGTCCGGTGGCTTGCTTGATCCCGAGGCGGACTGCGGCTGTCTTGCCCTGGTTTTTTTCGTGAAAGAAGATTTTAATGCGGGGGTCATGTTGAAATTGTTGCAGTTCTTCTTTTGTCCCGTCGGTCGAGCCGTCATCGACGATAATAAGCTCTTTTTCCAGCGGCGAGGGAATTTGGACTGCCAGTATGCTGTGAATGATGGAGGCAACAGTGTTTTTTTCGTTGTAGGCAGGAATGATGACCGATAATTTCATAACAGTGCAAAGTGTAGGAAATTTTTAGTGATGTTGCATTATCCTAACATGCCCGTTAGAAAGTGCAAATGTATTTCCGGTTTTTATAACACTGTTTTGCAGCTGAGGAGTTAATATCCCCATGAATATTTTGTCCCGCTTGGCCCATCTCCCGACTTTTTTATTATTGGTCGGATATCCTGTTTATTGGCTCGAGCTGTACGTTTTTAAAATTGACCACGGGCAGACGAGCCTGCTGGCTTCTGTTTTGTTTGTTATAGCCGGCAGTGCGTACATTTTAAGAACGCAATATTCTAAACGGGGGACACGTGCTGCGGGAGAATTGACCTCGCTCAGTCTTACCGCCAAATCGCTTATCGCCGGGAGCGCTCTTCTAAGTCTTTTTATCCTGGTTTGTATTTTTATGGCGGCTCTTTTACCGCCGCATTTGACCCAGGAAACGGATGCCATGAATTACCACATCACTCTGCCGAGGCAGCATTTGCTTATTCATTCCTTTGAGCATCTGCCCTGGGCGGCGGATGACCTTTTTCTTCTGCCGATCCAGTTCGCCTTAGCGCCTTATTGGCTGGTGACAACGCTCCCGAATAAATTTCCGCAGTTCTTGTTTTTGGCGGGATTGATCCTTACTTCTATCCATTTGGCCAATGCGTGGGGTTCGAAAAGAATCCTCTGCGCGTTGGTCGTCGCCTTTGCCGTTTTCGGCTCGCATCATCTGGGGATTCAGATGGGAACGGCCATGCTGGATATTGTTATTTGTTATTTGTTCATTGCGGCGATCGACAGCCTTTTGCAAGGCAAGGTCGGACTGGCCATCGTTGAATTCACTTTCCTGGTCTGGTCCAAACCGCTCATGCCCGTGCAAACAGCGTTGTTGGCAGTGCTGCTGCTGAGCGTATTTTTCATTTTAAGAAAAGTGGGCTGGAAAACCGTACGGTTGGCGTTCGATTCCGCGTCGGAAATTTTTCTTAAGAAAATGGATCCGCAATTTTTGAAAAAATTCATGTTGGGATTTGCCCTACTCAGTATGGCCGTGGCCGGGCCGTTCATCGTTAAATCTTTTTATCATTCCGGGACGCCGCTTTTTCCGCTCGGCCCGGGTCTTTTTAAAATCAACAACACCGTTGATTATGAATCGGCGTGGGGCCGGTCGCTTAAAAAATCCGCAGAGATGTGGACCAATGCAGAAATGCGCGATCAGTATGGCTATGGCCGCTCCCCGGTAGATTTTGTGAAACATTTCTGGCTCATTGCGGTGCCGGAAAAAGGCGTCAACAATGCCTTTGATTATCCGGTAGGACTGCCGTATCTTCTGGTGCTTGGCCCTTTTATTTTTTTATTTTGGAATACCTTGCGCCGTCGGGAATTTGCCGTGGTCCCCTGGATCGTTGTGCTGTCCTGGTTTTTATGGTGGGAGGGGACTCAGCAATCGCGGTACCTTTATATCCCCACGGTGCTTATGTTCATTACGGTGTTGCCGCAAATGAAAAATTATTCAAAAATATTTTTGGCCGCGCTGCTGGTGGCGCTTTCGTTGAATGCTCTATCCATTTTTCGGGCACATCGGCATGATCTGGTCCGCGCCCCGCAGGCGGTACTGCGGGATAAGGATCAAATGCTGGTCGAAATGAACCGCCGTTATATCACGGACCAAAGCAGCGACGTCGTTGATCTGGATTTTCATGACGTGGCCTTTGCCCAATTCCCGGTCCGGGTGATCCGGGGGAGTTTGCCCCATACGTTAGCACTTGAATAGAAGAACAGCCCTTGATGGGAAAAAATATACACAGCAATTACTTTGACCGTTACCGTTGGCTGATCGCCGTTATTTTTCCGCTGGCGCTGTTGCTTTTGGTAGAGCTGGGGTTGTCGGTGATACAAAT
>Ga0155236_118_pt1 | contig 9672 bp, 9 predicted proteins | sample RifCSPhighO2_02_FD_106204 | JGI IMG/M metagenome (GOLD analysis project Ga0155236, IMG submission 106204) | Candidatus Sungbacteria bacterium RIFCSPHIGHO2_02_FULL_47_11 | reverse complement strand
TCGCGTTCAACCGCCCTTTGCCGCGCTTCAAACCCCATAAGTTCTTTGTCTTCACCCTCTTCTTGGCCCACGCGCGAAAAAACCTTCTCCGCTTCGGCGGTCTCGGCTGTCAATCGCGCGATGTCCGTGACAACGCTTTTGTGCCGTTCCACAAACGGTCGCTTTCGCTCCTCAACGAGCGCCTTCTCGCGCGCAAGTTCCAGTTCCTCTTTGGCAAGATAAATTTTTTGAAGTTGTTTCACTTCTTCCTCAACACTTTCCCGCGCTTCGGCTTTCTTTGCCTGCATTCGCAAAAATTTGAGGTGCGGCGCGATTTCACGGACCAACGCCTCAACCTGCTTCATATTATTTTCGGTCAGTTCCAGTTTCCGTTCCGCCTCATTTTTTTTGAGCTGATACACCAGAAGCCCAAGCGCCTCCTCAATCACTTCTCTACGTTCGCGGAGGCTTGCGAGCAGTACGCGATCCACCTCACCCTGTCCGATAATATTATGACGCGTCGGACCAAGGCCGATCCGCGCCATAAGTTCAATCACATCTTTCAGACGCACCTGCGAATCATTAAGAGAATACTCATTTAGACCGTCCCTAAAAATTTTGCGTCCCACCGACACCTCTTCAAACTCAAGCGGGATCCTTCCGCCTGTGGTGAGTTTGTCGAATCCATCTTTATTGTCAAAAATAAGCGTCACGGACGCTTTACCCATGCGGGGCACTTGGGGAGAACCGTTCCAAATCAAATCTTCACCCTTTTTCCCGCGCAGGGACTTCATCGACTGTTCGCCCAAAACCCACTGGATGCCTTCTTTGACATTGGACTTGCCGGATCCGTTCGGCCCGACGATAGCCGTTATTTTTGAAGGAAATTCCAAAACAGTCGTTTTCGCGAACGACTTAAATCCAGAGAGTTCTAACCGCTTTAAATGCATACCTTGTATATTACTTACCTTTCCTTATAAAATAAAGCACCTCTTGTCTTTATGACACGGAGTGTCATAAGATACAACTATGTCCAGAAAAACCTTATTCACCGAGGAGGGTATATACCACATTTGTAACCGAGCAATAGACGGTCGAACCATCTTTCTTAATGATAAAGAATACTTCAGGGCAATACATGACCTCTATGAATTTAACGATGAAAATCCCGCGGACAATATATATTACAGAACCCCATCTCTCAAATCTTATGACACTCCGTGTCATAAGATTAAAAAGGATCCCCTCATAGAAATACTTGCATTTGTACTAATGCCTAACCACTATCACCTATTGATACGTCAACTAAAAGACGGGGGTATCGTTAAATTCATGCATAAATTTGGAATGGGATATGCAAAGTTTTTTAATGAAAAATACCAGCGTGTTGGTGCATTATTTCAGGGGCCGTTTAAGGCAATACTTGTAGAACGACAAGCGCACTTTACGCATCTTCCCTTCTATATTCACGCCAACCCGCTTGATCTAAAATTTCCCACGTGGCGGGAACAAAAATTGAAAAATCCCAAAAAGGCGATGGAATTTTTGGAAAATTACCGATGGAGCAGTTTTCCTGATTATATCGGCAAAAAGAATTTTCCTTCGGTCACGCAACGGGAATTTCTGACTGATGTGTGCGGCCCGCCAAAAGCATACAAAAAAGCAACACTCGAATTACTTCAGGAAATGGATCTTGCCATTATTCAAAACGTGGCCCTTGAAGATACGGGCAGCATCTTATGACACTCCGTGTCATAAGATTTTTTGGGAGAAACAAGATAGCACGGCCCGAAATTAAGTGTCAAGCCCATCAATTGCACAACACTGCGTTAAGCCATTTGAGGTATGCTTCTGACGCGCGCGAAACTGGTATCTCAAAAATACACGGAACGTCGTACGAATGCAGTTTTTTCACTCTGCGCTCAATCGTCATCATAACCAATTTTTTGTATTGAGCCCATTCCGCGCCGCCTCCTCTTGCGCCAATTGTTTTGACGGCCCTTCGCCCTCCGCAACTTTTTCTTTCCCGAGGAACACACCGACAATAAAATGCTTGTCGTGGTCAGGGCCCCAATCGTTAACCACTTCATAGTTTGGCGTAATCCCAACCCGCTCCTGCGCTTCTTCCTGAAAGAGCGACTTCGGGTCTTTATAAAGTTTCTTATCCAGCACCTCGTCAAGCCGCCCCAGAAGCACGCGTTTGATAAAACTGCTCGCCGCGCCGTACCCTTGATCGAGGTAAATTGCGCCAACTAGCGCCTCAAACGCATTTGCCAAAATAAACTGACGCGCTCTGCCGGTGTCTTTTGCCTCTCCACGCGAGAGCAGCAAAAATTCGTTGATGCCAAGATCAACCGAAACATCAGAGAGCATTTTTGAGTTTACCAAGGCCGCGCGGAAACTCGTCAGTTCTCCTTCCGGCTTTTCCGGAAACCGGCCATACAGCTCTTCGGTCACCACCAGTTCCAAAACCGCATCCCCCAGAAATTCAAGACGCTCGTTGTGGCCCAAACAAAAAGAGGGCCGTTCGTTCAAATATGAACGGTGCGTCAGGGCTTGTTGCAGCAAATCTTTGTTATTAAATTTTAGAGCGAGTTTTTCTTCGAATTGAGTAGGGTCCTTCATCAAAAGAATTTCCAATTTTCAATTTCCAATTTTCAGTTAATTCCTCAATGAATCAATTTTCAAATGTTTGAAAATTAAAAGATTGAAAATTCAATGAAAATTGAGAATTGATAATTGAAAATTGTCGTTATTTATTGTTTTACTTTAGAAATTTTTTCCTCCCGCGTTAACACTTCATCGGCCTCAACGGCTTCTCCTTTCTTTTTCGCTTCTTCCTCTTCTTCTCTTTTCTTCGCAAGTTCCGCTCTTGTCGGATAATCTTTACCCGGCTCCCCGATTTCTCGGTACACTGTTCCTAAAACGCCATTCACAAACTTGCCGGACGATTCGCCTCCGAACGATTTCGCAAGCTCAATTGCCTCGTTGATCGCAACTTTTGGCGGCACCTCCTCGTGTTTGCCGAACAGAAGTTCATAGAGCCCAAGCCGCAACACCGCGCGGTCAACCGACGTAATTTGCTCAATCGGCCACTCGGGCGCCGCTTTTTCGATGATTTTATCAATCTTTACAAGATGTTGGATCGAATCATTCACCAAACGGTCAATAAACTCGTACTCTTCGTCGAGGCCTGGACCGAATTCCTTTTTGTTGCGCTCGATGATCTCGGGGAGCTTTTTTTTATCCTTCCCACTGAAATCCCACTCAAAGAGGGACTGCATGGCGATGGAACGAGCAAGGTGACGAGAGGCCACGAAGTTTATAGTTTATAGTTTATAGTTTATAGTACAACAGTTTACTGCCAACTACTCACTATTCACTACTCACTGAATTATTTATGTGATAACCCTTCCGCGCTCAACGGTTTATTGCTTCCCTCTGCCGCTTCTTTCTCGTGCTCGTGCAACTCCTTCTCTTTCTTCCTCCGTTCTTTCTTATCGAGTTTTGCGAGCACATCAATAACCTGCCGGCCGGCGTAGTAGCCGCAGTTTTGACAGAGTACATGGGACAGAACCGGTTGCAGACAGTGGGCGCAATGCGCAAATTTTTTCTGCTTCAAGGCGTGGTGCGAGCGTATACGGTTCCGCTTCGATTTCGTATGTCTCATCCGGACTACCATAATAAATATACTAACAGGGGATTAAAATCTTTGCAAATGAATCCCGTTAACGGGGTCAACCCCACATATAACTTTGACTAATTCTTTGCCACCCTCGGATTTTGAATGACTCCAGATGGTTTTTGTGATCGTGGACAACTCTAAAAATTCGTGGAATCACTGTGCGGCAGTCAAAGTTATGTGTGGGGTCCAGCTGGCGTCCGAAAAGAACGCCGGTGAACCGGACTCCTCCCAAACTTCCGCAGCAATCGTGCATGCAGGATGGTTCCATATCCCTTATGGAGGTCAAACCAATACTTGGGATATTTTTTGGCGAGTCGAACCATTTTGCGATCGCGAGTGACTTTAGCGATAATGGATGCCGCCGCGATAATCGGAATTTTTTCGTCTCCTTTTATAATTGTTGTTTGATTTAAATAAGTCCGTGGCGCGTATAAACTGCCGTCCAGTATTATAGCGTGCGGCTTACGGCGTATAGCGAGCTTCTTCAGGCACCTACCTACCGCCAATCTCGCGGCGGCGGAAATCCCGATCTTATCAATTGTAGACGCCCTCACCGATGCCAGCGCTACTTCAAAATTTCTATGTTTTAATTGTTTTTCTTTGATTTTTGAAAACCATTTTTCGCGCTGTTTTGCTGAAAGTTTTTTTGAATCTTTAATCCCGCGCAAAAAATTAAGCTTTCCTTTCGTCGCCATCGCCCCGACCGTAATCGGCCCGGCCAACGATCCCCTGCCGACTTCGTCTATGCCAATTAAATATCGCGCCATATTTTAAATTTTAACAAAAAAAGGACAGTCTCTCAACTGTCCCATTGTGGCCAAACCCGCTTATTTTTCAGCAAGCATGCTCTTCTTGGCTTTTTCTTATTTTTTCTTCCCAGGCGTTAAGCACTCGCTTCAAGATAATTCTAACAGATTCGGACTGCGCAAGCCAAATCTTTTTTACATCCGAAAGTGAAAAACCAATACTGGAAAAATTGGGGTGCTTCAGCAGGGAATCCTCCAGGAACAATGATACTTCTCTTTTAGTCCTCTCCGACACGTCCTGACGGTTAGGAAAAAAAATCAGAGCTCGAAAGAAATCAATATGAAATGGAATTCGAGCACATGACTTGATAAACCCTAAGGCAAACTGCGCCCCCGACGCTCTATCGCCAAAAAATACCGTCCAAATCCTTTCCGCGAGTTCTTTGTGTATTGCTTCCAATTCACCAGCATCAAAAAGCTTTTGGCTTTCTTCCCCGTGATAATACTTAAGAAAGCGCACTAATACTTCAAAATCCCCCTCATCAAGCTGTTTCCAGAGTTGGGCTCTCCCATCGGACTGCTCTATAAAAGTATCTTTCATATTCTCCTCCTTAAAGAACGTTAATATTCGGGCTCACTCTAGCAAATATCCTAGCAAACGGATAAATGTTTTACAACGGCAAAATTAAAAAGCCCTGATGAGGGCTTATTCTGATTGGGATTGTTCTTGCCGGTCTTTGAAACGTTTTTTTACTTTAAGCAGAATATTGCTAAGAACGATGCCGATCTTCGAATCTGGGTCTTCGGAGCACAAACGCTCCAGCCGCTCTTTCATGCACATGCCGTAAAAATCCAAAAGGTCCGGGTGGCTAGGAACAAATATGGACAAACAAATAGCCATCGAAGTGCGATCTTTTTCGCCAATGTCATCGTCGCTTTCATCAAGCAACATCAGCATCTTTTCAAGAAACCGTATAGGCATAGGCAGATGGCCGTCCACTTTTACCATGATGTTCGACATCGCTCCAGCGATGTTCTTATATGGATGGGCTAAGAACGCGCGCTCTATCCGCTCAAAAAATTGTGTGCGCAAGGCAGTTAGCACTCCTAAGTCGAAATACTCGGTGTCTTCATAGTATAGACCTAAAAGCATTTTCACGCCTTCAGGGTCTTTTCTATCCAATAATTTAAAAGCGTTTCTTTCTTCCTGTAATGCAATGTCAAACACTCGCCTCATGTTATTCTCCTCTCCTTATTTTTTGTTCTAAAACCAAGCTAGCATATCGCGATTTTTTTTGTCTAGAATGTAGCCATGTCTTTCGTCCACGCTCATATACTAATAATGATATCAAAAAAAGACCGCTAGATCATATTAGAAATGGCGGTCCAAAACTCCATAGTCGTAATCCGATGACTAGCCCGCGAGTCGCTTCGGGACCAGGAAAATAGTGAGGTGGACAAGAGCATCACGCACTGTCCACGAAAAAACTAGTGGGCCAGACAACACTTCGAGGCCTTCAAAAATGTTGGTAGCCCAATTGGCGGGACGACTGTGGTGGTAAACTTCCCCACCGAGCTTTTTCCCCAAAGTGCGATAGAGAAAGCTCAACTCATCTTCGTAAAGCGAGGTGTCGCTGACCATGCTTGTGAAGATAAAGCCGGATACAATCCAAGCCCCACATAGCATTAATATTTTTATCATACTCCATGTTGTAAAAAAACTGATTATAAAGTCCGCCATTTGGGCTCCTTTCGTAAAAAATTGTTATAATAACCTTATCATGCTACTAAATTTCTGTCTATTATATATCTATGAGCTTCATGCATCTGCATACACACTCGCATTATTCGCTCTTGGACGGCCTTTTTAGTGCGTGGATTTATTGATTTATGCCTCATAACACTCTACTATAAAATATCATGGCGCAATTTACACACTTACACGTCCACTCCCACTACAGCTTGCTGGACGGACTTGCAAAAATCGATGATCTCATCAAACGATGTGCGGAACTTGGCATGGACGCGCTCGCTTTAACCGACCACGGAAATCTTTATGGCGCAATTGAATTCTACCAAAAAGCGAAAAAAGCTGGAATTAAGCCGATAATTGGCGTCGAGGCATATATTGCGTACGAACGCATGCGGGACAAACGACCGGGCCTGGACGACAAACGCTATCATCTCACGATTCTTGCAGTCAGCGAAGAGGGCTACCACAATCTCGTAAAGCTCGTCACCGCATCGCACCTTGAAGGATTCTATTATAAACCGCGGATGGACAAAGACCTCCTGAGCCGCCACTCCAAAGGACTCGTGGCGCTTTCCGGCTGTTTTGCCGGAGAAATTTCACGGGCCATTGCAAACGGCAACAAAGAGAAGGCAGAACGCGTGATACGGGAATATCAGGATATTTTCGGCAAAGACAATTTCTATCTTGAATTAAGCCCACACCTTAATTATCCCGAACAAAAAGGCATTAACGAAGAACTGAAAGCGCTCTCCCGAAAGACCGGCGCGAAGGTGGTTGCCACGAACGACACCCACTACGTCCATCCTGACGACGCGGAGGCGCAGGACATCCTCGTCTCGGTCCAGACCGGAGCGCGGCTTGAAGATGAAAACCGACTCACCATGAAAGCGGCGAATCTTTCGCTCCGCTCGCAAGATGAGATGGCAACGATTTTCAACGACTGCCCGGAGGCAATCTATCATACGCAGGAAATCGCATCGCGCGCTGATATCCGTCTCGCCCTCGGAACGTGGACGTTTCCGTATCTGAAAATCCCCACGGGAACGACGTACGATAGCGAATTCGAGCGCCTTGCCGAAGAGGGTATCGCGCGCCTTGGCATGCAAAAAACGAAAGAGGTTGAAGACCGAGTTACGTACGAACTCGACGTTATCAAAAAAAAAGGGTTTGCGCCGTATTTTCTCGTGGTCGCTGACCTCATCAGCTATGCGCGGAAAAACGGAATTTTAACGAATGTCCGGGGGTCTGTTGCGGGATCCCTAGCCACCTACCTAACGGGCATAACCAACATTAACCCTCTTGAGTACAAAATCCCTTTTGAACGATTCCTTAACCTTGAGCGGCCCTCTCCGCCGGACATAGACATGGATTTTGCCGATGACCGGAGAGACGAAGTGATCCAGTACGCAAGAGAAAAATACGGGGAGGACAAAGTCGCGCAAATTGGAACATTCGGGACCATGATGGCGCGGGCAGTGGTGCGCGACGTGACGAGAGCGCTCGGAAACCCTTATACTCTGGGAGATCGCATTGCAAAACTCATTCCCTTCGGCTCACAGGGATTTCCCATGACGATTGAACAGGCAATGCAGTTAAACCCCGAACTTCGCCAAATCTATGAGAACGAACCGGAAGTCCGCCGCGTTATTGACCCTGCGAAAAAACTCGAGGGGTGCGTGAGGCACATCTCCGTACACGCGGCAGGCGTGGTAATAGCACCCCGCCCGCTCTCCGAATACATCCCACTGCAATACGACCCCAAAGGCGGGAAAATCATCACGCAATACGATATGTATAGCGTGGAGAGTGTAGGCCTGCTGAAGTTCGATTTTTTGGGGATCCGCAACCTTGCGATCCTCGGAGACGCGGTCAAACGGGTGAAAAAGTACCGAGGCATTGACGTTGACCTTGAACGGATACCGCTTGACGACCGGAAAACCTTCGCAATGCTTGCGCGGGGAGAAACCATGGGTCTTTTCCAGCTTGGCGGATCAGGCATGACGCGATTCCTGATTGAACTCAAGCCCTCGCGGATCCTCGACATAAACGCCATGGTAGCGCTCTACCGCCCTGGGCCTATCGAGTCAATCCCCGAATACATTCGAAGAAAACATAACCCCAAACTCATTCAATACCTTGATCCGCGCCTGAAAGAAATTCTCGACCAGTCATACGGCGTCATTACGTATCAGGACGACGTCCTGCTTATCGCAATCAATCTTGCGGGCTACTCGTGGACGGAGGCGGACAAGCTCCGCAAAGCAATGGGCAAAAAAATCCCCGCCGAGATGCAGGATCAAAAAGAAAAATTTATTAAAGGATGCGCCGCAAACGGCATGGATTCACAAAAAGCAGACACGCTTTGGAAGTTAATTGAACCCTTTGCCGCCTACGGATTCAATAAAGCGCATGCGGCAAGCTATGGACACGTCGCGTATCAAACCGCCTACATGAAAGCAAATTTCCCCGGAGAATACATGGCCGCGGTTTTGACGGCCGATTCAGGCGACATGGAAAAGGTGGCGGAGATCATCACCGAGTGTACTCGCATGGGCATTCCAGTACTCCCTCCTGATGTCAACGAAAGCTACGCGCGATTTACGCTCATTAAGCCCGTTAGAAGTCAGATGCCCGTTGCATCTGCCGATCCGACATTGTCGGATCGGACTTCTAACGGGCTTAAGGCGGATGGTACAGAAAAAAAAGACACCATCAGGTTCGGCCTTGAATCAGTAAAAAACGTCGGCGCAAACATAGTACAAGCAATCATTACCTCCCGCGAAGATGGCAGCCGCTTTATTTCAATTGCGGACTTCGCCGAACGAGTGCAACATAAGGACTTCAACAAAAAATCGTTTGAGTCGTTGGTCAAATGCGGAGCGCTGGAGGGACTTGGAGAAAGGAACCAGCTCCTCGCGAACCTCGAAACGATTCTTGAATACAATCGTGAGTCGCAAAGAACCAAAGCGGGTGGACAGACCTCGCTCTTCAGCATGACGCCGGATGTGCGCGTTTCAACCCTGCGCCTCAAAGACGCGGAGCCCGCGACAAAACGCGAACGACTTGGGTGGGAAAAAGAGCTTTTGGGGCTCTACCTCAGCGAGCATCCAATCCAGGAATATCTGGAAAAATTAAAAGCAAATCGGGTGCTTCCACTAAAAGACCTCGCGACATCGGTACGCAACCAAATAGTTTCAATCGGCGGCATGGTCGGAATGGTGCAAAAAATAATGACCAAGGCCGGAGAACCCATGCTTTTTGTAAAACTTGAGGACTTAACGGCACGCACCGAAGTTCTTGTTTTTCCGAAAGTCCTTGCAAAAAATCCCGCCCTGTGGCAGGAAGATAAAGTGCTTCTTGTGCGCGGCCGCCTGTCGGAGAAAGACGGAGTGCCAAAAGTTTTGTGCGAGGAGGCGGTTGAAATCATATAGTTTCTTGCAAGGTACCGGCTCATATACCACGTGCCTCCAAATTATTTATATCAACACTTGTCCGATCGGACAAGTGTT
>Ga0155236_116_pt1 | contig 9750 bp, 13 predicted proteins | sample RifCSPhighO2_02_FD_106204 | JGI IMG/M metagenome (GOLD analysis project Ga0155236, IMG submission 106204) | Candidatus Sungbacteria bacterium RIFCSPHIGHO2_02_FULL_47_11 | reverse complement strand
GCGCCGGGCGTCCACTGCCTCAAATTGCGTGGTCGCCATGAGGCGCCGCGCGCCGTTGACGGCGTAGAAACTCTGATAGCAGCCAGTCATTTGGTTGTTAATGGCGCCTTCAAATTCAAGGATTAGTTTTGCGTTGCCGCAAGGGAGCATTCGAGGAAAATGGATCATAAGCCCTTCTCGTTTGAAGTCCGTTCCAAAAGCCCGAGCGGCAACCGCATTTTTTCCCGTGACGTATTCTGCCTTTCGGATGGCAAGACCCTCCGCGTGGAGTGTTATAACCGGCGTCTCCTCATTGACGACAAAATCAATAACCGCGTTTCCATTGAACGTACAGGTTTCAAGGTCAAGCGTGAGGCGGAGATCGTAGAAATTCGGCGTAATGTTTTTGGGAAGCCGTATGTCGTTTGAATGTGCATTGTGCATAGGTATTCTTATCATACAAAAAAGAGATGAAGTTTCCAATCAGGAAATTTCATCTCGCAGAATCAACCGTGATTTTCTCAACGTAACCAGTCACGGAAGGTCCGAGGCCACCCTATTAGGAATAGAAGAGCAAGCGGCGCGCCCCAGTTTGCCCATCGCTCCACAAAATCCCATATGGGCATTCCGACAAGAGGTCGAATGAGCGCGGTCCAAAATCCCCAGAACACCATCCAAAGAAGTACGATCCGGATCGGCCTTATCAAAACAAGAATAGCAAGCGCGATATCTATAGCACCGATGAGGAAAAGAAGCTGTGTTGCGATGCCGGCATCAGCGACCCCAAACTTTGCAAACCATCCGATCCAATCTTTTTTCCCCTGAAGTGCGAAAACGCCGTGTCCCAAAAATTCGCCCGCAACCGCGATACGCAAAATCCACTCAATTTTCTTTGTGTTTTCCATAGTAAAATTTAGAAATTATTTGTTTACGAAGAGCGTATCGACCTCTAAGAAACTGTTTGGTCAGACAGTTTCTTAGAATATGTTAATTGAATAAAGCATATACGCGCCCAAAACAATTAAGAAAATTCCCACCGCAAGCCGCATAAACCCTCGGTGTTTTTTCCGCCACGCCTCAAGCGCTTCTGACGACGCGCCAAAGTAGGCAACGCCAATTACAATAAGAAGCGGCAGAACGAAAATAAAATTATAGAGAAGAAGCAGCGGCACCGCGTTTGTATACGCGCCCTTGGCAAGAAGCCCCAAAATCGCAAAGTATGGAGCGCCCGTGCAGGGCAACTCAACAAGCACAACAAACACTCCAAGAAGCGCCGTTGTCAGCATAAGAAGCGCGGGGTGCCGCGTTTCCATTTTCTCAATTTTTGCGGTGTAGTAACGAAGGCGGTCCGCCCCGCCGGGAATCATCTGGAGCGTAAATCCCCTGCCGTACCAAAAGTAGTCCTTAATTTCAAGCAGTCCGGCAACAACTGCTATTGCCGCAACGACGGCATAGAAGGCGGTTGAAATTCCGATACTCACGGCTACCCGAAGAATTCCAAAACCAAGAGCCAAGTATGTTACATAGACAACCGCGGAATATAACAGTCCGCCGAAAAGCAGCATCTTCTTTGTTTTAAAGAGCCGGTTCATAAACGCGATGAGGAAGATAAGCACCCCCAAAACGCACGGGTTGATGGAGTCAACCAATGCGGCGCCTATGACTATACCGAGTGTAAGATTTTCACCAATCATTATTTTTGTGGCAGAGCGCACCCCGATGCCTCACTCAACTTTTCAAGCGGCTGCCAGCCGGGCTGAAACCTAGAAAGCTCATTTCCTTCCTCATCTTCTTGAACCCAAGTTGGTGTCTTTTCAATTTTTTTTGCAATACAACGTTCTGTCTCGGGATGCGGATTCCTAGGGTCGCACTCAATTTCTTCTACAAATTGCATGGCATTCCCAAACATGGCCCTCTGTTTGGCGCACGCCAAACACGTTATCGAGCCGTACATTACGAATCCCTTCTCATCAAGACACTGCGCGAACTCATTATATTTATCACCGGGACCGGCGTTTGCCTGGAGAAAATACGTGAAGAAAGCAAGCAGGGCCGCGAGAATAAATGCCGTACTGACCAATTGGACGCTGAATTTATCCGGCCGCAGCGCCCAAAGGGAGACGCCGATAATGGCAAGTATGAGTACTTTTGATGCCTCGCAGAACACGCATATATTTTGAAGTACAAAGAACTCAATATAGCTTAGGTAAAGCGAAGGACCAAGAAAAACAATTGATAAAAAAATAATTGCTTTCAAAACCGGCTTTTCGTATCGCCACCACACCGCTGTCAAGACACCCAGAAAATATAAAAATCCAAGGAGGGAGACCGGAACCCCCGCGATTTTTGCATACTCGCTCTTATTGACAATATCGCAGGAAAGTCCCTCGCCGAGATTGCAGAAAGCACTTCCCTCAGAAGAGAAATTAAGTGAAAACAAATACGCCATAATTGCCATGCCGGCAACGGCAAGGATGCTTAAAACGATTTTTCCATATTGGTTTTTCATATTTCTTTTGTTTTTAACTATTTTCGACCTCTTTTTATTATAACATGCCGTCTACGAATTCCTTACCCTCACTATCCACACATCAATATATTGTTGTTTCAAGATGCGGCGGTTCAGCAACATCAACAACTCTAAATTTTATACGTCCGAGGAGCTGGTCGCGTTCTGTCACCACGTCAACCCGCCATTTTCCGTCAATCGCGTTGCGTTTTATCGTAAAACCCCGATATCCCCCGTCTCTGCCTCCCTTGATGGAAAACCCAAGACGATCGGTAGTGATCCACTTCCTCGCTGCGTCGTCATAATACGCCCAGCGGTGGAAAATTTTTGTGGCAAGTTTCGTGGGCGCAAAAACAGCGCTGTAGATATACACCGGCGCGTTTTCTGTGCGCTGAAACGCTTGAGGCGTTCTCCTAAAAAAACGATGCCGCGGCACAGATTCGGACTCGACTAGGTATTCCCCAATATCGGTGCGCGCAACCGAGTGGTACACGCCGATTTCTTTTAAAGAAAGCGGTACGGGAGGAATGATGTTGGTGAAATAAAAAATATTGAAAAGAAAATAGAGCCCCGCAATGCTGCCTAAAAGCATCCTCGAACTCTCACGAAGACGCCCGGGTGCCGCGCGGGAAAGTACAATCAGGATGCCGCCTATTATTATAATGCTTACAAGGCCGCTTAAAAGAAACACACGGGGTCCCATTTTGCCAAGAATCACCGGAATAAAGAATATGGCATATGAAAAAAGAGCGATAAAAAATACGCTTATATGGAACACGAAGCGTGAATAGTGTTTTCTAAAAAATTCGTTTCCGACAAGCAACGCCGCAAGAAATATAAGAAACGGGATGCTCGTTGCAAGCGCGCCGCTCCTCGAATAAAAAATAAAGAAACCGCTGAAAAGCCCGCCGAACGCAAATTGCATAAGTAGCGGAAGCAGAAACGGTGCGTGTGTTTCAATACGAGGGTGGCGTAGACGACCGGCGTTGTGGGCGTTGAGAACCACAATTGCTATCCCCGCGATAATAATGTATGAGGAGAGCACTATGTTATCAAGCAGGAGGTCAATGCGTGTCAGCATGATGTTGTCCCACAGAAAACCAAAAAGAAACGCCACCGATGAAAGATGGTGTTCATATTTTTCGTAACGTTCGGTCAAGTATTCGAAGAACTGCATACGCTATCCGATCTCAAAAACTTTCTGCTTTGACGAAAATCCGGAAACTAGGCTTACACGCGAGCTAATTATGCCGAAGTGCCTAGCAAGCGCCTTGGCAATGGCTTCATTCGCTCTGCCGTCAATCGGCGGCTCGGTCACGCTCACGATAAAATTTGATTCGCCGATTTTTTTGACCATGTCTTTCTTTGAGTTCGGCCTTGCTTTGATAAAGATCCTCATTCAAAAGGCGAGAAGATTAAAAAGCGCCCTAATCCTTTTCTATCAAATGATCAGGAACGGCATACCATGTCTTATCACTTTTAACTTTTTTCCGAAACGCGCGAAATAGCGCATTGGTGCGGTCTTCAGGAACAACTGATCTAAAAGATTTCCTTAGTTCATGTTCCAGGTTTTCTAATATTATTCCCAGATTAATTCTTGCCATACCCCATTAGAAGTCGGTCCTCTCCACGTTTGGCCTGAACGAGAGAAACCCCGACTTATTGTTTTAACCCTGCTCGTTCTCACGCATAAAAATTCTCAGAATTTTTATGCCCAAGACTTCTAACGCGGGGTGTAAAAGAAACATACCATATCACCTACGAGCCGTCAACGGTTTGAAAACAAAAGCGTCCCGCTCGAAGCGGGACGCTTTTGTAAGATTAGACTCGGCTGACGTTTTTCGCATTAGGTCCTTTTGGACTTTCAGCTACTTCAAACGTCACTTTGTCGCCTTCCCGAAGATCTTTGAATTCCACATTCTTGAGCTCGTTTGAATGGAAGAAAAGGTCCTTTTCTTCACCTTGACGAGCAATGAATCCAAACCCTCGGTCAGTAAGTCTTGCGATTGTTCCTTCCTGCATAGTGTAAGCGCCATTAGTTGAATAAGTACTCAAATACAGGATGTTGAAGAGTAAACCTCGACCTGTTTCCCAATATAACAGCCCTGATTTGATGAGGTCATCTCAAAACTCCTTATTCTATTGTACGTATGCAATTTCGGCTACGCCTTCGTCCGTCCTCGGCTCGCTCGAAATTGCATATGTTCGCTACGAAACGGAGTTTTGAGATGACCTCTATATCAATGTATCATAAATTAAAGATGGCGTCAATGGTTCCGTTATGGTTCAATTTTCCCCAGTTTAGTCGACATCCAATAGAAACTCCCAGAATTTCCGCATGGCGGTTTTTGGTGGCTCGGAGTAGCCAGTGGCTTTTCTTATTTCTTTAAGGTGTTTGCGTGTCTCTTTTGCACCCTGTTGAATTATCTCCCACGCCTCATCAAACTCGAGCCACGAGAAACGCATGACTGACGGCCGGAGAAGAATATCCGCCTCCTTCAGAGAGACCTTCGCGAGCTGGTACTCTATCAGCGTCAATGCGTTCTCCATTAGAGAATAAATGTTGGAAATGAATAAAGATCGATCCGAAAAGTTAAGCCAGCGGCTCGAAACATCAACCGCAATAACGTATTCCGCCCCCATGCTTCTGACCACGTCCGCAGGCACCGGGTTTGAGAATCCTCCGTCCATCAGAATTTTTGTGCCAACCTCCACCGGATTAAAAATTATTGGAAGTGCTGCGCTCGCGCGGATCGCCTCGGTAATACCTCCTCGTTCAATTAACACTTCATCGCCGTTCGAAACATCTGTTGCTACGGCCCGGAAAGGAATCGCGCACTCCTCTATTTTTTTATCTTTAAGTTCCGACTCGAGAAGCTTAACAAGAGAATTGTCTCTGAAAATCGCGCCGTCTTGTTTTCGCAGCACACGAGAGATCGGAAAAAGGTCGCGCTTCTTTAAGCCCAAAAACATCTCTTTTAATGAGATTATATCTTTGGTAGCGGCATACCAACCCCCGACCAGCGCCCCCATGCTGGTTCCCGTAATATAATCTATGGAAATCCCTGCGTCTTCCAGGGCTTGTATAACGCCAATGTGGGCAAGACCTTTTGCCCCGCCGCCCCCAAGCGCCAATCCTACTTTTTTAGTTCTCATTTTATTTCCTTCCATACCAATTGTGGCAGTCGGTATACCCAGTCGAAGTGGTATTACTGGACATACTTTCGTCAATCATCATCATCCAAAGATTTTTCAATATAAAAAAGAATAAGGCCGACGATGATGGTTACAAAAAGGGCATAGAGCATTTTGGCTACAATTGTGTTTCCGGTATCCGGAATAAAATAATCAATCAATGTCCTGATTGCGTCATTCCACGCAAGGCCGGCAATCAATCCGAGGCCCGCCGCAATATAGCCGAACATCTTTTTTCTGATGGCTTTGCGCGCTTTTTGTATCGTGTCGTTCATAGAACTATTATACCGCACATTCGAGGCAGAGTAAAAGAAAAATGCCGTCTTTCGGCAACATTTGTACTAACTGGCTCCGCATTGTGAACAATGTTACTGCGTCCTTCCATCTACCTAGATTCTGAAAAGGATTTGCTTACTCATACTCAATCGTCGCAGGAGGTTTCTGGGTAATATCGTAAAGAACTCTGTTTACTCCTCGAACCTTGCCTACAATAGAACTTGAGATTTTTTCCAAAATGTCATTAGGAATTTTATGCCAATCAGCGCTCATACCATCAACCGAATCGACTGCTCGAAGCGCCACAACATACTCGTACGTACGTGCATCTCCCATTACACCAACAACTTTTAACGGAAGCAAGGCCGCAAATGCTTGCCAAATTTTTTCATATTCACCTGTTTTCTTAAGAACTTCGATATAGACGGAATCTGCTTCTCTCAAAATATGCAAGCGTTCTTCTGTGATTTCTCCTACGATCCGAACTGCGAGTCCGGGGCCTGGAAAGGGATGTCTCCAAAGAAGCTCTCTCGGAAGACCAAGCTCGATCCCAACTCTTCGAACTTCATCTTTATAAAGATCCCGAATGGGTTCCAGAATTTTAAAACCCAACTTTTCTGGGAGAGTAAGATTATGGTGACTCTTAATCTTTGAGGTGCTATTTGATGTGGATGCTGATTCAATACGATCTGGATATATAGTTCCTTGAGCAAGATATTCTATTTTGTGTTGCTTTAGTTCACTTCGTATGGTTTTCTCAAAAACTTCAATAAATGTATGACCGATTATCTTGCGCTTTTGTTCAGGGTCAACGATACCTTTTAGTTTTTTAAGAAATACTTGTCCGGCGTCTACAACATATAATTTCTTGAAACCGTGTTTTTTAAGATATGAAGCGACATGCTCTACTTCACCTTTTCTAAGCATTCCAGTATCAACAAATACTGCATGGAGTTGTTTGCCAATGGCACGGTGAATTAGGGTCGCCGCCACGAGGGAATCGACACCACCTGAAATACCTACAACAACATGTTCATTGCCGATCTGTTGTTTTATCGAATGGATAATATCCGTTGTGACTGATTTAATAGCCCAATCTTTCTTTGCACCACAAATTGAAAAGAGGAAATCCTTCAAGATCTTCTCTCCATTTTTCGTGTGTGTTACTTCTGGATGGAATTGGATTCCCCAAAAACCCCGATTGGTATAAGCAAAAGAGGCATATTTACAGTAAGTGGTTGAAGCCGTGACTCTGAATCCTTTTGGGAGTTTCGTAACCCGATCTCCATGTGAAAACCAAACTGTTTCTCTAGGCTTTAGGTGCTTGAATATATATGCCCGATTTTTTATGTCTAAAATTTCTTTTCCAAATTCTCTGTGTTTTCCTTTTGATACTTTTCCTCCAAGCATATGAGCCATGACTTGATGACCATAACAAATCCCAAGGATCGGCAGGTTTAGAGCAAATATCGCCCTATCAGGCCGAGGACTTTTCTTATCTAAAACTGAAGCTGGGCCACCAGATAGAATAATTCCTTTAGGATTCAATTTTTTGATCTCTGATATAGATACATCAAAAGGTAGAATCTCGACTTTTACACCGAGATCTCTGACACGTCGAGTTATTAGGTGTGCAAATTGACTTCCAAAATTTAGTACAACAATCATAATCTATTATAGAATCTTCTAGATATTTAAGGAAATCGGGCATTTGTATTCCCAAAGTCCAGTAATATTCCGCGCGCTTGAAACATTGTCATGCCCGCTGAAGTCAGTGCTTGCCGGCAGGCTGGTCAATTTGTTGGTATGTTTTAAGGCACTATCTCTACTCCTTTCCAGAAAGCGAAGTGGCCTTTGATCATCTTGGCGGGTTCTGTTGGTTCGTGGTAGACCCAGGCAGCGTCGGGATTTACTTCGCCGTCTATCATAACATTATAGTAATCGGCAATTCCTTTCCAGTGGCATTTATAAATGTTGCCGCTCTTTTTGAGATACTCCATCTTGACCGACTCCGGCGGAAAATAATGATTATTTTCCACAACCACGATTTTGCCCGATTCTGCAATAACTTTATTTTTCCAAACAGCTTTCATATTAAAAATTGTACTCTATCAACTTTTGGTAAATCTTTTATTTTCATACTTTTTTATTCTCCTTCGCCGAATACCCCGCAGCTTGCTGCGGGGATGAAGGCGAGGAGAATAACCCTTCCGAAGCTCGCCGCAGGCGATCGAAGGAGGGTATTCGGCTACGGAAGAATTCCGCTTGATACCGCGTAGCTTTGCTACGCGGAGCTTCATTTGGCGATTTCCTTTGGCATAAATTTATTTCTCGTTATCCAACATAACCTTGAGCAGAAAGATGGCTTCTGTTTTTAGTTTTGTTTTAGCCCAAACCTTTTGTTTGGCCTCCAGAAGCTCTCCCATACCAGACAAAATTGCCCGGCCGGAAACTTTCTCCAGTTTTTCGATGCACTTGGCTATGGATTCTTTAAATGTCATCTTTAATCTTTTTTCAATCAGTTCTTTGTTTATCGGCCAACTATTTTGCAGAAAAAACCAGATATCAAAAATATCGCGGTTGGCTTTACCAATTCGTTCATACATCGCACAAAGCTTATGAGCGGCCATATCCTCCTTGACCATTACCTTCATAGAGATGCCGAGGAATGATTTCACGTCATATCTTGAGCCAAACTCCCGGCGATTGATTTCCACCTTAACATTTTGAGCATTAATGTCTTTCTCGTCATAAGAGAGAATGTAAAAAAGGTTGAATCTCTTTTTTCTTACTTGTTTCAATTTTCCGTAATTTTCAAGAATTGCTTTTACACGTTCAAATACATAATCCTCTTTTTCGGCATCAAGCAAATCAAAATCCAAATCTACCGAGAAACGGTCCAGATCATAGAAAAGTGTAGCGGCTGTCCCGCCCTTAAATCCTAAAATTGTGCTGATAGTGGAATCAGTATAGATATCCTTAAGGATTTTGATGAGAATATTTTTATGTTTTGCGGTATCAAGAGCCATAAGATTATTATTTTAATTTTTTCTTAACTGCTTCATTCCATTAGATGTAAAGTTATCTAACGGGACGAATGGTACATTTTCACCATTTTTGTCATTCGTTTGTTGCCACCATAAATGGGTAAAATTTCATATACTTTTTCCCAATTCAAACCAGACAGATTATCAAAGTGGTAATCCTTATTGAGATAGACAACATCCAAAAATGCTCTCTCGGGCGAAGCAATGCTGTAATTTTCTCTCGACTCTATGCCAGCCTGATTAGTGAGAATAGTATCCTTGATTTTTTTGTAAGAATATTTTTGTCCGTCGCACTCAATCTCCTTTGTTGTATATGACACGACAAAAATCTGACCGTACAGCTGGAAAGTAACTCCAGCCGCTCCTAAGGATGTTTCCAAACTGATGTATGAAGGGGTATATATTTTCGTGGCCAACTCGTATTTATCATAATTTTTATCTTTTGAATAAATACCTCTACGTATTGCATTCAATTTGCCAGCCTTAACATAGCGATTAATCTTTTTCTTAACAAAATTTACGTCGGATTCTCCCCATAGCAAAAGCACATCTTTGAAAGTAAAGACAGTTTTGCTTGATCTCATTAGGTCTAAAATGTAGTCTTTTTCCATAGTATTGTAATTCTATATCCCGTTGGTACCCAAATATGGGTACCTTTGGTTTAAATTATATGCTATACTACTAATAAGCGCAAGCCCCCCACACCTATGCATAGGTATGGGGGTAAAGAGAAAAGTAGAGCTT
>Ga0155236_135_pt1 | contig 9891 bp, 2 predicted proteins | sample RifCSPhighO2_02_FD_106204 | JGI IMG/M metagenome (GOLD analysis project Ga0155236, IMG submission 106204) | Candidatus Sungbacteria bacterium RIFCSPHIGHO2_02_FULL_47_11 | reverse complement strand
GTTTGCGACGGACCTCCGATATGTAAACTAAATGTTACTCTAAAACAAATGCGCAAGTAAGCAACCCTACACCGAAAGTAGGGGAATTATTTAGAGTAACATTTAGTTTACATATCGGAGGTCCGTCGCAAACATTGAAGTTTAAATCAGAAGCGCAAACCTTTGCTTCTCCTGCATTTTCATTTAATGGGCACCCATTTAGTGCATGGCCACCAGTCCCAATCAATTTAGGCAATGGATGTATCGTTGCATCGGGGTCTGATGGAATAAGAAACGGGATGACTTGGTTTGATGTTGCCGGTGGAGTAAATGCGCATGGCGACGGATCAATATCCGTTGGGGTAGTGTGTACTACTATAGGCAATAAATCATTTGCAGGGCAAATTGAAGATGCTCCTGTTGTTGGTCCAGTGGCAGTTGCAGTGGAAGTCGTTCCCGCGGACACCACCCCGCCTACAATCACAATAACCAACACCCCCCCGGACATTCAAACATGGCGGGATACGGCAGTGAATGTAAAGATAGACGCGACAGATGACAAAGCGTTGTCAAAAGTTGAATACTGGTGGGATACAGAATTGCATACAGTGGAAACAGCAACAGGAGTAAGCTGGACAAAAACGATCCAATCGCCACTATCAAAAAAAGCTGGCGGACATACGCTTTTAGTGATCGCAACCGATGCGGCTGGCAACAGCTCGCCAGGATCAGCCACGCCGTATAAATTTAATCGGTGTCCTGTGCCGGTTGATATCAATTGGAATGTATATCAAAACTCTACAAACAACTTTTTGAATTTAGAAGAAAAAGCATCGTCAGACGGAGATGGTGATTCAATCACATTTAGCATTACGGATCCTCCAGACCACGCGCAACTCGGCACAGGCGGGCTGAATATTAATTCATTTAGTTATACCCCAACCGCTGGGTATATTGGGACAGATAGTTTTACCTTCGCGACTTCAGACGCCATCTGCCCTGCGTATCAAACCCCAGTAAAAGCGACAGGGATAGTGAATATTACAGTGTTAGATGTGAATGAACCGCCGACCTGCACCCCGAAAACAGTAAGCACTCCCCAAAATACAGCAATCGGAATAACCCTGCCAGGCACAGACCCAGATGGCGATGCATTAACATGGACAGCCACGGCTGATAGCGGAACATATCATGGCACAGTAGGTACAGTAACAGGCAATAACATTACCTATACCCCTGGGACCAATGACACAAGAACAGTAACATTCGCATATACCGTTACAGATACTGGCGGGTTATCATGCAGGCAAGGAGTGACGGTAAATATTTCAGCAAACAATCGTCCTGGCGCAGTCGGGCAGACAGTTAATGTTACAGAAGATACTCAAACTACAATAACGTTAAATGCAACTGACGCAGATAGTAATGAACTTACGATATGCAATACAAGCTCTCCATTGTATGGATCCCTCGGAGTTTGCACGCAAGCGGCACACGTTGGCACTAATGATTCCGCAACTATTATATATACACCTAAAGCGGATTACGCCGAGGGTGATTTGCCGTTTAAGTTCAAAGCAAATGACACTATCGCCGATTCAAACGAGGCAACAATAATTTTGCATTTTATTCCAGTGAATGACCCGCCAAAATGTTTTGACTCCTCTATCATCGCGCAGGAAGATGTGCCATATAACGGTATAGGGGCAACAGCATTGCAGGCAACCGATGTGGATAGTGCCACACTCACATTTTCAAAAGTGTCTGATTCATCAAAAGGAATAGTAACAGTAAATGGTATTGGCACATTTCAATATACTTATACATACGATACTACAACGCCGCAGACGGATTCGTTCCAATACCGCGTATATGACGGATCGGCGTACTCGCCAAATTGCACAGTGAATGTAAGCGGCAATCCAGTGAATGATAAACCCTCGCTACCGACCGCAACTATCAATTCCAACACAACGCCTCCTAAGGTCAGTTCAATATTGACGTGTTCCGCAACACCGACGACGCCTGCTGACCCTGATGGCCCGACGCCAGTAATGTATCAGTACAGTTTTGAAAAAAATATTTCTGGAAGCTGGGTCTCGTTGCGCGGATGGAGTACTGCCTCAACATATACATGTGCTACGCCTGACTGCGCGAAGAATCTACAGGTGCGGTGCGCCGCGCGAGGGGTTGATAATAATGGCGCAGGATTGGCAGGCGATCCCGGATATTCATCATCTGTAACAATTGCAAACTCTCCGCCAACCGGGCCGACATTGACATCACCGCCGAATACTTTCCCAAACGCTGGGACTACGGTTTCACATTCATGGCTACCTGCCACTGACCCTGATAATGATCCGATTACCTATAAATTTTATCGGTGTCAAGGGGCAGGGTGTTCAATGGGCACTATGATCGGCACAACAGCAGATAGTTCATTTACATCGAGTTCGTTAGTGTTAGGTATAACATATCAATGGCGGGTTTCTGCGTCTGATGGCGTGGTTGATACCGCAAGCGCGACATGGTCGTTTGTAACCGCGGTCAGCGCTGATTTCATTGTTACCCTCGCGCCTCAAAGTGGCGCGTTGACTACAGTGCCAAAAAATACAGCCGTGCCTTTTATAGCAACAGTTGAAGCAAAAAACGGCTGGACTAATCCGGTTACGCTTTCATTTGTATCAGGTGGCGGATCGCCTGCGCCTGAATTAGCGTTTGCAGTGCCAACCTGCACCTCGTATCCAGGCGGGAAATGTGAAGTGAATTTTAATGTTAAGAGTCCAGCATTCGGCACGCCTACGTTCTATATAACAGGTGCTTTCGGCGCAACTACGAGAACAAGCAATAATGGAAGTTTTAATGTGTGGCCTAAATTTACTCCTACGTGTTCACCTGCGAATGCCGCTATCACAACAGACATTTCTGGAGGTTTGCAGATTTATCCGCCAGGATTTTTATTAACGCCAAGTTCAACACTTACCTATAAAGTAAAACCGAATGATGGATATTATGTATACGCATGGGGGCCTTCTCCAGTTGGATTCCCTACTGATTCATGCGCGGGCGGAGTAGGCGGTACAGATTTAATCCAAACTGGGGCGGAAAAATCATGTATCCTTACCATGAGTGATGATCGTGTAGCATGTCCGATTGTGAAAGCAAAAGAAGGCGTGTCATTGATTCTTGATCCTAAAATAATTGAGGCGCCAGTAACCACTACTGGCGGAGGAGCGGGATCAGCGTGTCAATCCAAAGATGGCATGACAACGATTACAGTAACGGCAAAAGGCGAGGGCGCGTTTACCGGATCAGTTGACTTTTCGCTTGAAGGGATAAGTTCATTTATTAGTTCTGGTTTTAGTGGCCCAACCCGCTGTACCATTGCGACAAAAGGAGGGACTTGTACAACAACTATTGTCGCGTGGGTGCCGACTGCTGTGGATCATACCTTTACTGTTCGGGCACAAAACACGGCACGCGGAATTAACACCACTGCCACAGGCACAGTACAAGGCAGATGGCAAATCACAACTATAGCCAATCCTGCGGATGGGAATAGCGACGGAATTATTGATAATACTGTTACCCCAATCCCAACAAAATCGTTTTATACTCAAGCGGAGGCAGTGACTGTCCGGGCAAATCCGGGGGGAGGATACGCGGTTGCCCAATTTACAGGCGCGTGTACTGGCTCTGGAACAGCGATAACAGGATCATCTGCAAAAACATGTCCTCTTTCCATGACATGCCATCAAAAGGTCGGAGTGGATTTTATTCGCGATAGTGGCGCGAATTTTTCAGTGTCATTGCGTTCGCCAACAAAGCCCTACACCACTATTGGCGGATCTATTTCCGGATTTACTGTAGATGTTACTAAAATAGGCGGGTTTTCCGGAGATGTGAATGTGCAGGGTGATGTAAGTAATCTGTTGGTTACTGATGGCACTTCCGGATCCGGATTTATCGGAGTGAAATTTCCAGACACGCCATCAAAGGTCTGTTCAGGAACTGCAAATTGTTCCTATCCTACTATTGTGTATGACGCGCGAGCAGGTGGTATCGCCCAAATGAGCGGGACAGTTAAAGTTGCAGGAACCAGCGGGACAAAGCGAGAAGAAAGCATAACGCAAGTGGTTGGATTTTTACCTGTAGTAACTGTGGCGGTAAATCCGGTCGCAGGAGGTGATATTATGGATGTGTCAAAGTTGGCAGGTCAGATTATTCAGACCGTGGGCAGTAATGGCTATATGGTGGTTGCTCCCACAGTGCTGAATATTTTAGTCCAGCCACGGGCAGGGTACCGCATGGCTGATACGCGATATAGCGCTTCGCCTGGGGTATGCGATATTGCGCCGATTACAGGAACCAAGGGATACAGTTGTGTGTATAAAAATCCCGCGACAACGTATCCGATTGACCGCAATGGAACAGTTACGGCGCAGTTTAGCGTTGATACCGCGTCCATATCTGTATCAATCGCGCGCGACACCACGCGCACGCAAAAAGTGGAAACAGATAGTAATGTGATTATTCCTATCGGTGGCATTGCGTATTACACTGTAACCGTAAAAAAAGATCCATCAGTTGCCGAGAATGTGAATCTTTCTGTGGTGCCAGTGTCAGGTCCGGGCACCCCCGGCATTACCGGATCATTGAGTTGTTCTGCAGGTGAATTTGACGCGAACGGGGAATGTAAAAAAACATTAATTGTGAATGGCAATGATTCCGGCGACGTGCAAACAAAAGTTCAGGCAACAACAGCAAGTGGCGCGCCCGGACCACAACCTATACAGAGCAATACGGTTATCACTCATGTGTACGAAACATTAACCCTCACGCGCGATGGGGTTGATGGATGCACGATTTCGCAAGGCGCGACGCAATTATTATCAGCAACAGAAACATCACGCTGGCATTTGGTGCCGCGTGGGAATATTACCTTAACTTCCGCGGCAAGCGGAGCGGTGTTTGGCGGATGGAAAGAAGGATGCACTGGTGCGAGTACCGATTGCACTATTCCTATCCCCCCCAGCAGAAGTGCAAAAATTCAGTGTAACAGCACATCCACAGCAAATTTTGTTATTCAGGTTACGCCATCATCAGTTACTATTCCGCGTGGCGGGGTGGCAACCTATACAGTGAGGGTCGTCAGAGCTGGTGGGTCAACCTTTAGCGGAGCTGTGAATCTTTCATTCAGTGAATATTCACGACTATATGGTGGCCCTACTGGATCGGATCCAACCTATTCTGTATCATGGGATCCAGCGCCATCGTGCATGATGAATTCAGGATCAAATGAATGTTCAACCACAGTGAAAGTTATCAGTATCAATGGTTTTGGTGGCAGGTATTTTAATATCGATGGGAGCGCTCCCGGTTTTACATATACATGCGATGGGACAGGGTGCTCAAGTTATGGCTATTTTGATATACGTCCCAAACTGACATTGCAAGTTAATGATCCATCACGTGGCTATCCTACCGGATCTCCCTATTCGCCTGAAACATTGCAATCATACGGCACAGCTCTTTCAATTTATAGTTCAAATTTTTCCGCGTTTGTGGGGTCCCAGCAAACCGGATGGGCATGCCCTGGTACGGTTATTGGCAGTTCGCCGTGGTGGTATTGCCAGGTTTCGATGGATAATGACAAAACAGTTATTGCGAATTTTGATCCGCTCACGGTTGAGGATTATTGTATAAAATATCCAAATGCAGTATGCAATGATCCGAATAACGGCTCGTATTATATTTCAGGTGGGTTTAATCGGTGCCTTATTATTCCGTATAATAGCACGACCTCTGCAACGCCATCATATAATACGCCATTGCGGAGTTATTTAGATCCACGACCTAGTCATAATTATTCTTGGAATACGTTTGCGAGCCCGACATCATGTGATAATAGAAGTTGCCTGTATGAACGAAGTTGGTTTACCGGCGCATCTTCAACAACTCCGTATTCCAATGTGTATGAGTATTTTCCTAACGGGACCTGCACCTTTGAACAAGGTCAACGGACAGAATGGTCAGGGGGCGTTTTAGTTACCAATCCGTATACGTCATGCAATGATTATCCCAGCGTGCTGTGTTCAACTAATTATGCCGATTTCCCATACGAATCATCTATTGTGAGTGGAACGTGTTCTGATCAAACATATTCTTTGCCTGTCGGATATACAACAACAGCCGGAGAGTATAAGACGTTGCAAAGAACATGCCAGTGCAATCTGTATCGGTCTATGGGGATTAATTCCGTGAACGTGCCGTCATCATGCACACAAGATCATTTAGGGAATTATTATTCTGCGATGACATTCCGGTGCGAAGCGTTTCCTGCGTTTTCTTTAAATGCAATGGTTTCATATCAAGATTCCTCTCCGTTTGCTACAGTGAATCTTTCACTTACTCGTCAATCAAATGGAACCGCGATGGCGTTCCCGTCACCTGGCGGGTGCGTGGTTTCGGCTACTCTGCAACGTCAAATTGATGGCGGGGCATGGACCACTATCGCGTCATCCGCGAGTGATGGAGTTGGCGCGTTGTATCAGGAAAAGCGGGTAAAGTATAAATTACGCGCGTGCTCCAGCAGTGGGTGCGCCGAGGCGGAATCCAATGAATTGACTATCAACAACCCGCCATTGTGTCCAACAGTATTTAGCACAACACCAGTGAGTTCATCTTCTAATCCATTATCCCCACACACCAGCGCGGCTGTTGAGTTTTCCTATCCTTCTGCCGGTGTGATTGATCCTGTGATTGATCCTGACGGTGCCAGCGTAACCTATCAAATTAAATTGGTTGACCCTGCAGGGGTTGCGAAAAATTTAACCTGCGCGTCAGTAGGAAGTAAAAAATTCAGTTGTTCTGTGAATCCTTCTAAATATACTGATTTAAAATACCGCAATTCAAGCGGTACTGGGCCGTATCATATATATGTTGATCCTGCGGACAGGACCGGTAGAACGCGCTCATCAGTCAGCATGAGCGAATGCAATGTTGGCGATATCTATACCAAAATCGTAGCGGATCCGACTATTACATTAAAAGCGCAAAAGCCAGGCACAATAGAAGTCAAAGATATTGCGTTTTTTGGCGATAACGATTCTGTGGACTATGTGTTGAATTATTCATTTGCCTCCGGTACTGGCATAGATAACGCGATTGATACAAAAATATATATTGATTTGCCAGTTCCTGCTTCTAATGTCAGCTCTGTTTTAGGCGGGAGCCCTTCTTTGTCTGGAAACCGCATGACGCTTGCGCTTGGAAACGTCGCGCCCGGGGCATCCGGGGAAGTGCGGTTTACTCTTTATATTCCGAGTATTTCTACTGATGCCTCAACCCTTTCAACGCAAGCATCGTTGATGTTTGACGCTGATTGCGTATCAGGCGGCGCTTCATGCGCTTTGCGTGTGGCAAGCGCGTCAGTCGCGTTGTATCGCAGAACTGGCGCCTATTTTACTACCACGGGCGGGAGTATTTATAGCAAATCAAACATTATCAATTTAGATGATCCCAATGCTACCAGAAAACCGGTTGGGCTGTATTACATTATTTCTGATGGCCAGGTTGCCAATATTCCGGTTGACCCAAGGGCGCGGGTACGACAGTACGCAGGTCAGCAGTTTGGCGTGCCGACTGATACAAGTTCACTCACAAAATTAGGAAAATTACCTATTGATGATATGATTAACAATGTGGGAGGGAAATACGATGTAACAACAGTGGCGTGTGGCAGTGCCGCTTCTGATGAAGGAGTGAATTGTTCGGCAAGTGAATTATTTTTATCCGCAGGTATGACAGTTTCTTCCACTGCGGACAGCGATGCAGTTACATTAAACAGCGCGAAGGGGAAAGTCATTCTCGTGCCTGAAGGATTGAATGTGGTTGTGCGTAAACATCTTAAATTAGACAACGCGCCTGTGAGCAGATCCGGCGCGGTAAGTGTGATTATCCGGCGCGGGAATATGGATATCTATAATGATATTACGTATACAGGGACTCAAATTGACGCAGAGCCAAAGCGCGTGGCATCTGGTGCATGGATTATCAAGCAGGGGAATGCGGTTGTGTATGCCGAGCAAACGGCGTGGAACAATACAGTTGATCCGTGCCCAGGGTATAAAGGCGGACGATGGTGCGCCTGGCCTTCAACATTGAATCCTGATGGCTGGCCTGAAATAGCATATTTGATTCAGTCAAAGGGGAGAACAATTACTGCAGGGCCGACTGTTGTATCAGGATTGTTTTATGTTGCCGGTACCGGAACTAATGGGATTTTCTTTACTGGAAAGCCACAAGGAGCAGGTGCCTTAAGCGATGTACCTCTTAAAATTCAAGGAGCAGTTGTTGCCAGGGACGTTCAGTTTCAGCGGAAAAAATTCCCATTTGATTAACCTCCCCCCTACCCCCTCCTTGAAAAGGAGGAGAGGCAGGTGGCGCTCCCTCTCCTTCATAAGGAGAGGGTAGGGTGAGGTATTATATATCTTTCCCCAACCCTCTCTTGTGCGCAAGAGAGGGGGCTGCGTCCCCTCTCCTTTATAAGGAGAGGTAGGTGAGGTATAAGAGAATATATGATACACAAAAAGGGTACACTCAAAATATCTAAAAAAGTGATACACATTGCAGTTCGTGTGTTTATTTTGATTGCTACGTTTGTTGCGATTTATGTTTTTTTTATTTCTGTCGCGGCGCAACTCACCTCTATCCGTATTTCTGAAACACTGACAGATATGGGCTCTGCTCGGGTTACCACATCGCCTGCCACTGAATTTAAAGAAAAAAATATCGTCATTACTCGGCAAACTGCAGGATCAGGTGATTTATCAATTGGGATTTCGCTTTCTAATGTGCTGGATTACACAGTTGTGGCGGGGGGAGTTACCAATAACGGAACAGTTATGTTGCCTGCGGCGCAGAATACTCTTGCTATTTCAATCCGTTTTCACCCATCAAGTGAAGGGATTAAAACAGCGACACTGACTATTACCCAAGGCGGGAGTGTCGCGGTAAAATTAACAGGTAGGGGAGTGAAGACAGGAACATCGCCATTGTGTCCTTCATCATATTTTCCTGCATCAGGAAAACGGGATATGCCTACCACGTTTACACTGCAGTGGTCTCCGGCATCTGATCCTGACGGCGGAACTGTTGTGTATAAGGTCTATCTTGACGATGATAAAAATATTACAACACACAGCGATGGAGTGGGAAGCGTGAATGTGGTAAGATTAGAACCAAGTATTGTGTTTATTTCGCCCTCATATACAACGGCAGTATCAGGCCTTACCCCCAACACAGTATATTACTGGGTTGTTGAAGTGACTGATAATGAAGGATCAGTTGTAATATGTCCGCGCGGGACACTGCTTTCTTTTATAACACAACACGGGATAACAGCACGTTCAGGACCTAAATACGAATATCCGACAGAGATAATCCAATTTGATCCGCGTATTATTACCAATCCTCCGCCCGGGTTTACTGATGAGCGATTCCGTTTGCCCCAAACAACAGAAGTGATTGCGAATTAACCGTCCCCCTACCCTCTCCTTTATAATGAGAGGGTTAGGGTGAGGTAGTGTTTTTATAAAGTATGGTTAATCTTTTGCCAGAAGAATTTCGGCGACAAGAAGAACGTGAACACAACGCAACTCTTGCAGAACAACAGCAAGAGGATGTTGTTATGTATACCCAGTCAAAAGTGATGAATAAAGCGCAACCGCCTCTACAGATAAATGAAGACAAGAAAGAAACACAAGAGTCATTGAGCGCGTCAAAAAAACAGGATAAGAAAGTTCCAACAAACACGCTCCCCGCTTTTGTCCAGCACGGCGCGATAAAAAAAGGATCGCTGTTTCATGCATTGAAAAAGAAGATACGCGCATTGTTTAAAAAATCATCTGA
>Ga0155236_115_pt1 | contig 9970 bp, 9 predicted proteins | sample RifCSPhighO2_02_FD_106204 | JGI IMG/M metagenome (GOLD analysis project Ga0155236, IMG submission 106204) | Candidatus Sungbacteria bacterium RIFCSPHIGHO2_02_FULL_47_11 | reverse complement strand
GCCTTCATACACCTCTGTACCCGGACTGATATAAAGCATCCCCCGGTCTTGCAGGCCCCATAATGCGTAGCCGAGCGCGGTGCCGCTTGCCATCGAAATCATTGACCCGACCGCGCGCCTACGGATCTCTCCCGAGTACTTTCGAAAACCGAGTACGCGCGAAGAAAGAATACCCTCGCCTCTGGTATCAATAACGAACTGATTCCGGTATCCCAGAAGCCCGCGCGTCGGCCCCTCAAATGTAAGACGGACGGTTTTTCCGACAAGTAAAAGATCTTTTAATGAAAATCCCCGTATGCCGAGGCATTCAATAATCGTCCCTTGGTACGCTGGCGGCGCGTTAACGATAACCTCCTCAAAGGGTTCCATTTTTACCCCGTCCTCTTCTCGAATAATGACTTGCGGCTGCGAAACTTGCACCTCGTACCCGCTTCGGCGCATGTTCTCAAGCAAAATTGCGATATGGAGCTCTCCCCTGCCGAAAACGCGGAAATTTTCAAGCGAGGTGAAATCAACTTTAAGTCCGACGTTCACTTCAAGCTCGCGCCGAAGATATTCCCCAAGCTGCCGAGACGTCACATACGCGCCCTCTCTGCCGCCGAATGGCGAATTATTGACAAGAAACATGAGGGAGATCGTCGGCTCGTCAATTGCGATCGCCGGCAATGGTTCTGCCGCAGAGTCGGTGGTGACCGTCTCGCCGATATCAATATCGGAAAGACCCGCAACAAGCGCGATGTCGCCCGTGCGCACTTCTTCCGATTCAATTTTTTCGAGGCCTCGAAAAGTGAAAAGTTTAACAATCTTGCCGGTCCGCGTCTCGCCGCTCGGCTTTTTTATAAAAACGTTTTCTCCCGTCTTTACCGCGCCTTCATGTACGCGCGCCACCGCGAGTCTTCCCAGAAAATTATCGTACCCAAGATTGAACGGCTGCAGTCGCAGGGGTTTCTTGGCGCGCGCTTCGGATGAGGCCGACGGCACATGTTCAAGAATTGTTTCGAGAAGCGGGGTCAAATCGCTTGAAGTATCAGTAAGCGCGCGTTTTGCGATGCCGTCTCTCCCCACGGCATAGACCACCGGAAAATTCGCCTGCTCGTCATTGGCTCCCAAATCAAAAAATAGATTCAACACCTGCTCTTCGCACCGGGCGGGGTCTGCGGCCGGCTTGTCGATTTTATTTATAATAACAATGGGCTTCAAACCCAACTCGAGCGATTTTCTGAGGACGAACCGCGTCTGTGGCATCGGCCCCTCCTGCGCGTCCACCACAAGGAGCACCGAATCAATGGAACGAAGTACCCGCTCCACTTCAGAACCGAAATCAGCATGCCCGGGCGTATCGACAATGTTAATTTTCGTATCTTTATAGAATATCGCCGCGTTTTTTGAATAAATAGTAATGCCGCGTTCAAGTTCGAGCGCGTTTGAATCCATTGATACGCCTTCCTTGGCAACTCCGGTCTGACGCAATAGTGCGTCGGTAAGGGTTGTCTTGCCATGGTCAACGTGGGCAATAATTGCAATGTTTCTAATTTCCATCCCGTTAGAGATTTAGGGTCAAACTTGGCTGATATAAAAATCCATAAATGTTTTTCGCGAATTAACCCGCATTGAGATGAATGCTCATCTCTAACGGGATAAAAAATAGGCCTTCCCAAGGCCGAGAACCTTAAATTTAGGATAGACCCAAAAAATGTTTTTGTCAATTTTTCGTAATCGAAAAATCTGCTGATTTCTCGGCGGACTTTTCGTTCTTGAATGCGGCACTCCCGCCTGTGCCAAAGCTTTGACTGACATGCAGCCGGTATACAATAAACGGTGATGAATCTTGCGACCCAGATTTTCTACATTGACGAGTCAAACATTATGACACCTGATCCGTCTCGGTCGGTTTTTTACAAACACCGCTCAAGTATATCTAATCCTTTCTTTGCAACTTTTATATCCATATTCAAAGCTGGGAATATTATGAAATTGTGGGCGCTTGCATCCGCCAGGAGCAACCCATTTTGTAAGCAACGCAAAATAATTTCGCCTGCGTAGCCGGTCTTGTTGAAGACCACCCCGATTGCCAATCCCTTCACTCGTATTTCCGCAGGGTATCGGAATTCCATTTGCTTTAATCTTTGTTCGAAATAGCCGCTTAGCTTCTCGGCATTTTTAAGAAGGGCGGACTTATTTTCTAGAAAGTACTTTATATTCGCGACTGCCGCCTCGACGTTCAGGGGGTGCCATCCGAAAGTGGAGTATAAACTGAAACAGAATTTGAAGGATTTCGCTATCTCGTCCGTCATCATAGTTACTCCCAAGGCGCCAAATCCGCCAGTTGCACCCTTTGCGAGACACAAGATGTCCGGCTTGAGATTATAGTGTTCCGAGGCAAACATTTTACACGTCCTGCCAAAGCCAGTAGCGACTTCGTCCGCTATCAAAAGCGTTCCGTATTTTTTACATGTCGCCTGGACAATATCAAAAAACTTTTTATCCGGGATTATCACCCCAAGGTTACAAATAACCGGCTCGGAGATAAACGCCGCAACCTCTCGCTTGCTCAGAATCCTTTCTACCTCCCGCGCCGCCATTTCATCTAGCGGCGGTTTTATCTTATAGCAGTTGGGGAGAAGATTTTTATACCAACTCCTGAAGTCAGACGACCCGATACTCATGGCGCCGATAGAATGTCCGTGATAGCTACCCTCTATAGAAACGAATTTGTGCCGCTTGGTATGCGTCATCGCGGCCTGCAAAGCAATTTCTACCGCCTCCGTGCCTCCGGTTGCGCGAAAACTTTTTGTGAGTTTCCCTGGAGCGATCTTCGCCAAAAGCTCTGCTAATTCGACCCAGCCCTTATACATATATCCTGGGCTTACATAGTTCGGGCCATTGAATTTTTTAAGTTTCTCAATAACTTTCTCAACGTTCCAGCCGATATTCCCGACGCACCAGCCCATGAAAAAATCGATGTATTTTCTGCCCCGTTCATCGTAAACGAAGACACCTTTAGATTTTGCCACTACCAAAGATCGCGGCGCCTCATCGCGCCCGAGATACTTTTTGTCTTTTTGTTTTGTATTCATATGTTTATTTTCATTTTATCACAACGACGCTCCTCGGAAGCTTAAAATTCTTGCCATTCCAATTCAGTAGTCTGATAAAAAGACCGTGTAAATTCTATTGCTTTATCGGTTGAAAAATCTTTGCAGGTATAAAGGACGCATGAAAGAAACTTTTCATTTGTCCAAACATATAAAGATATCCCAGAATCTATGAGAGAAACAAAGGCATCGTATCCCTGATTCGCTTCCTTGCCCTGACCACTTGGGGAATGAATGATCGGCTCGCCATACGTTCTCAAATCAAGCGACTCGGCCAATCTAAATAGATAATTTCTGACTGTGTTTTCATCAACACTGATATTATATTTTGCCTCTATGAGCAATCGTTTTCTGAGAATCTGTGGAGCAATATTTTTCATAAGATACTTATAGCAAACACTGATACTCTTCGGACTCCGAACTCATTCGTCGTAGGCTCCCCAGAGTCCTCGCTTCGCTACGATCTATCTCAAGTTAGCTACCGGCTCTGACTCGAATTGCTTATTTTTTGACTATAAAAACCATCCATTCTTTTTCAAAGGGGTCTTCAATTTCATAATAATGTGCCGTATTAAATCCCGTGTTAATTAAGGCCTCTTCGAGCTCCTTCCTTTTCCAGAATTTTCGAAAGTGCTTTAGATTGCCCTCATAGTCTGACTTTTCTACAAATCCCTCGCCGCTTACCCCAGATTTTGAAGTGGTAATATGCGCGACGCCCCCATCTTTAAGAATATCCTTTATCTTTTTTAAAACATCCAGCGATTCAGCTTTTGGGAAAAGATGAATGAAAGATTGGGCATATACCCCGTCAAATTGCTTATTAAACTTAACTTCCATAAAATCTCCAACAATTACATCCGCTCTCGGATTCCTTTTTTGGGCGAACGAAGCCATTTTTGAAGAAAGCTCGATGCCTGTTGCGGAAAAACCCCTTGCGTCAAATATGGAAAGATCAAGCCCGACCGCGCAACCGATATCCAAAATTTCATTCCCAGTTTTAATAAAAGGCAGAAACCTCTTAACTACCTCCGCGTTAAAAGCTTCTCTCAGGGCGCTCTTTCCTTCATACTCGGAAGCCAACGCGTCATAGGTTGCTTCATTAATTTGTGATATCCCATTCATAATTTAATTATCAGCTACCGTGCTTAGATTTGATTAAATCCATCTTCTTTTCTCTCTTCCAGCTTTTAATCTCCGCTTCGCGCTTCAATGCTGCACTTCTATCGTTATATTGTTCAGTACGAATTATCTCTATAACACCAACTGATTTTGTGTAGTGTCCGCCCTTACCATCACGATGCTCCTTGAACCTGCGCTCTATATCAGTCGTAATTCCGGTATAGATATTACCATTCTTACATTTTAATAAATAAACAAAATACATGAATTTTTGTCCTTCAACGCGCCAGATATAATCTGACTTATTCAGGACCCTTCTCCGCATTTTATTTATATTGTGCGCGTTCGGCTCTGATCTCATGGCGAAGCCCTGAGCAAGCACGAAGCGCAGCGAAGTGCGCGTCGAAGGGCTGCCGGGCTTGGATTCCCGCCTAGTCTGACTGGGCGAGACTCGCTCATTTTAGAAAAAATGAGCGGCGAACCTAAATCCTTCCTGCCTCGCGCCCGTAACTCCGGGGCTACGATTCGAACGTAGATTACATGGTTCAGAGCCATGGGGCCTACCGTTAGCCGACCCCGGAAAATTTTAAAACGCCTCATAGGCGCTTTTCATTCTACCGCGCTGTGAATAAAATTTCAAATTTACCCCGTTAGAGATTTATGCAGCACTGAAACGTGCTATAAAAACTATTCCGCAGTATTGGTATAAACGACGGGTCTGTTTCGTTCCGCATCTCTAACGGGGTTTAAACTCGAAGATACCTTCTGATTGAAATCATACTCGAGAGGACGCCAAGACCGATACCCGCAACTAGCATAATCGCAAAAAACTGCAAAATGTTCGCGAGAAAATAATGAAAAAGATCAAAGCTCGGGAGGACCAAAAGCAATCGTGGGGATGCGAGCCACGCCAAAGGGAAGAAAATGAGTGTCGTTACTGCCGCCGCAATCGTTCCGTAAAGAATTCCATTCACGATAAAAGGTCCGCGGATAAACCACGCGGCAGCGCCGACAAACCGCATGATGCCAACTTCTTCGCGCATGGTGTAAATCGCAAGACGAATCGTGTTGAACGCAACAAGCACCGCGATAAAAGCAAGCATCAACGCGAGCACTGCTCCTCCGCCACGCACGGTCCCAAAAATTGCGGCAAGCCGGTCAATCACCACCTGATTCTCAAAATAGTTGATTTTATCCACCGCGGGATAATTTTTTTCGAGCAGAAACGTGCTTATAGCCGAATAATTGGAAGGGTCGCGCGCCTGTATATTCAAGCTTGCCTCGAGCGGATTTTCTCCAAGTTCATCGAGTGCCTCGATAATCAGGGCGCTCCCCCGATGACGCTCCCGGAAAATTTCGAGTGCTCCGTCTTTGGAAATATAACTTACTGCCGAAACGTCCGGCAACACCTCAATCTCGCGCTTCACGGAAAAAATGTTCTCTTCGGAAGCATCGGAAACAAAATAGACGCTGATGTCCACTTTGGATTCGAGCACATCAAGCGCGGTTGTCGTTAAAGCCCCCAAAAATATCAAAATCCCCAAAACGAACAAAGCCATGGTCATAACCATAACCGTTGCGGTAGAAAGCCAGCCGTTGCGTTTAAAACTCAAGTAACCGGCTTTTATGACGCGTTTGAGTGTGGTTAAAAACATGGACCATCAACGATTTACGAATTCCATACGAATCTACGAATTCGTAAATTCGCGAAAGATTCATAATTCGATGATGCATTATAACAAATATTTCCCTCTTTCTTGGTCGCTCACCACCATTCCTCTATCAAGCACCACGACCCGCTTATCAATGGTGTTAATCACTTCTTTGTTATGCGAAGCAAGAATAACGATCGTGCCAAGCTCGTTGATTTTTTGCAGCAATTTTATTATCTCCCATGTATTGACGGGGTCAAGGTTACCGGTGGGCTCGTCCGCTAAAATCACATCGGGGCGGTTGACGAGCGCCCGCGCAATTGCCACACGCTGCTGCTCGCCGCCCGAGAGCTGATGAGGAAAACTTTCCATACGGTCCGTAAGGCCCACCAACTCAAACACTTGGGGTACGTCTTCGTGGATCTCCTCGTCACGCCTTCCGGCTGCCTCCATGGCAAATGCGACATTTTCGTACGCCGTACGGTCGGGGAGCAACTTATAATCTTGGAAGATGGTGCCGATACGCCTACGCACATGGTGAAGATCACGGCGATGCACGGCAGTAACCTCAAACCCGTCAAGAAAAATCTTTCCTTCGCTCGGTTCCTCCTCCCGTATCAAGAGCTTCAGGAGCGTAGTTTTACCCGCGCCAGAAGAACCAACGACGGATATGAATTCTTTGGGTTGAATCCGAAGAGTCACGTTGCGCAACGCCGCTGTATGGTGATTGTATTGTTTTGAAATGTTGTCGAAGAAAATCATGCCAATGATGTCGAAATTATGGAGCCGCAGCGAATATAATTTCACCACAGCATTGAGTACCGAGCACTCAAATTTATAACTAATGGGGGTCGCAAAACTAACAAGTTTTTCTGAAGAATTCGTTGGTAACAATGTTAGCTATAAATTTGAGTGCTCGGTAAAGGTTTTGTTTCTAAAATTTCTTCGCCTGCGGCTCGAAATTTTAGACAAAGCCCTGTATCTCCGCTTCAATAAATTCATCCAACTCCCCATCGAGCACTTTATCAATCTGAGATGTTTCAACCTCGGTCCGATGGTCTTTCACCATTTGATACGGATGCATAACATAAGAACGAATTTGGCTTCCCCACTCAACTGCGACTTTCTCCTGCCGTATTCCCCGCCGTTCTTTCTCCTGCCGCTGCAGTTCAAACTGATACAGACGCGACCGAAGTAGCTCCATTGCAATTCCTCGGTTCTGTTCCTGCGAGCGTTCCGCCTGTGAGGCGACATGGAGGCCGGTGGATTTGTGGATAATACGCACCCCTGTCTCGCGCTTATTCACGTTCTGCCCGCCGGGACCGGAGGAACGAAAGAATTGGACTTCAATATCATCGGGTTTTATCTCGACCTCATCGGGTTCTACCATCTCGGGCATTACGTCAACCAGCGCAAACGACGTGTGACGAAGCGACTGGGCCGAAAAAGGAGAAATCCGCACGAGCCGATGGACACCGGATTCTTTTTTTAGATAGCCATATGTATTTGGGCCCGTGACCGCAAGAGTGGTGTTTTTTATTCCCCAACCCGCTGGGCCGCGCGATTCACCCCAGTGTTCATGAATCGTCCGCGCGGTCCATCCTCTGCGCTCGGCAAACCGACGATACATCCGCAAAAGAAGCGCTACCCAATCCTCCGAGTCCTTTCCGCCAGCTCCAGCATAAACCGAGACCACCGCATTTCCTTTATCATACTTTCCTGAAAAATAAAGTTCGGTCTCGATGGCGCGCAGGTCTTTTTCAAGAGATGCGACTTCCCGCTGCAACTCGCCCTGTAGCGTCTCATCACCTTCCGACAAAACAATAGTTTCCTTCGCGTCCTTTAACTGGGAACATAAACCCTCCCATCGCTCAATCTCCCGTTTTAGCCCGGCGATCTCCTGGCTTTTTTTCTTCGCGTCGTGCTGGTTCTCCCAAAAACCGGTGGTCTGCATCTCGTTTTCAATCTCCGCGACTGCTATTTCCTTGCGGCTAATATCAAAGACGGTCCGCCAACTGGCGGATCTTTATCTCCAATTCATTAAGTTTCTCCTGCAATTCGCTCACCCCGTTAGAAGTTTGTCTTTATATAACCAAAAGGGTTAATTTCAGACAGCTTCAGATTTACAGTAACCCCGTTTATTCAACGCAGAAAAATTTTTCTGCCAAGGACTTCTAACGGGGCTCATTTAACCATCATACTACAAAAAAGAAAATATACAACCCTCACTACGCCACCTCGTTTTGATAGCATTCCTCGCAGTATACAATCTCAGGCCTGTCCGGCGCGTAACTTGTTTCAAATTCATTGGGGCACTTGGTATTTTCATGAATGTGAGGGGCGGTATTTTTGTACAAACCATTCTGGGAGACGACACCGAAACATTGACACTGTCGTTCATAAAGTCGTGCTTTATTCCGATGTGCGATCCTTGCATAATGCCGGCAATCAACACACATACGCGGTGCGGGGATTTTATGTTGTTTCAAAAAATGCAGTTCGGGCCCAATAAGCCGGTAGGCGCGCCTACAGTTGCCGCATCGGATTACTTCGGCAAGAATATCGTCATTGATATCAATGATGGAATCGGGAATCGCATCCGAAGACATGGTAATCTCATATTCAGACGGATTCGGATCTTGCCAGTGGGCGCCGTAATTCTCTACCTCCTCCCTCATCATAGGAAAATGTTCCGGCACAATGGTATGCTGATATGCAAACGGAGAAAACTCCGGCGGAAAAAATTCACCGTATTTATATATTCTGCCCAGCGCATCAATATAAGGAACCTCATTCATATGTTTAACGATTGTATCACGAAGCTTCATATACTCTTCCTTAGCGTATTGCTTATTTAGTATGCAGTACTGCTGCCGAGTAATGCCCACGCAGCCAAAAAGATTCGCAGCCATTCGCCCGCAAGAGATAGAATATTCCAGATCGCGGCCGCCATCCCAGCAATCCCAGCAAAATCTTAGATTCGTTGCGTTCCAACCGCAAATAGAAACCTCGTAAAATAATTCGGATTGAGAACCGATGAACGTCGCATCCATACACTCACGGCTTGAAGGGACCTGCGAATATTGTGTATATTTTAAATTTTCCGATTCGCGGATAATATAGCTTTTGCGTATATTCCGTGAATGTGTGATATATTCGCCGGAAACATTGGTATTCTGAACGCCCTGCATAAATTTGTTCGGATGTTTCAACCAAAATTCGTACGCCTGCAGTTCCGCGGCTTGCAATCCGCTCCATGTATGAAGCCGCATCGCGCCAAGCCGCTTCTCGTATTCCTCCGGAGAGTATTGCTGGTTAAAAATACAATATTTTTGGGAACGCAAGTTTATACATCCAAAACAATTGGTGCAGCCGCGACAGTTTTTGGAAAACCACATCCCGACGCAACCTTCGCACTGCACGGAAAAATGTGTTTCATAGCAGTTCGTAAGAAAAAATGAATTATAGGACAACTCGGTCTTTTGTATATGCGAATTATCGTAGCAGTTACGGCAAAAATCTACGCCATTTCCATACGCGCTGTCCTCCGTATGATTGGAATTGAATAAAAGATAGCAGTTTTTGAGATCGTCCGCATTGCCGGAATACTCGCTCCTCACCATATTAATGGCAAATGTCGCCATCTTGGGAACTTTCTTAAAAATATCGAGGATCTGCGCAAGAAATGGCCGGCGAGGATCGAACTCCTGACCGAATTGCAACGGATCCCAGAGATCCTGGGTCCACCAATCCTTGTCGCGATATACCGAAAATCCGAGTTCGGGGGGCCAAAAAGAAATAAGCGGCTCCCCGCGAAGTCCATCCGTACCCTTAAAAAATTTGCGTTCATTTCTAAAAATAGCCCGACGGAAAAACCTGCACTCCGGACACCAGGTCGGCGGCGGAACGCAGATTTTTTCATAAAACGTAAAATCCTCCAGTTCAATGGTGAACTGGTTTTTACAGTTTTGGCATTGTTTTGTTTCGGAATTCATACTACTTCCTGTTGATAACACTGCTCGCAGTATACAATCTCCGGTCTCTCTGGAGCGTAGGATGTTTCAAACTCTTCAAGACAGTGATTCTTTTCGTGGCTGTGGGTGG
>Ga0155236_102_pt4 | contig 10127 bp, 9 predicted proteins | sample RifCSPhighO2_02_FD_106204 | JGI IMG/M metagenome (GOLD analysis project Ga0155236, IMG submission 106204) | Candidatus Sungbacteria bacterium RIFCSPHIGHO2_02_FULL_47_11 | reverse complement strand
CGGGCGGACCACGAATTACGATTGCGCTGGGCGGCCTGGTAAAGGTTCTCTAAAAGCGTTGAGTCACGGAGCGCCGCGTACTCCTCGCGGTCCGACGGAATTGAATAGGTCGTCTCGCCCTCATCAAGCGCGCGCTGGAAGTAATACTCGAAGCACTTTACGGTTTTATGCATGTAGACCTGAATATACATGTGGTAGCGCGCAAAAAGATAATGCTCAAGCGCGTGTACTCCTGCTTCCGAGATGCTCATCCGGTATTCTCCTTCGGTTTCCACAACGCCGAGGTTTGCGGCAAGCCACCGAAGGTCAAACTGCCCGTAGGCGACTCCCGCAAAATGCGCGTCGCGGAGAAGATAATCCATCCGATCCGCGTCAATATCGCTTGAGATAAGCATCGAGGCCACACGGTGAAGACTTTGGGTGTTTACTTTCTTTGAAAAGTGGCTTGCCCATGAGGATGGCATTTTTATTTTCTTGTGATGGAGGAGGGAAGAAGTAATTTCCGCCTCTTCTTTGTCAATTGTTGCCTGTGGGCCCTTTGTCATGCCGTCAATAAGCAAAACGCTGAAATCCTCGTGCACTGCGTGGCGTTTTTCTTTCGGGTAGAGAAGCCACGAAGATGGAATAGCGAGGGATGATACAGGAGGCATCACCCCTTCCGCGGTGTGCGAAAACGGCGCGTGGCCTATGTCGTGGAGGAGTGCGGCAAGACGCACCATCTCGATAAAAAAAATTTTCTCTTTTTCGCTCAAAACCCGCGCGAGCACTGATTGCGAATCGTCGTAGAGGATTTGACGCGCGAGAAGCGTCGCGACATACACGGTACCGAGTGTATGCGAAAAACGGTCGTGGGTTGCTGAAGGGTACACAAGCGACACAAAACCAAGCTGCCGGATGGAACGAAGACGCTGGAGGTACGGATGGTCAACAATCGCTTCCTCGCGGCCGTAGAGTTTTATGGTTTGATGAATTGCATCGTTGATTTCGAGTGCGGGCATGGAAAGTTGTGTGCTACGGCAATCGTTCCAGAAACGCTTCGGGCATCGAAACGATTTCGTGGATCAATTTGCTACCACGTATAATAATCGAATTTCGCTCCCATACATACACCTTAACAACTCCCAAATATGTGTCAATTTTCTATAGAGGCTAAACCTCTATAGGGATACGCCTAAAATTGCAGCTGCTGTAGTTTTTTTTGCGTTTTTTCTTCTTGGCCTCGCCGAGCAAAATCGTACTCGCCAAGATTGACAAGCATAAATTCTGTGATTAAAGGATACGCTTTCTCAATCAAACGGAACTTCTGCTGTTCAATCTTGCGATAGTCAGGGTGCCCCTCCGGAATGGTTCGAAGCTCCGACTCCCAGAAAAAAGAGCGTAAATTTTGCCACTGCATAAAACGGACTCGGTGCGCGAGTGTTACCGCGTACTGCGCAAGAAACGGTTCGCGGCGCTTGATTTTTATATGGAGTTCCTCAACTGGATCAATGGCTGCCCGGAATTCTTCTTCAAGCCCCGCGCCAACAATTTCTTGCGGCACGTTGTAACCGTGGAAACACGAGAAATCTTGACGTTCTTGCGTGAGCATACGATGGCGGTGCAAATCGCGCCACGCGCCAATATCCATAACGATTTCGAACCGAACATATGTATTTTCAAACGCGCGACCCACTTTCTGCCAGCGTTCTTTTCTTCCGGCAAGGTACTGCGCCACAACATGGCGTTTGTCGCTTTCCGAGATTCTTCGCACGCGTTCAAGAATTTCATTCCACGAAGCGTGGTTTTGGGGCGCTGAGAAGAGTATTCCGGTGATTACTTTCTCTACTCCCTCCGGGTCGCACTCAATAAGCCGCACTTCCGGCTCTCCCGTTGTTGAGAGCGGCCGATCTCCAATGAGTTCTTTCACCAAGGGATAGACGCGCGAACCCTTGTTGGCGAGATACTCCTGATATTCCTGTGCCATCTCTCCCTCAATCCGCCGCAAAAATGACGGCGTTACTTGGTTCAGTTCGTGTTTTGCGCGTGCCGCGGCCCAGAGGATCTCGCCAAAGGGATGTTTTGCCGAGCGGTTAATCATGTGTTCAAACGCCTGGCCGTTTCCGAAAAAAGAAACCTGCGAGAGAGTGGAGGTCGGCAAAAGCCCACGGAGTGTATCAAACGCTTTTTTTTCAACCACCGACGCTTTTTCTTCGGGAAAGCGCCCCCGAAGCCACTCGGTCAATTTCGGAATGAGTGAGGTGTACGTTTCAAAAAGAGCGTCCATCGCTGTTTCATACTCTTCCGCAAGGCCCATGTCTTTGAGCGTCGGATCGGTGTAGTAAAGGTATTTACCATTTACTTTTTGTGAGTAGTTGACATAGCGGGTGGATTTTTCAATGGGAGCTAAGCCGATGCGCTGGTCCTCAAAGTGTTTTATCGCAATCTGCGAGAGTGCCCCGAAAACCAAATGGCCTCCTGCCATCTGCGCGATTGAATCGTCGCCGTATTGCGCGAGCCACTTGACGTAAAAAGAACGTGCGCGGGGGTTTGAGAAAAGTTCAAGAAACGGATGTTTGTGGAGAAACTCGATAAATTCCTGGAGTGCTTCGCTGTAACGGCGTTTTTCTTCCCACGCCTCATCAGTATCTTTTTCAGTTCGTTCGGGCTCCACAAAAGGAAGTACAAACTCCTTCAGAAAAATCTTCCGGAGATCTTCCGTGGCGCGGCTCGTGCGGGAGCAAAGCGCGCCAATGAGTTCCGGCGCGAAAATCAACGGGACGTAGACGGATTTATCAAGATTCGTAAAAAAGGGCGAGAGGCGCCACGCGTCTTTTTCCGAGTAGGAATCCGCCGCGAATGGCGGTGCGAATGATTCGAGAGGAAGTTGATTCATAAAAGGGCCGGTTTTATGATTTTCCATATTTTTTCATGAATCACCCGGGGGGCCAACAATTTTTCTCCACTGACGCATTCAACCATTCGATGTGTCTCCGGGCTTTGTTTTACGAGCACAAGATACGACCGCTCGGAATTTTTTTGATATTCCCTGTCAGTATCGTGCTCCAATGTGCCGGGGAAACGGAGTTTCTGCTGTCTCTGCCTGACTAATTTCTGCGTGAAATCGATCGGTATATGGAGCACCAAAACAATATCTGGGCGCGGAATTCCGAAAATACGGTATTCCATATCGTATAACCATCGAAAAAAAACTTTCCGCTCTTTTTCGTTTTTTATTTTTCCCCCCTGGTGTCCGGCATTTGAATCAACATACCGGTCTAAAACGGTTATCATTCCCTTGTCAAGCGCGGAACGGATCGTGCGGGCGGCGTCAAACCGGTCTACCGCAAAAAAAATCGAGACAACACGGGGGTCTACGTTTTTTATGTCGCCATATTTGCCCACAAGCCATTCCTCTACTGGTCCGGCGGACTTTTCTCCGTATTGGGGGAAAGAAATAGTGGCGATGCGGTACCCCTCTTTTTGAAGCCGCTCGATGAGGAGCTTTGTCTGCGTCTTTTTTCCGCTCCCGTCCGTGCCCTCCAAAACAATGAGTTTACCTCTTTTCTCCTTCATGTTAACTTTATGATATACCTATATTATGTCTTCCGACAACAGCCCCATTATTATTGCAGTCGTTGGTCTCATCGGTTCCGGAAAAACCGAGGCGGTCGCGCGGTTTGTTGAAGCGGGGTTTGGGCGCGTTGGATTTAATGATGTTTTTTATGAAGAGTTTAAACGGAGAGGCCTTTCGTATAGTGAAGAAAACGAACGAATGGTCAGGGAAGAAATGCGGGCAAAAGGAGGCATGGGCGTTATGGCAAAGCACGCTCTCCCCAAAGTCGAGGCGGCGCTTGAGAAAGGGAAAAACATAGTGGTGGAAAGTTTATACAGCTGGGACGAGTATAAAATCATGAAAGAGCGGTTTGACGGCCAATTCCGCGTGCTTGCAATTTACGCGCCGCCGGAGATACGCTACAAGCGGATCGCGGGACGATCGGTTCGGCCGTTGAGTCATAATGATGCCGTTTCCCGCGACTACGCCCAGATAGAAAACCTTGACCAAGCCGGCCCGATTGCGATGGCGGACTGGACAATTGAGAATACTGACACCAGAGAGGAATTTTTTGATGTATTGGAACAGCTGATTATCAAGTTTCGACACCAATGACAGGGTGATTTGGGAATCTTTCGAACTTGACCATTCAAGCCGGCTTGCTGGTTGGAGGTTCATTTAAAAACACCGCAGGATTCCCATGCGGCGCTTTTTTGTAAATTTCTATTTTACCACCTCAATCCCCATTGATCGGGCGGTTCCTTCTATAATTTTGTCTGCCGCTTCAACAGTTTCGGCGTTTAAATCTTCCATTTTCCGTTCGGCGATTTTGCGGATGTCTTCCTTGGTCACTTTCCCGACTTTTGCTTTGTTGGGTTGGCTCGAACCCTTCTCAACAGAAGCAGCTTTACGCAAAAGATCGGAGGCGGGAGGGGTTTTTAGTTTAAACTCAAAACTCCGATCCTCAAAGATAGTAATTTCTGCCGGCACGATCTCACCCTGCATTTTCGAGGTGGCATCGTTGTACTTTTTGACAAAATCGCCGATGCTGATGCCGTGCGGCCCGAGGGCAGTGCCCACCGGCGGCGCGGGAGTCGCGGCACCTGCGGGGAGCTGGAGTTTGATTACTGTTTTTACGGATTTTGCCATAGTTATAATTTCTTAATTTGTAACGAATCAAGCTCCACCGGCGTATCTCTTCCGAATACGTTGACGAGCACCTTGATTTTGCCTCGCTCCTGGTCGAGTTCCGATACCTTGCCGTCAAAGTCCTTGAACGGGCCGTCGGTAATTTTCACCGGGTCTCCTATGTTCACTTCAATCTTGAATTTCGGCTCATCTTTGCCCATGCGCTTGAGAAGCGTATCCATCTCTTCGGATGAAAGTGGTGTTGGGGTTGTACCGGCTCCCACGAAGCCGGTGACGCGCGGAGTGTTTCGCACCACATACCAGGAATCGTCTGTAACGACCATTTCAACCAAGACATACCCCGGATAGATTTTTTCGTCCTCAACTCGCCGTTTTCCGTTTTTGATTTTTATTTTTTTCTCCTTCGGGACGAGCACGCTGAAAATTTTATCCTCCATCCCCATGGATTCAATCCGCTGCTTGAGGTTTCGCAAAACGGCGTCTTCATACCCGGAATAAGTATGGATCGCGTACCAGTTTCGCCCGAATTCGGAGGTTTGTTTTGGCATATCTTGTTATAGTACAAATGTATTCAACACAAACTGAAACACCACGTCGAGCCCCCCAAGAAAAATGGCGACCATAATACTCACCACGATAACTGTGAGGGTGTAGCGCGTTGTTTCCTCGCGAGTCGGCCAGGTTACTTTTTTTAACTCAATCCTGACTTCTTTAAGATATGTGGTTAGACGTTGAAACAACAGTTTACTAGTTGGCTAGTTTACTAGTTGGCTAGTTTTAACTAAGAGTGAAACGGAACTAAACAACTAACCAACTAATCAACTAATCAACTAAACTCCTATCTAAAAAGCCCGCTCGGGGCCTTAATTAATCTCTTAACGATACACGCGGCGTGTATGCTTGTCAAGCCCCATAATACAACGCAGTTTGTTTTATTTCAAGTGCTAAATATCCAGATTTTTCACGGCTTTGGCGTGGGTCTGTATAAACTTTTTCCTGGGAAATACTTCATCCCCCATTAAGATGTCAAAAATCCGGTTGGCTTCAGTCGCGTCTTTTACGGCGACTTGTTTCAAAATCCGTTTTTGCGGGTCCATAGTGGTGTCCCAAAGTTCAATCGCATTCATCTCTCCCAAACCCTTGTAACGCTGGATTTCGATCCCTTTCACCTTTTCCGCGTCTTCTTCCACAATCTCTTCGCCCTTCTTCCGCGCCCGCTCTTTTTTTGTCTCGACTTTTTGTTTTTTCAGCGCCGCGACAACTTTTTCTTTTTCTTCGTCAGAATACACATACTGCGTCACCTTTCCCGACTGAACTTTATAAAGCGGCGGCTGGGCGATATAAATGTAACCGCGCTCGATTAAAGTCGGGAAATACCGGTAGAAAAGTGTTAAAAGAAGTGTTCGTATATGTGCGCCGTCGACGTCCGCATCAGTTGCGATAATGATCCGGTGGTATCGCAATTTTGATTCATCAAAGTCGTCTCCGATTGCGGCTCCCAAAGCAATAATGAGCGCGCGAATTTCTTTTGATGAGAGCATCTTGTCGAGCCGCGCGCGCTCAACGTTCAAAATTTTTCCTCGAAGAGGAAGAATCGCCTGAAACTTTCTGTCGCGTCCCGATTTTGCCGATCCTCCAGCAGAATCGCCTTCCACTAGAAATAACTCCGACTCCTCAGGTTTCCGTGATTGGCAATCCGCCAGTTTTCCCGGCAATGCGAGTCCATCAAGCGCTCCTTTTCGAAACACCGTGTCGCGGGCAGCTTTCGCGGCTTTGCGAGCTTTCTGAGCAAGCAGTGATTTACCGATAATTTCCTGCGCATCGCGCGAGTAGGTCTCCATCCACTCTTTGACCGACTCACCCACAACCGCCTCAACAGCTGTTCGCGCTTCCGGGTTGCCAAGTTTCGCTTTGGTCTGGCCCTCAAACTGCGGGTCTTTGAGCTTTATCGAAATAATCGCGGTTATTCCCTCACGGACGTCATCGCCAGTAAGCGTCTCGTCATCTTTTTTGATAAATTCGTTTTTTCGAGCGTAGTCGTTGAGCACCCGCGTGAGCGCTGTCCGAAAACCGGTCAAATGCATACCGCCCTCACCCGTATGAATATTGTTGGCAAATGAAACTTCTGCTCCCTGCACGTCATTGGTGTACTGGAACGCGGCTTCCACCAAAATTTTTTTTGTGGCGCCTGCCTCCACTTCTTTCGAAACATAAAAAATATTTTCGTGTTTGGGCGTGTCGTTCCGATTGAGATATTTGATATAAGAAACTATTCCTCCTTCAAAATAAAAACCTTGCGAGGTGTGGACCGGAGAACCGTCTTGTGCTTTTTTACCGTCACGCTGGTCTGCGACGGAAATGCGCACCCCTTTGGTCAGATATGCTTGTTCGCGAATATGGTCTAAAATGCGCTTCCAGTCGAATTCTATTTTTTCAAAAATTTCCGGATCGGGCTCAAAACTCACCGCAGTCCCGGAACCCTTGCACTTGCCAGCTTTGCGGACTTTGTATTTTGCCTTGCCGCGAGAATATTCCTGCACATGTTGGTAACCGTCGCGGCACACCTCCGCCTTCATCCATATTGAGAGGGCATTCACAACCGAAACGCCCACACCATGCAGCCCGCCGGAAACCTTGTACGATTCGCCGCCGAACTTTGCGCCAGCATGAAGCGTTGTCATCACGGTCTCGAGCGCGGACTTTTTTGTCTGCTTGTGCAGTTCAACGGGGATTCCGCGCCCGTCGTCAATCACTATGACGCGGTTTTGCGCGAGCAGAGTGACGGCAATGTGCTTCGCGTACCCCGCCAAGCTTTCATCAATTGAATTATCCAGACACTCCCAAACCAAATGATGCAATCCGTCCGGACCGGTTGACCCGATATACATGCCGGGGCGTTTTCGAACCGGCTCAAGCCCCTCAAGAACATAAATATCTTTTGCGGTATAGGAATCGCCGGGTTTTAGCGAAGACTGGTTTTGGGTGGATGTCGTTTTTGTATTGCCACCTTTTTTTACCGACCGCCTTACGGGTTTTGCCTTCTTTTTGGTTTTTGTTCTTTTCTTCATATCATAAAACAAAAAATGAGTCGTTTTCCGACCCATTTATCATAGCATATTTTTCTTACTGCCACAAGCGATTTTTCTCCACAGCGGGTGCTAGAAATTAGCTTATCTACGCCATATTAATTTCGCATGGCGGTGAGAAAACCACTTCCTGTTTTTGTCATCTGATTTCTGCCCTAAACTGGCGTTTGGTTTCTTGATATATTTTATCTTGCATTGGTTCTATTTCGCTGATCTCTAGAGTCCGTTCGTTACTTCGGTAGACGATTCTGTAAGTATAGCTTATTTTGTCCGTGCCGAATTTTTCCGTGTTTTCATATTTATCCAACAGTCGAACTTCCTCAACCAGGTCCCGGCCAACATCTCTGATAAGGTCAAAATAGTTATTCGGGACGAAATCCTTATCCACTACAAATGAAACATCTCTGGTAATTGGCGGAAACTTGCTTACCTCTTTAAATTTATTTCCGAGTCTGAGCTGTTTTTTTACGCGCTCATCGTTTGACCATAAAAGGCGAATATCCGGCAATTCCATCGAGATAATCGCAAGCCGCTCGAGACCGAAGCCGAAAGCCCAGCCATTATAGCCGATCAGGCCAAAATTGGCCAAAACGTTTTTGCGCGGCATTCCACCGCCCACTACCTCAACCCATTGGCCGTTTTTTTCTATTTCCATTTCTAGGCTTGGATCGGTATATGGGAAAATATCCACATTGAAGCGGTATTTTATATCAGGGCCGAAAATGCTCTTGGCTGTTTCCAGAAGCGCATTTTTTAAATCATCTAACGCAAGAGTTTTTTTACTGTCGGGCACAAGATAAAGCCCGCCCATATGATGAAAAACGTTCATGTGGTGTCGGTCAATCTCATCTTTGCGAAAAACTTTACCGTAGCAAATTACACCTAGCGCTTCGCCATTTTTAATTTTTTCTTTGATCTCCGGATGGTTAAGATAGTAATACCACATTACCGTATCATGCGTACGCAAAATATAGTCGTCGTTGACGTAATAAGTATCCGACTTGCTACGAGCCGGGTGGTCTTTCGGAAAATCAAAGAGATCGAAACTCACATCTGATGGCACAATTTCAGGAACGCGGATACTGTCAAAGTCGGCAAAATCTTTCAAATGTAAAATGCGCTGGACGAGTTCATGGATTGGGCTTCCCGGCGTTCGGGACAAGTCCGGCATCGCAAGAAAACGGACCAACCTCTCGCTTTCCGGATCGTGTTTTTTTGCGAGCTCAATTCTTAATGTTTCTTCTTTTTCTGACCTAATGTTGATCTCCATAAAGCATATTCTACACAAAATTGCGCCACTGGTAAATAGTGTGGTTGGGTCGGACTCATCTTGACTTCACGCGGCGTCGCCGCATACACTTATAACATGGCAAAAAGGAAGGTAGAATTTGTAGAAAATGAGCTCTACCACATTTGCGGACGGGGTGTTGACGGACGCACTATCTTTCTTGATGAACAAGACTATTTTAGGGCCATTCATGACATCTATGAATTCAACGATAAGCATCCTACGGCTAACATTCGGTACAGAACGCCTCTTCTCCAATCATTGCAATTTCACGCGGCGACGCCGCGTGAAAGATTACCGATCATAGAAATCCTTGCCTTCACATTACTGCCGAACCACTACCACCTCTTATTGCGACAACTGGCAGAAAATGGGATCAAAAACTTCATGCACAAATTGGGTACTGGATATGCGTCCTACTTCAATCAAAAATATCAACGATCCGGTGGTCTTTTCCAAAGACCGTTTAAGGCGGTACTTGTAGAGAAGCAGGCGCATTTCATTCATCTCCCCTTCTATATTCACGCCAATCCTCTGGATTTAAAATTTCCCACGTGGCGAGAACGAAAACTCAAAGACCCCCAAAAAGCGATGGAGTTTCTAGAAAATTATCAATGGAGCAGTTTCCCTGACTACATCGGCAAAAAGAATTTTCCTTCGGTGACGCAAAGGGATTTTCTTACGAAGGTTATCGGAGGACCAAAGGAATACAAAAAAACCACTCTTGAACTACTCCAAGAAATGGACCTCGGAATCATCCACGACGTGGCTCTAGAAGATACGAATGCCACCCCATAAATTATACCAAGTCATAGTTTCACGCGGCGTCGCCGCATGTACACATAACTCAAAAAAACATCCCTCCGGATGTTTTTTATTCCCTATTAACTTCATGCGGCGACGCCGCGTGAAGACGGGTTATTGCGGAGGAATTTCGCGGAAGCGGGGAACTCCGGCAACAGTTATTGTGGTGGTGTCGGTGCCAATAAGAGGGTCTGGGCCACAAGACTCTTCCGCAATGCAACTTAAGGTGTATGTGGTTGTTACCAATGGGGCTACCGGAACACTGCCG
>Ga0155236_114_pt1 | contig 10148 bp, 14 predicted proteins | sample RifCSPhighO2_02_FD_106204 | JGI IMG/M metagenome (GOLD analysis project Ga0155236, IMG submission 106204) | Candidatus Sungbacteria bacterium RIFCSPHIGHO2_02_FULL_47_11 | reverse complement strand
ATGTGGGTTAATCTGGAGGAACCCGGTGGCTCCCATTTGAAAGACGGCTATATGGATTTTGTGGTAATGTCAAATGCCCTTTTTCAGGCAGAAAGTAAAGAGGTGGTGCTCGAGGAAGAGTTGAGGATTCTCCATCCGGGAGGACGCATGGCCTTGATTGAATGGGACGACGCCGCATCGGGGGTGCTGGGACCGCCGCCGCATCTGCGAATAAAAAAGGACGACCTTCAAAGACGTGTCCAGGAAATTGGTTTTTTATCCGAGCGGGCATTTGGCGCGGGGGCGCACCATTACGGATTACTTTTTGCTAAACCCCGTTAGAAGTCGAACTGCGGACTACCGAAACCATGAATTTTCAATGCTCACCATAGCATACTGCGCTAAAAATTTTTTGCAGGGGAATTCCATAGAAATTTTTTTGCCAAAAACTTCTAACGGGGTAAAAAGGAATCTTAACCAATTTGATCATGAATCAAAACAGATCCGTCATCTATATCGCAATTGGCGTCGGCGCTGTCATAATCGCCCTTGTTTTGATATTTACAGGGATCTTGCCGGGCCGCAAGGAGTCCTTACCAGAACCGGTCGCCCTTGAATTTTGGGGGATTCGGGACGAGGACGATGTGTGGCGCGATATCATCCAAAACTTTCAGAACGAGAACCGCCCCATTACGATAAACTACCAGCGCTTTGACGAGGCAACCTATGAAGAAATACTGGTTAATCGTATCGCGGAGGGCAGGGGACCGGACATCTTTATGCTCAAAAACGAGTGGATCGCGAAGCATCGTGATAAAACCGTGCCGCTTCCGAAAGAATTTTTCAACTATTCAACCGTTATTTTCAAAAATACGTTTGTGGATGCCGCGGTTTCCGATCTTGTCACGCCGGAGGGAGACATTACTGGGGTTCCTCTTTTTATGGATTCTCTTCTTCTTTTCTACAATAAAGACATGGCAAACGCCGCGGCCATTGCCGAGGTCCCCCGAACATGGGACGATGTTTTGGAGCAGGCGCGCCGCTTAACGAAAGTAACGTCTTCAGGGGATATTGAGCGGTCCGGATTTGCCTTGGGTAGGGCGCAAAACGTAGAGCACAGCTTTGAGATTTTATCAGCGCTCTTTTTGCAACAGCAAGGTATTGCGTTCGACCGCCAAACCAAACGTATCGCGCTTGGCGATCGGGCGCGCGACGCGCTCGCATTCTATACTTCCTTTGCCGATCCGCGTAGCCGCAACTTTTCCTGGACCGGACGCATGCCCAATTCCATTGATGCGTTTGCAGAGGAGCGGGTGGCAATGGTGATCGGGTTTGCGCGTGACTTGAAACGCCTGCGCGCAAAAAATCCGCATCTTGCCATCGGCGTTGCCGCGCTACCTCAACTCAAAGACGCTCGTACCCCAGTGACGTATGGCGGTTATTTGTTCCTTGCGGTTTCAAAACTTTCGCCCAACGCCGTTAGGGCATGGCAATTCATTCTTGCATCAACGGCGCCGGAGGAAGCACTCCGTTACGCGCAAAATGCCGCTCTGCCGCCCGCGCGTCGCGACATTATTGCGCTGGGCGCGCCGCAGGATGAATTTGATCCGTCGTATCGCCAGACACTTTTTGCGAAAAACTGGCAGGTCCCCGATGAACGAAGTGTGAGAGGGCTTTTCCAGGAAAGTATAGAATCAGTAAGTTCCGGCGTTGCGGAACCGACGCAAGCAATCAATCGGCTACAGCAGCGATTACAGCAGTTGCTTCCGTAGTAATTAGTAACCAGTTACCGATTTTCAATGAACCGAAATTCAAAAATATTTTTTGCAGTTATCTCTGCGCTCCTAGGCATATTTTTGGCACTGGTATGGTTTCCCGTGCCAGCGAGCGCATTACAGCTTCCCACCCAGCTTGTGCCGCAGTGCGGACCCGTAGGCGATGTCCAGAGTGTCTGCTCCATCTGCCACATTTTCCAGCTGGTTGACAATATCCTCAACTTTATTTTTGCCATGGCCGCGGTTGGCGCCGTTGTCATGTTGCTCTGGGGCGGGTTTCTTCTGATTCTTCCCTGGCCCGACCCAAACCGCTACACAAGAGGAAGAAAGGTGCTCTTGAACGCTTTCATAGGAGTGCTTATTATCTTCTTTGCATGGCTTGCGGTAGATACTATAATAAAGATACTGGCAAAGCAGACCGTCAGCCCCGGGGAAATTAGCGGATACGGTCCTTGGAACCAGATTCCTTGCGACGTTTTCACTGTTGGTGCGGGAACCGGACCGCCACCCCTTCCTATTATTCCGCCGCCAATTGTCGGTCCTGACCCAATTGCGATAGTCGCGCAACAGCTAAAAAGCGGCGATTTCGGTACTGCGAGTTGCAAAGACATTTTTGGAAGTCCGGTCGGCGCAAAAACAACCATTGATGAACTGGCGGATAGTAAACCAGTGACAGTGTGTTCCAGCGGCTGTACGGGCCAATCTGTTTGTCAGCAAAACCCTTCTGTCAAAGTGAGCGCGCCGATGCTTGGTGCGTTGTCGAGTACCCGCGTAGAAGGGAAACAATTTATTATTTCAAGCATTACCACGGGGAGCCATTCATCGCTTTCTTGTCATTATTCCGGGAACTGCGTTGATGTGGTGCCGAAAAGCGGATCAATCGCCGAATGGGAAAATATACGTTCATCCCTTGCTTCAAAGGTGAGTGGAGCGATTGTCAAATGCGAGCAGGGAGGATCGTTTGTCGATTGCGGCGCAATAAACCCGAGTAATCCAACGGCCCACATACACGCCTCTTACCCTTAAAAAAGCTGCACATTCTCCATGTGGAAAACCCCTTTACAACTTGTGCGTAAATGTGCTATAATTGGCATGGTACCAACTGCGCACGCCATTATCTATCCTAACCCGATTAACGCAACATCGCTCCCCGATCTTATCACTTCAATCGCGGACGCGCTTGTGTTTGTTGCGGCTCCCATTGCCGTGGTTGCAATTATCATTGCCGGTTTCATGTTTGTGGTTGGCGGAGCAAGGGGGGATGATGGTAGCGTGACAGCCGCCAGAAAAATGTTTCTTTGGGTGCTTATTGGAACGGCAATAATCGTTGGCGCGTCGCTCCTTGCGCATGCGGTGGTAAATACGATAAAAGCATTATAACTGGCAGCGAGGAAGAAGAGAAAATATCAATTTTCTCTTCGGCCGAGCGAACCAGTTATATTAAGCGAAGCGAAGATATAACTGGCAGTAAGGAAGAAATAAAAATTTATTTTCATTTCGACCAAGCGAACCGATTATACAAAGTATAATTATAAATAAAAAGGTCGCGTTTAATAACTAGTAATTAATAACCATTAATTAATTTATGTCTAATTCATTGAAATCAGCTTTGTATCGCCTCGTGCCCGCCGGTGTAATATTGTTTCCATTCGCGGTCCTGGCGCAGACCGATAAACTCTCGCCTGTTGCGCAAAACCTTCTGACCGCGCTCAACATCGTTGTCACGATCGTGTTTGTGCTTGCGGTGGTCGTTTTTGGCTGGGGAATTGTACAGCTCATTATCGCCGCGGGAGACCCTGCGAAAATCAAGCAGGCGCGCCAATTCATCGTCTGGGGAGTTATCGGCATCGCGATACTGGCGAGCATCTTCGGGATCATCCAGTTCATTCAGAACTATATTGGCGTAACGGCGGGGACCGGACCAATTAGACCGCCGGGCGTCACTCCACCAGTCAGTTTGTAAATATTTTGATTTATTTGTAATTCAATATATTATTCATGTTCCACTACGTTCAAAAATTGTATCCCGCTTTGTATTTGGGAACGGCACTTATGGCGCCGCTTGTAGCACTCGCGCAGGAAGACAAAGTATCTCCTGTTGCGCAAAACATCTTGGCAGCACTCAATCTGGTCGTCACCATTGTGTTTATTCTTGCAGTAATCGTCTTTGGCTGGGGGATCGTGAAGCTTATTGTTGCCGCGGGAGACCCGGGAAAAATTAAAGAAGCAAAGGGCTTTCTTATCTGGGGAGTTATCGGCATCGCGATACTGGCGAGCATCTTCGGGATCATCCAGTTCCTTCAGCAATATATTGGTATATCGTCGGGAACCCAGCCCATTCAGCCGCCGGGAGTTACCTTGCCGGTCGGGAGTTAATACTACTTTATGTATCGAATCTTCGAAAAACCGCATACGTTACTGCTGGAGGCGGCGTTGTTAATAACGCCGTTTGCCGCGGCGGCGCAGATCAATCGGCCGCTGGGCACGGCGATCTTTATTCTTGACGTTCTTGAAGTTGTTGTCACGATCGTCTTCGTTATGGCAGTAATCGTTTTTGGCTGGGGAATCGTGAAGCTTATCATCGCGGCAGGAAACCCGACGCAAATCCAACAGGCAAAGCAGTTTATCTGGTGGGGGGTTATTGGTATGGCTATACTCGCGAGCATCTTTGGGATTATACTCTATCTTCAGAGTTTCTTCGGGGTGTCAAGCATCGGAGGTGTCATAAGACCGCCGGAAGTTGATTACAGCCCCTTCTAATGAAAACCATCTTGGTTATTATTGTTAGTACTGTTGTGGTGCTCGGCGCTTTGTTTTGGGACGCCTCTTTTGCGAACGCGCAAATCGGTCTTACCCAAGTTGACACTATTCTTTTCAGAATCCTGAATACGCTTCGCACCGTCGTCCTCATTGTATTCGTCCTTGCCGTTATCGTTTTTGGCTGGGGGGTTGTAAAGTTGATTCTTGCCGCCGGCAATCCGACCGAGATCGCGAAAGCGAAATTATTTATCTGGTGGGGAGTTATCGGCATGGCAATCTTGGCAAGCATTACGGGTATTATTGTCTACCTTCAAGAATTCTTTGGAGTGTCAAGCGGTGGCAGTATAAAATTTCCAACATTTACCCTGTAATATAACCTCGGCTGTTGCTTTCGTTTCCATCCGGCTAGAAAATAACACCATCTTAACACGCAAGCCGAATCTCCCTATCTGATTCGTGGCAGCAAAGAAACGACCGAAGTTGATATACGGGGTTTACACCATAATGATCGCACACGTCCCAACAATTACCGGTATAATCCAGAATGTTACGGGGGGACTTCGCATTATTGTCGGCCTTATTTTTGTGGCCGCGAGTATTGTTTTCATCTGGGGAATAATACAATTCATGAGCGCCTCGGACAGCGCCGATGCGCACGAGAAAGCGCGGGAAACAATCATGTGGGGCCTTGTTGGTATCGCGGTTATGGCGGCAGCATGGGGCGTTGTCACGCTTCTCTCCAACTATTTTCAGATTGGCGGCATCAGTATTCCCACCCCGCAACCATAGAAAATCCATGTGTATAAGCCCCATCTAACGTTACACTCGGAAGGTTTATGATCTGGTTCATTCTTGCAATTGTTGTTGTTACCATGATTGCCCGGGTTACCAATACGCTCAACTTGGTGATTGGGGTTTTGGTGACGTTCGCGGTCCTCGTCTTTTCGTGGGGCATTGTGAATCTTATCCTGCGGTCTGACAACGAAACCGAGCAGAAAAAAGCGAAAAACACGATTCTGTGGGGCGTTGTCGGGCTTGCGGCAATGATTCTTGCTTGGGGCGTTGTAACCGTTATTGTTGACTATTTTCTTGGCCCCGGCGGCGGCCCCTTTCGCGGCATTATTCCGGCCCAACCTGGCGGCATCCCCTGATCTTTAATTATTGTTGGCGTTGACGAATTAAACATGAATCCCGTTAGAGACAAAATTTTGTTTCTTCACGGGCGTAGTTGTAGAACCGATAGCCAACGCTTACAATAATTACATCAGGCCTTAAATCTCTAACGGGATGAACGTAACCATCGCACAATTATTTTCACGGATCCAGACGCAAATTCTCGTTCCCTTCATGGGTTTCCTTTTTGTCGTGGCAACGGTGATTTTTCTCTGGGGCATTATGCTTTACGTCGTAGGCAGCTTCGGGGAGCAGAAAAAACTTGACGATGGGAAACGGATGATTGCCTGGGGCATCATAGGGCTTCTTATCATGGCTTCTGCTTGGGGAATTGTGAAGCTTTTATGCGGTTTTTTTGAAACGTGTACGAAGATAAATATTTGATTTTTTAAAACCGATGCAAACAACAGGCTGCGTGAAAGCGGCCTGTTGTTTTGTTTCCGGCTCACAGGTACAATCAAAAGATGATCCGTGCTGTCCCTCTTGTTTTATATATGGTACTCGCGATCTTCCCTTTTTGGGTTCGCGCCCAAGACACGCCGATAATTCTTTTCAACGTCCGAACGGTTGTCGAAACCATTCTTGCAATATTTTTTCTCGGATCGCTGTTGCTTTTCGGGTGGGGACTCCTGCGTTTTAAATTTTCCAAAGACCCCGTAGTCAAGACCAAAGCAAAAGACCTCATGGAGCGCGGAGCAATTGGGGCGGTTGCTATGGCTGCAACGTGGGGGTTGGCAATCATTATTGTCAATATTCTTGGCATTCCCTCTGAAATTCCGCCTCCTTGATTCCGAAGCTAAATTCGGTTACAATATCGGTTACATGTCAGGCGAAGTTGTGTTGGGGTGGCGGAACCTTGTTTTGCTCGGGTGGCGGAAATGGAATACGCGCAGGGCTTAGAACTCTGTCCCGCAAGGGTTGTGGGTTCAAATCCCACCCCGAGCAGTTCGGTTGCCCGAGTAGTTCAACGGCAGAACAAATCCATGGTAAGGATTAAACGAGAGTTCGACTCCCTCCTCGGGCTCGGAAACAGAAAGGTATGCCGTCCTCACCCAATTTTGCGGGCTGTGGGCGGCGAAGCGCTTCGCCCATAGAGGGATGTGCTATTTGCACACGCGCTTCGTACAAGCTAAAAAGCTATTCTTAATTAAAAGGTTTTGGCCCCTTCGTAGAGGCAAAATTGGAGTAGGATGCTCATATTTGTAGCGAAAGTTTGTTCGCTACAAATATAGCTCCAAAATTTCGACAAATATGGCACAGCCAAATTTAATCCGTTTCCAGTGCACCGTCTGCAAACGATACAACTACTGGTCGCGAAAAAATATCCGTAAAGTCACGCGCAAGCTTCAGTATAAAAAATACTGCAAGTGGTGCAGGAAACACATGATGCATAAGGAAGCAAAAAAGACATAAACTGTGTCCAATCTTTAATGTTGGACAAGTGGGGGTATAAGCTCAACGGTAAACTGTCGGTCTCCAAAACCGATCTTCTCCGTTCGAATCGGAGTACCCCCGACTTCGCCCGCCATAGCGGGCTTCGTCGGGCACGGCCCGCTGAAGACCGCGACGGCGGGATTCGCTCGCTGGAGCGAGCTACGACGGGCGAAGCCCGCTTGGAGCTTGCGAAGGCGAGTTTTCATTATGCATTACGTTTACATTTTGAAGTGCAATGATGATACCGAATACGTTGGCTGTATGAATGATCTTAAAGATAGAATGGAGCGACATACTCGCGGTCATGTCCTCGCAACAAAAGCACGACTCCCAGTGAAACTTCTCTGCTATGCTTTCTTCAATAACAAGTACACTGCTTTCAACTTTGAAAAGTATCTCAAATCTGGTTCAGGAAGAGCGTTTCTTAAAAAGCACTTTCTGTAATAAAAAGTAACCGCAATCTAAACGGTTACTTTGATTGGCTTGTCCTTAGCTTGTCGAAGGAAGAGAAGTAGGAAATCGAACTTACTGTTTTGTGGTTGGTTACGCGCGATGTTTGCGTTTTTTGATTTTGTATGCTACTTTTTTGTGATGGAAAGATGATCTTTTACAGGAGGCAAAATGAAAACACGCGATCCATTCGACAGTATCTCGCCAGTTGACTACCGGTACTGGGACGAGGAAGTGGCAAGATACCTTTCAGAGAATGGTTTTATTGGCTACAAGCTTCAAGTTGAGTTGGCGCTCATTGCCGTTCTCTTTCGTCGAGGGATTTGTAGCGAAGAGGTTGGTAGAGAAGTTACAGCGGCATGCGTTCAAGTGACAACTGCGGAAGTGTACGAAGAAGAAGATCGGATTTGGCACGACATTCGTGCTCTCGTTAATTGCATACGCGCTAAAGTCAGTGAAAGTGCAAAGCCGTACGTCCACATGACAGCGACTTCATATGACATCATTGATACTGCTAACGCCGCCCGCTACAGAGATGCCGTTGAGAAAGTCCTCATTCCATCGCTCATAAAGTTGGAAGGAGTGCTCATTGGCATAACTCTCCGCGAAGCAGAAACTGTGCAAATTGGCAGAACACACGGCCAGCACGCAGTTCCGATCACGTTCGGCTTCGCGCTCGCCGGATATGTCAGCCGTCTCGGCGGCTCTATCGAAGCATTGAAGGCACTCGCCGCAGAACTTCCGGGTAAGTTTTCGGGAGCGGTCGGAGCGTACAACGCTTCGTCCCTGTTCTTCGATGACCCCGAGGAATTCGAGGCGGAAGTGCTTGCCGAGCTGGGACTCGCTCCAGCAGAGCACTCGACGCAAATCGTTCCGCCGGAAGCATTGACACGCTTGTTCTGCGAAGTAACGATCACCGCTGGTATCCTCGCCAACTTATCCGATGACATGCGGAATCTCCAACGGACGGAAATCGGGGAAGTGGGCGAAGAGTTTGAAGCGGAACAAGTCGGTTCCTCGACCATGCCGCAAAAGCGCAACCCTATCAACTTCGAGAACGCCAAGAGCTGTTGGAAAATCGTCGCGCCGCGAATCGTGACGGTGTTCATGGACCAAATCAGCGAACACCAGCGCGACCTTACCAATTCCGCGTCCGCGCGGACCTACGGCGAGGTTGTCGCTTATGTGGTCTCAACCGCAAAGCGGCTGACGCGTACGATGCGGAAAATCATCGTTGACCACGAAAATCTTCTGAATAACCTCGAAATGACGAAGGGAGGAATTGCTGCCGAGCCGCTCCAACTCATTCTCTCGGCGCAAGGACATCCCGACGCGCATGAGAAGGTGCGGACGCTCACGCTTCAAGCGCAACGCGAAGCGCGACCGCTTGAAGAAATTCTCGTCGATGATAAAGAGCTGCGAGTATATGTTGAAAAAATGACTCCTCGTCAAAGGCAAATTCTCATTAACCCGCAGTTCTACACTGGAATCGCTCCTAAGAAAGCTAAGGAAGTCGCGGAGCGATGGAAGCAAAAATTCGGATTGTAGTCCAATCCACGGGCGTTGTCGGTAACACGACAATGCCTTTTTTGTATAATCGTTGCCAAGTCGTTGTATGAATTTAGATATCCCACCGCCGACTGATTCTTTTAATAAAATGTGATAGTGATTCGGCATAAGACAAAAACAAATAATTTCAACTAGTTTGTGGTCATTTTCCATCCAGTAATGGTAAAGTCAAAGTAAGACGAGAGCTCGTAACGAGCCCTTTTTTTTGCTAGAATCGGGTAATGGATTCAAAAGAGGCCCTTATTCAATCGTTGGTTACCGAGGGCTACCTCAAAACGCCCCGTATCATTGAAGCATTTCGCGCGATTGATCGCGCGGATTTTGTGTTGCCGGAATACCGCGACGAAGCGTACGGGAATTATCCTCTGCCGATAGGCAACGGGCAGACCATTTCACAGCCCCTTACGATAGCATTTATGCTCGAACTTTTGGACCCGCAACCAGGAGAAAACATTCTTGACATCGGCGCAGGGTCGGGTTGGCAAACCGCTCTCCTCGTTCGTATAGCGGGGTCAGACCCTGCTATGGCCGCTGACATGTCCGGCGGCGTGACCGCGGTTGAGAGAATCAAATCGCTCTGTGACTTTGCGAAAAACAATCTGGATAAATATGGTTTCGTAGAATCCGGACGAGTGAAACTTTGTTGTTTTGACGCAACTGCCGAAATTCCGGAAGGAAATTACGACAAAATCATTGCCGCAGCAGCCGCCCCAAGAGATATTCCTGGGGTTTGGCGTGAAAAATTAAGGGTTGGCGGGAAAATTGTGGCGCCCGTCGGCGGATCAATTTGGCTGTTTATTAAAAAATCTGATGGTGGATGGGAAGAAAAAGAATTTCCGGGATTTGCTTTTGTACCGCTTATACAAGAATCAAGAATGAAAAAGTCGGGGCCCAGGAAATATTTTAATTTTTTTCTTGTTTCTTGTTTCTTGCTTCTTGCTTCCGCGATGATTCTATCTGTAAACGAAATCTACACATCAGTAAAGAGAGCTCCGGTATTTATTGAAA
>Ga0155236_109_pt1 | contig 10171 bp, 11 predicted proteins | sample RifCSPhighO2_02_FD_106204 | JGI IMG/M metagenome (GOLD analysis project Ga0155236, IMG submission 106204) | Candidatus Sungbacteria bacterium RIFCSPHIGHO2_02_FULL_47_11 | reverse complement strand
CCAGGAAAACAATGAGAACCGGCTCGATCAAAGACACCAAACTGTCAAGCGTCGCGTCCACGTCCCTGCGATAAAACTTCGCAATGGTCCCGAGAACAAAATCAAGCCGCCCCGATGCCTCGCCTATACGGACCATTTGGGTAACAAGTACTGGCACCTCCTCCACTTTTTCAAGGGCGTCAGAAATCGTCCCCCCTCCGCGCACAAACTCAATCGCGTCTTTCAACGCTTCTTTATAGACCGTGTTGCCGATAACATCACCGGTAATCGAGAGTGCCCGCAGAATCGGGATGCCGCTCACAAAAAGTGTCTGAAGGTTATCCGCAAACTGTGCCATATAAATCTTTTTGTAAATTGGGCCGATAATCGGGGCGTCGAGCTGCAGCTTATGAAAAAAAAATCTTCCTTTGGGAGTTCGGCCCCACCTCCACCCAAGCACCGCCGCAATACCGCCAAGAATCACAAGCACAATGCCGAAACGGCGCAGCGTTTCGGAAAAAAATATGACGATTTGGGTGTAAAAAGGAACCTGTTGGCCGGTTTCTTCAAAAATCGTTATGAGACGCGGCATCACGACCACAAGCATCACCACGATCACCCCAAGAAACACGCAAAAAACGACCGCGGGATAAAGCATGGAGTTGCGCGCTTTGACAAAAAGATAGTATGAACGCTCAAGGTAATCGGCGACATAATTAAAAACCTCCTGGAGTTTCCCCGATTCTTCTCCTGATCGAACCAAATTGACGTAGAAAGAAGAAAATATTGCGGGATACCGCGAGAGCGCCTGTGAGAGCGAAGCGCCGCCGCCGATGTCGTCCATCATCTCAATAATGGCGGCTTTCAAGGTCTGATTTGATGTCTCTTCGGCAAGCGTGCGCAACGACTGCAGAACCGGAATCCGTGCTTCAAAAAGCGTCGCGAGCTGACGGGAGAAAATAATAACGTCTTTTTGCTTCACGCGGCCGCCGAAGGGAATCCGGACTTCCCACAACGACTGTTGTTTCTCACGAAGCAAAATTACCACCAACCCCCGCTGCTGCAAACTGTCGAGCGCAGCCTCGCGGGAAGACACCTCAATCACTCCGGACCGCTCCTCTCCTTCTTTTGTCCGCGCTTTGTATTCGAATACTGCCATGTTTGTCTAAATTTTTGAGCTCATGCGTAGCGAAGAAAATTTAGCTACAAACATGAGCACCCAGCCGTAATTTTACTGAATATTCGGTAGTACATTATAACGGGGTGAGCAAGAAAACCTTCCTTTTTTACCTCCTGGAATCTACAGTAAAATTACGGCTGGGTAAAGGTTTGGCAGCTAAAATTTGTTCGTGCTTCGCACTCCAAATTTTAGGCAAAGCCCTTTACCTTTTCAGGAGCGACTGCAACTCGCTCGGATTCGACGAATATTGAATTGCGTGCTCCATCGAAATATCGCCACGCCTGACAAGCTCGATAAGGGAACGGTTCAAACTGATCATCCCCTGCTCCGAACTTGTTTCAACAACCAAGTCAAGCTCATGGGTTTTGTTTTCACGAATGAGGTTGCGTACGGCCGAATTCGCGATCATCACCTCAATCGCGGGCACCAAACCGCCGCCCACACGGGGAATCAGCCGCTGTGATACGATGCCAATAAGGGTTAGGGACAATTGCGCGCGGATTTGTCCCTGTTGCGCGGTCGGAAACGTATCAATGATGCGATCAACCGTTTGCGAGGCGTTATTCGTATGGATGGTTGAGAGCACCAAATGTCCGGTTTCTGCCGCGGTTACTGCCATAGACATTGTTTCAACATCGCGCATCTCGCCAATCATAACGACATCAACGTCTTCACGGAACATAGAACGAAGCCCTCTTTGAAAACTCTCGGTGTCAACCCCAACCTCGCGCTGATCAATCACCGCGTGTTCAGAAGTAAACAAGTACTCAACAGGGTCTTCAATGGTAATAATATGATCCGCGCGAGTGCGATTGATGTGGTTGATAATCGCGGCAAGCGTCGTTGATTTTCCGTGACCGGTGGGACCAACCACCAACAAAAATCCCTGTTTGTATTGCGCGAAATCCTCAAGGATCGGCGGGAGGCCGAGTTCAGCGAAGTCACGAATTTTAGTAGGAATCAGACGCAATGCCACCCCCATGAACCCGCGCTGATGGAAGATGTTCACGCGGAAACGCGCGCGGTCGCGGAAGCTGTAGGAAAAATCAAGTTCTTTTTGCGAAAGGAACTTCTGCTGTTGCTCTTCGTCGAGCATCGCGAAAATAAAATCTCGCGCGCCGTCTGGCGTTATCACCTCCTGGTCAATCAAGGGGACGAGCGAGCCGTCAATGCGCAAGGTCGGGTGGTGCCCCACAGAAATGTGGAGATCCGACGCGTTTTCTTTGACGACAATTGCCAGTAATTCCTCAAATTTTTGCTTTGGATTAGCCAAAACGATGAATCAAGAATTAAGAATCAAGAATTAGGGGTACGTAGTTTCCTTGCTTCATGATTCATGCTTCTTGATTCTTTTTCTTACGGAGTGGCGGTCTGCGGATTGCCGTTGGTCGCGCCCTCGGCGCCGTCTTTGCCCAAAATTGCATCGGTCTCGAGCGAATATTGAAGTTCGTAGGCGGTGCCGCCTGTGGAGCGATAGCTATACTGGTAGTAGGGTGCCGTGTGAAACGGATCACGGGGAATCTGACCGATGGAACCGGCCCCAAGCAACTCCGTAGAAACCGCGTCGCTGCCGTTGAGCACCGTAAAGCTTGCGGCAATCGGAAACGCATTTTTTGAAGTATAATAAAGCGCCAAGGCGTTCTGAAGCGATCTGATTTCCTGCACTCGCTCCGCGTCGCGCGCGCGGGTGCGCGTCGTATTCACCCGAACCAGAATAATCGACGCCAGAAAAGCGATGATGGCGAGAACGACCAGAATTTCGATGAGGGTGAACCCCGTTAGAGATTTCATTGTATTTAGAAAATCATTGCTCTTCGCTTTCCTCAATCGCAATACTTTCCCCGAGAACGATGCGTTCCGCATCTCTAACGGGGTAAACCCCTTTCTTAACATTTTACCTTGGACATTTAACATTTGACACTGGCTCGCTTCGCTCGCACATTTGACTTTTGCCGTTTGGTCAAATGTCAATGGTCAATGGTCATATGTTGCGGCGAAACAGCATTTTATGTGACCTCTATTAATTCCTCAAGGCCAATGATCCCCTTAAGCACCTTCAATATACCATCTTGCCGCAGGGTAAGCATCCCCTGTCGGCGCGCTTCTTCCTGAATTTTTGCCTCTGAGGGGCTGGTCAAAATGATCTCTTCGAGCTTCGGAGTCATGGTCAAAACCTCAAAAATACCTGATCTTCCACGCGTTCCCGTGGAACAGGACGGAGAAACCTGCGCCTGATAAATTTCTGCCGGCATCTTGCCCTTCAACTCTTCACGAAATAAATCGGGCATTGCCTCAACATCTTTGGTAATGATTTCTTTCACGCGGCCAGCGAGCTTTATTGTTTTTCGTGAATCCGGACAGAGCTTACGCACCAACCGCTGTCCCACTGCGGCAATGAGTGTCGCAGGTATCAGAAACGGCTCAACGCCCATATCAATTAACCGAGGAATAACGCCAGTGGCGTTATTTGTGTGTAGTGTGGATAAAACGAGGTGTCCCGTGAGTGCCGCGTGCACCGCGAGAAGCGCGGTTTCTTTATCCCGTATTTCTCCGACCATGATCATGTCCGGGTCTTGGCGCATGAGGTGGCGAATACCTGTTGCAAAAGTATAGCCGATTTCGGGCCGCACCTGCGACTGATTGACGCCCGGAACGTAGTATTCAATAGGATCTTCAAGACTCACAATGTTAACCTGTTCTTTATTTAAAATCTGCAGAATTGCGTAGAGCGTCGTTGATTTCCCTGAACCGGTCGGTCCAGTAATAAGGACCATGCCATATGGACGGTCGATCGCTTCAGTCAGCAACTCGAGGTTACGCCCTTCACAACCAAGTTCCGAAAGCGTCTTGATCCCCGCCTCCGGATCAAGAATACGAATTACCACCTTCTCGCCAAATGACGTGGGAAAAGTTGAGACGCGAAAGTCAATGTCGCGTCCGGAGAGCTCCTCATGAAATCGTCCATCCTGCGGGATCCGCGTCTCGTCAATCTTAAGGTTAGTCATAATCTTTATCCGCGCCACAAACGCCGGATGCACGTCCATAGGAAGCGTCAAGCTTGTATGTAGTACCCCGTCTACCCTGAAACGAACGCGAAGCCGTTCGCGGCTCGGCTCAACGTGAATGTCCGATGCCTTTCCTTCAACCGCGTGGCGTAAAATAACTCCCACCATTTTGGTAACCGGCGCCTCTTCGGTAATCTTTGTCATACCTTCCTGGGATTTTGCCGCAAGTTCAGTCAGAACGCCAAATTCTTTCTCAAACTCTCCCAGGGCTTTTGTAACTTCGCCTGAAATGTTGCGATATTCCTGAAGAATGTTTTGAAAATCAGAAGGCGTAATGATAAATATACGCGCAGGGAGATTGGCGCGCGCCGAAATAAATTTTAACGCCTCGCGCGATCCCCCTTCATCCGGATAGAGCATTCCGACATCAATATACCCCTCGTTTTTCCCCAACGGAACCATTTTATAATGCCGCGCGGACTCTTCGGGAACCTCACGCAACATACCAAAAGGAACCTGCTGTCCTTCAAGACGCTTCACAGGATATCCCGTGAGTTCACTCTTTGCCTCCGCAACATCATTCTCGGGAATGCCGCGGGCGTACAAAACTTCGTCCATCGGAACACCCTTCTCTTTTGCTTCACGACGGACCTCGACGCCCTCATCAAGCGTAATGGTTCCCTTTGCTGCAAGTATGTCGATAATTGTTTTTGCCATGTTCGCTGACGCTCAAAGACAAAAGGCAAAAGATTAAAGTTTTAATTTATTTTTATCTTTTATCTTTTTACTTTTGCCTTGTTTAGAACGGTACAAACGGATTCTCTCTTCCAGGAATTACCGACGGACGGTCTTTTCTGGGAAGGGGTTTCAAAATCTTAAATGCGGGATCCTGAAATACCGATGTTTCAAGTTGCAGGGTTTTCAACCTGCGCACCCTATCAAGCGTTCCCGAAACATCCGCCGCGGCATCAAGGGATTCTGGCGCGGAAACGGAACGCGCGTACTGATACCACACGTATCCGGTGCCCAAAAGAAACACGATAAAAATGATGGTGAGGATGTTTTGCTTCATGCCAATGGCCGTCCAAATTTTGGACCGAAGCACTCAGTATACTGAGTGCTCGGGAACAAAATTTGGCAACGGCTTAAAGTTCGCAGTTTTCTTACTAAAATTTCATCGCCTGACGGCTCGAAATTTTAGACAAAGCCCTTTATTGGTAATACGTTTTTGCCCGTACTGAAAAGTTAATCAGGCCGCCTTTCTCGACCGAACCAAAACTGATGTCAACCACGTCAATAATGCGGATGCTTTGCTCAAGGTCGCGCAAAAAGTTCTTTAGCGACTCGTACGATCCAGTCAGATTCAATGTTATGGGGAGCTCCCTGATCGAATCGTCAAACAGAGATGCGGGCGACAATCCGCCGGGAACCGGCTGACCGATGGCAACGAGCTGCGGTGTCGCAGGCGCGGACGAAACGGCAATATCAATACTTTTTAACGCCACATTGTGATCCGCGGCAAGCGTTTCCAAAACCACCAACAATTCGGATGATTGTGTACCCAGGGGAACCGCCTGAGAAATTTGCGCAAGCTGATTCCGTGGGAGCGCATTCACCGAATCAAATAAAATATCCCTCTTTTTAACCAACTCATCAAGTTCCGCGCTCATCGCCTCAAGGGAGTCGATTTCCGTCCGGAGCGACTTAAAACGGTCCCATTGCGGCGCCAAATAAATGATGCCGACCGCAAGGGCCCCAATCAAGAAAAGAATTGTAGCTATAATTCGCGACATATTCGCTGACACTCAAAAATAAAAGATAAAAGTTTTAATTTATTTGTTTTTATCTTTTTACTTTTGTCTTGTTGATTATTGCCGAAGTTCGAGCAATGCTGCTTTAAACACCAGCGACAGGTTAAAATTCACAAGGTTGTTCTCACCCAGCGAAAGTCCGCCAAAACTGACTTGTTCAACAAGAGGGCTCTGTTCAAAAAGCGACATTTGTTCGGCAACGGTCGAATAACCAGCCCCGACGCCCGACATGTCTATTTTTCTGCTCCCGCTGGCGAAGTTAAAATTGTTAAAACGGACGCTGGGATGCGCGGTACGCTCAACAAAATTGAGCGCTTGGGTCGTAAAAACATGCCCCAAAAGCAGCGTCCGTAAATGCCGCAACTGGGCATCAAGCAAAAAGATTTGATCAATAACGCCCGCGTGCAGATCTTCTTCTTTCTCCCGAATTGATGCCCAAAATTCGTCACGCGCTCCCTCCTGCGCACGGTTAAGCAATACCAGTCCGCCATAAGTTGCAAGAGTCACAAGGAACGCCGCAAGACAGAAATAAAATATCGGCACCGCCAAAGAGCCGGCCACGCGGAAACGGACATGTTTTTGCGGAAGTTCGCGATGCGAAAGAAGATCAGGCATATTCGCTTACGCTTAAATACAAAAGGTAAAAGATTAAAGTTTTAATTTATTTTTATCTTTTATCTTTTTACTTTTGTTTTGATTACCTGGTGGTTATCTCTCTCAATGCCAGTCCCACGGCGACCGAAAACGTGGGGCCAAGTTCCCGAAGAATTGGCTGCATGAAAACGGGAGAAACAATGCGCCCGAAAGGGTTTGCCCGCGCCACCTCAACCCCGAATTTTGAAACAACGTATTCGACCATCCCTTGCAGATTGGAACCGCCGCCAGCAAGCAATACTTTCTGAATTTTGCGGGGAGACTTGCGGTTATAGAGCGATAAAAGACGTTCAAGCTCCGCAAAAAGGGCTCTCACAAGAGGCGTCATCACCGAAGTAATTTCCCGTTCTTCTATGCGTTCACTCATGCCCACCTCACGCTTGAGCGCCTCGGCGCGAGCGGCACTCACCTTCAAACCCCTCTCAAGGGCCTTGGTTAATTCCTGCGCCCCGCGCCCGATACTATGCGAAATCTGCAACCGCCCCTTGTCCACTACGGTAAGCGTTGTAGCGGTATGACCGAAATTTATAAGGGCCGTCGGTACCATATCATAGCGCGCTAGGGACCTTGCGAGACTGAAGGTTTCAATTTCGAGCGCTAACGGGATGATTTCGGCGAGCTTTGCAACGCGCTTGAACTTTTCAACCACCTCTCGAGACACAGCAATAAGAAGAACTTCTATCGAGTCCTTTTCGCCCTCTGTTTCAAGAACGTCCCAGTCAAGTATAACTTCGGAGAGCGGAATGGGAACGTATTTACGCGCCTCCAGAGGAATCGCGCTCTCAAGCTCTTTTTCAGAGAGACGCGGAAACGATATGGGTGTTACAAAACTTGCCGTTGCGGGAACCGAGAGTACCGCTTCTTTCGCGGTCACATTGGACTCGCGAAGCACGTCTTTGAGCAATGTGGCAACATCATTGTCCAAGTACCGCAAAAAACCGCCACCCGTAATCTGTTCCGCGTTCTTAAAATACTGTTCACTCAAAAGCTCTCCGTAGGTTTCAAGAATCGCCCGTTCTCCCTCATACCGCAATTGTACAACTTTGACCGAGAACATACCAATGTCAATTCCCACCACGCGCGTGGGTTTTCCAGTCAGAAAATCAAAAGAAAAGCTGGGTTTTTTAAACTTTTTGAGAAATGAAATATCAACCAATGTGCTTCTATTATACTCGGTTTGCTAGGTAGAAACGAGGTTTTGGGTTATGCACACCAGAATACTATAATTTCCAAGTTCCAAACTTAACAATTTTCAAACAAATCTCAAGTTCCAAACATACTTAAATCTCAAACACGTTTGGAAATTGAAAATTTAGCATTGACTCCACATGTTTCTCGCCCAATAATGCCCTTGTGACACCATTTTCTCGTATAAAAACAGAGGTTTTGGACCTCCTTTTTCCGCCCCTGTGTTTCGGATGCAAAACCGAAGGAGCTTTTCTTTGCGCCCGCTGCAAAACCGACCTTCGGTGGATTCCGCCAACGTGTTTTGTATGCGGCGCGTTCAGGCCTCCGAGAAAGCGGGTTCCCGCAGGAAGAACATGCTCCTTATGTCAGAAAAAAACTCATATCTACGCCTTTTTATCGCCTTTTTCTTACGCACAGGATCTTGTACGCGAACAACTTCACAGTTTTAAATACAATCGCGTCCGCTCACTTGACGCAATATTCGCCCAACTGTTGAGAGAATATCTTGATATCTATAATATTAATCTGCCGAAAAACGAGGTTATCATACCGATTCCACTCCACAAAAGCCGCGAGCGCACGCGGGGTTTTAATCAATCGGAGCGCATCGCGCGGCGCTTACAGGAAATATTCCCTATTGAATTTCGTTCTGACATTCTCCAAAAAATAAAACCGACAAAGCCGCAAATCGAGCTTACCGCTTCCGAAAGAAGACAAAACGTCATCGGCACGTTTGCGGTAAACCACCCCGAAGTCATCAAAAATAAAACCGTCATCCTTCTGGACGACGTCAAAACCACCGGAGCAACTCTTGAAGAAGCCGCCCGAGTGCTCAAAGATGCCGGAGCCAAAAAAATATGGGCAATTACAATTGCCCATTGATTTAACTGAAATAAAAAACCGATAAGATGACTAGCGCGGTCGTAAAAGCCGCACCGCCGTTGCTCCACATAATCATCTTGTCCCGCGTAAAGAACCCGTGGAACGAGAATATTGATTGTAGGAATACCAGAACAAACAAGAACGGTAGTGATATACTCGCCACCTCTCCCGTATACAAGATTTTGTAGAACTGCGGCATAATCATAAGAGGATTCAACAAGCCGACCCCCCATACAAAACTATGCCAGCGAACCCGTTGTGCAAGTTCTTCTCGTGTAATGGACATTATACTTAGCTCCTTTCCTGAATACCACACTCAGGAACTAAACCAACAATAACATGATACGGGCTATTTTGTCAAATTATATCCCAACTCCTCTAAAGCAAAGTGGAAATAAATGGGTTGTGTGGCCGAGGTGGTATGATTTTGAAACAATGTGAGGAGCGATTTGCTTGGTCCCGAGCTTGCCGAGGGAAATCGCGACGACCATTAGCGAGCGCGTCGCTGGAACGCGCGAATCGTGTTTCAAAATCATACTACCAAGGACACCACACCGCCTCGTTATCTGGCATACTCCACCACCCGCGACTCCCGAATCACATTCACTTTAATCTCGCCCGGGTACTTCAATTCGCCCTCAATTTGCTTCGCGATCTTCTTGGCAAGTTCATGCGCCTCAAAATCATTGATTTTCTCTGGCGTTACAAAAATCCGTATCTCGCGCCCGGCGGAAATTGCATATGCTTTCTCCACCCGTCAAACGACGCTGCGATGCGCTCCAAGTCCCCAAGCCGCTTCAAATAACTCTCAAGAGTGTCTCTACGCGCGCCCGGGCGCGAGGCCGAAATCGCGTCAACCGTCTGCACAATAACAGATTCAATGGTCTCGTACGGATACTCCTCATGATGCGACTGCATTGCCTTAATCACCGCCTCATCAACGCTGAATTTCTGTAAAATCCGCCTCCCAATCTCAACATGCGTCCCGGCAACCTCGTGGTCAACCGCTTTTCCGATGTCATGCAAAAGCGCTCCTTTTTTGGCAACAACAACGTTGCCCCCCACCTCTTCAGCAAGCATGCCGGCCAAATGAGTCATCTCGATTGAGTGCTGCAGGACGTTCTGCCCATAACTCGTACGGAATTTAAGCCGTCCAAGGAGTGTGACAAGCCGCGGATCCAAATCAAAAACGCCCACCTCATAGGTTGCCTGCTCACCCGCCTCCCTGATTTGTTTTTCTATCGTTTCGCGGGCTTTATCCGCCGCCTCCTCAATCCGCGCCGGCTGAATACGACCGTCCTGTATGAGAATTTCCAGCGCCGCTTTTGCGATTTGACGGCGCACAGGATCAAAGGCGGAAATCACAATGGAGCCGGGCGTATCGTCAACAATAATCTCAACCCCAGTGGCTCGTTCAAGCGCCTTGATATTTCTCCCTTCGCGTCCGATAATCTTTCCTTTGAGGTCGTCCG
>Ga0155236_136_pt1 | contig 10483 bp, 6 predicted proteins | sample RifCSPhighO2_02_FD_106204 | JGI IMG/M metagenome (GOLD analysis project Ga0155236, IMG submission 106204) | Candidatus Sungbacteria bacterium RIFCSPHIGHO2_02_FULL_47_11 | reverse complement strand
TTGGCGTCGGCACCACAACTCCCTCAATGCAGCTTTCTGTGGGCGGTGCCGAAGGCACGGCAACCGGGCATGTATATTTGACGGGCGGCCTCGGGGTTGGCATTGCGACAACGACTGCGGGGGGGCTTCAACTGACCGGCAACACCCTTTTTGGCGATGCGGCGGCAGACCTTGTGATGTTTAATTCGGCATCTTTGAGATACAACAACGCGGGCACTTCAACCATTCCTTCGTCGAACGCGAACGCATGGAGTTATGCGACATCTTCAGCAAATATTCCGCTCGTAAAGTTTGATACGAGTAATACCCGGGTTGGCATTGGAACAACGAGTCCCAGCGAAACATTTGCGGTTGACGGTACGGCGGTGTTTACCGGTAATGTTTCGGTCGGCGGCACGTTTACACCGACACAGACCGCGGCAACCGTATTCTTGGTTGGCGGCGGGTACGGCGATACCGGTGTAACGATTGCCGGCGACGGAACGATCCAGACGAACGCCTCAACGACAATGGATGGCGCCTTGACCGTGAGCGGTAACGTAACGCTCGGTAATGCCGCGGCAGACAGTTTAACGCTTAACGCCGCGACGGGAACCATCGCCGCCTCAAGCGCGTCTTCGTGGGCAATCGCGACCTCATCCGCGAATATTCCTTTCTTGCGTTTTGATACGTCAAACTATCGAATTGGCCTTAGCACGACCTCGCCCGCAACAACATTTTCCATCGGCGGCGCCGGACACCTCTATTTGCTCGGCGGCATTGGCGTTGGAACTGCAACGACAACCGCGGGAGCCATTGAAAACATCGGAAATTCGCTCTTTGGCGACGCGGCAGGAGACCTTGTGATGTATAACTCCGCAGCGCTCGTCTTCAACAACGCGGGTACTTCAACTATTCCTTCTGCAAACGCCAATGCGTGGAGTTATGCGACCTCTTCAGCAAATATTCCGCTCGTAAAGTTTGATACGAGCAACACCCGGGTTGGTATTTCAACCACATCTCCGTTGGCAACTCTGTCAGTCGGCGGCACGGGTTATTTCACCGGCACCCTTGGCGTGGGTACTTCTTCGCCCGCCACAACATTCTCGGTTATCGGTAATGACTACATTACTGGCGGTCTTGGTGTAGGCGTTGCAACGACAACCGCGGGAGCCATTGAAAACATCGGAAATTCGCTCTTTGGCGACGCGGCAGGAGACCTTGTGATGTTTAATTCGGCATCTTTGAGATACAACAACGCGGGCACTTCAACCATCCCGTCTTCCAACGCGAACGCGTGGTCTTATGCGACTTCTTCCGCAGGAATTCCTGTGGTGAAACTGGATACTTCTAACACCCGAGTAGGTATTTCCACCTCCACGCCGGGCGCTACGCTTGCGGTTGGAGGCGACGGTACTGCTATTATTATGGGCGGCGCAACATCAACATTAAGTCTTCATTCAACCGGAGGCACAAAGGGCGGATGTATTGAGTTTGAAAGTGCGGAGGGCGATGCAGTGTTTAAATTGTATGCGACCTCAACCGGTCAGCCGGTGTTTGAGAGCGGCAGTTGCCGATAATCCGTCTAGTCCCAAATGGTTAATAAGTTAATTGTCATACTTATTTTATGACGAAACGCATCTTTGCGATTTTTACCACGTTACAACCTTATATGCAGTATTTGCAGACGCAACAAATATATAATTTTAGGGGAGTCAAACAAGGACTTTGGCGTTCAGGTCTGGTTGTAATGGGGCTCACCATTAGCGTATTTCCTCTTGCCGCCCTTGCCGCAAACGAAGTGGCGGTCAGTCAAGATATTACGCTGGTCCTGCCCTCTGACAGCTCCACATATACGTTGCTCGGCAATTCCCAGTTTGATTCAATGACGGTTAACTCAACTTCGTTTGATTTTGTGTTTTCACAAGGAGGTCGCGTGATTTTAGTATCCGGAGCTAGGAAAAGTTTCAGCGCAAGCGGCAATACGGGTAATCCCTTGAAAAAGAGCACCGAATGTACTTCCGCGCAATCATCAATCAGCGTTGATCTTGAGGCGCCGTACAACACGACAACCGTTACCATAACTCCTTCAGGAACTTGTGAAGGAAGCGGTGGCGGTGGCGGAGGAGGTGGCGGCGGTGGCGGTGGCGGAGGAGGAGGGGGTTATCCTTCTTATGTCTCAACAGCGCCTACGCCCGCCCCCGTAGTGTCAGTACCAACGATTCATGCCGCTGTCCCGAGTTTAGCCATATCCATGCCAGCAGGCGGCGTTCTATTTAACTCCGACCTCGGTCCTGGCCAAACCAATGATGATGTGAAGCGCCTCCAGCAGCTGCTTGCTTCGGACTTTTCAATTTACCCCGAAGGGCGTGCAACTGGCTACTACGGATCCCTCACTGCAAACGCCGTTCGCAAATTCCAGTTAAGATATGGCGTTATCAAGAATGCCTCTGATGCCGGAAACGGCCGTGTTGGGCCAAAGACCCGCGCGAAACTTGCGGAAATTTTTGGCGCCGGGCAGGTGCCCGCGGAAGTTGTATCTCCCGCGGCGCCCAGCGTGCCCGCAACGCCATCAGCGTTTGGTCTCACCAAGGGTCTTACAATCGGCTCACAAGGCGATGAGGTAACCCAGCTTCAGTCGTATTTGGCCTCTGACCCTTCGGTATACCCCGAAGGAAAGATTACCGGCTATTTTGGGTCTTTGACGCAAGCGGCAGTGGAGAAGTTTCAGGAGAAATATGGTCTTGCGGCAAAGGGGGACGCCGGATATGGTTTTGTAGGACCAAAGACGCGAGCGAAGTTAGAAGAACTTTTTGGCGGCTGGGTTGTTCCTTCCGCACCAATACCCGCACCAGTGGAAACTCCGGCAACAGGAATAGTTGACCCGCAAATCCAAAGCATTATGGATCAAATCCAGACAATTCAGAAAAAAATTCAGGAATTACAACAGTAAAGTAGCGGAACCGAAAATATGGACAAAACCCCGGTTTGACCGGGGTTTTGTGTTTGTCCTTTCCCGCCTAGTCCATTCTTCCAAAGTCAAACTTAAGGATGTGTGGGGGGTGTGGAAAATCCAATCCGTCCAACACTAGGGGTTGGACATATTGGATTCCTTGCGGGTATAACAGGAAAAATGGTATATTGGAACTATGGAAAATGCCATACGCATAAGCATAGTTTCAATGTTATTTCCTCTTGTTGCATTCGGGGCTTCATTCGAACGCGACCTTTATTTTGGTATCTTAAACGATCCCGACGTGACGCGTCTGCAGGAATTTTTGCGTGATCAAGGGGTTTACACTGGTCCCGTTACCGGCAATTTCTTTACGATGACACAGGAAGGGGTAAAGCGATTTCAAGAACGTGAGAGTATAAAACCTGCTTTTGGCTATTTTGGACCAAAAACCCGCGCGCGCGCGAATGCGCCCTCTTTAACGGTCGCGTCCGCGGACGCCTCGGCACAAAGCCGTGAGGCGCTTATCGCGTCTCTTGCCGCGAGAATTCAGGCATTGCAGGAGGAACTTTTGAAATTGCAGAAACCGGTGGGGGCAGAAGAAGCGGTATCGCCAATATCGCCGACAGTTCCGTCAACGCCCGCGGAAGGGAATCCAGTTGGCGTTTCTGCTGGCACCTCCGATAACGCTCCGGTTCCGTTCTCGGGGCTGCGTATCACAGGAAATGAAACACGGATTTTTCCCGATTTCGTGACAACGCCACTCAAACTAGGTGAATTTACCATTTACAACGGTTCAACCACCGAGATTTCATTGATACGATTTGAAGTTGATATCATAGATGGCATGGACTCATTCCAAAATCGCAGCAAAAAAGTCTACATTTTGCTACGTGACGGCGTCGCATTTTCTGACCTCGAGATCAGCAAAACCTCATTTACGTTCCACTCCAAGGATCCGACGGTTTTGTCCGTCCCACATAGTGCGCGTCTCGGTCTTCCATATTCACGAAGCATAAAACAGGGTGAAACCAAAACTGTGAGCGTGTGGATAGAGCTTTTTGAATTCGTGCGGGGCGGAACCCTCGAGATTAAACAGGCGGATATTTTGATGGTTCCCCCGGCAGACATTACGGGTTTATTTGATTTTCTCTTGACGAAGTGAATAAAAAATTGATACACTTAAGACCTCTTGCACAATAACAATTCTACTGCAATTCCAGAATTTTGGCTGTAAATCGTTCAGGTCTCGTCGGCGTATATATGCATATATGCCTTCTCGCCCTTCACGCTTTTCGCTCAAAATTCTGGAATTTCGTTACGAATGCTTATTGTGCGAAAGGTCTTTACTTTTGTATGGGAATACTATTGAGCACAAGGAATATTTTTATTGGCGTTATTACAGTATTTTTGGTTGTGAGTGCTGTATTCTTCCGTGATTCTCTCTCGCGGATGCTTGCGTTTAGACCTGACTCCGTGCGTCATGCCCCGGACGTTATCGGAGAGCGTATAACGGATGTTTCGGTAGACGCCGCCGATGGTCCCGGCACAAATGAGCAGGCAGCCCTTACTGAAATACCGCGTGAAATTTCTCCGTACACCGGTCGCAACCCCGCAGAAATCCGGCCACTGCCGGAGGAGATTAAACTATTTTCCGAGGAGCAATTAGAGAAGCTTTACAGCACCATCGGGATTCATGCGCGCGCGGTTCGTGAAAACCCGTTGTTTTTTAACGGCTGGATTCAGATTGGGATTTTGAAAAAAGTTATCGGCGATTTTGAGGGAGCGCGGGACGCATGGGAATACGCGGGCGTGATTGAGCCCTTAAATTCGCTCTCGTTTGCGAATTTGGGCGAGCTTTACTGGCGGTATCTTCACGAATACGAAAAATCCGAATTGAATTTCCGAATTTCCATAAAGCACAAACCCGGTGACCCGCTCACCTATATCTCGCTTGCCGACCTTTATCACTATTCATACAAAGAGAAAAGCGGGGAGGCGGATGATGTATTAATTGAGGGGCTTGGGGTTATCCCCGGAGACGAAAATCTCATGCGGCATCTCGCCTCTATCTATGAGTTTCGCGGCGAGTACGAAAAATCGCTTGAGTGGTGGCGTCAGGTTGCAGTTAAAAACCCTAGCGACCAGTCAGTTATTGATAAAATCGCCGAGCTTGCGAACAAAAAATGACCTCGATATCTAAATTACGGGGGTTTGCCATTTCGGTAGCGGCCGTATTTCTGCTGTTTTCATATTTTGTTTACGCGGATTCTCACATCGCGCGGTTTGTTTTTATTACCGAGCCAGAGACCATTTTACCGGGCGGAACGTCAGAAGAGATTAAAATACAAGCGCAGGACGTAGGCGGCAATCCAACAAGCGCGGGAGTAACATTGTGTCTTGGGCTTTCTTCAACATCTGGAAGCGGCGAATTTTCTTCAAACCCGGACAATTGGAGTCCTGTAAACGTACTGACCATAAACAGCAATTGGACTTCGCGCTCCTTTTATTATAAAGATTCCGGTATCGGTACTCATCGGATTGACGCCAGCATCGCAGTGAGGCCCGATGGAACAACATGTCCTTTATGGCCCGTTGCGGAATGGGACGTTAAATGGGTTGTCAATCAAACAATTACTGTTTCTGGCGGAAACCAATCACAACCACCCGTTTCTGGAAATTCTTCCGGAGGTGAGGACACCACGCAGCAAAGTTCTGCTTCCTCCGGCGGCATTGCCTCGCCGTTTCAGCCGTCTATTAAAGCGTACGCGGGCGAGGATCGGACGGTTGTGGTTGGTTCACTGGTTTATTTTAACGGGCGGGCTTTGGGCGTAAAAAACGAGCCGCTTGAGGAGGGCGTGCGTTTCTGGTGGAATTTCGGTGACGGCGCGGCAGTAGAGGGCCGGGTCGTTACGCATATTTTTGCAGCCACCGGCACGTATATTGTGGGGCTTCACGTCTCGTCCGGCCTTTCTTCGGCCTCGGATTATTTGACTGTCGCCGTTGTTCCAAACCAAGTTGCCGTTGCGAGCGTTGTAGGTGGTGCGGAGGGATTTGTGCGTCTGAAAAACTCCTCAGAGTATGTGATTGACATTGGCGGATGGCATTTGAGCGATGCGGTTGGCGCAACCTTCATGCTTCCCCCGCATACCAAAATCAATGTTCGTTCCGAAATAGCATTTCCCAACAGCGTAACCGGACTTCTGCAAAGCGGTAGTGCTGATGTCGTATTGTATTATCCGAACGGCGTTAAAGCGTCTGAATCAGTTTCAAAGTCCGCCGTCGCCAACAATGTTTCGGTAACGACGGTAGAGCGGAATGTATTGTTACAATCGCCCCTGCCTGTACGAGAAACCATTGTTGTGCAAAAAGCGGCGCACGAAGAGGGGACGTCTACGGAAACAAACGCGGAGCATAAAACCGCTTCGCGAAACGGCGCGGTAAAGGAGCTCGCGCAGATTTCGGCCTCATATACACCCTCTCGCTCTCTCTTTTTCTGGCTTGCTTTTGGATTAAGTGTTCTTGCGGCAGCGGGATTTTTACTAGCAAAGAATAAAATCGGACACCAATAGACGGCAGATGCCGTTTGTGTATGAAACCGAAGGTCATCGTTTTTACCACCGCCTATCATCCATTTATCGGTGGTGCGGAAATTTCGATTCGTGAAACGGTGCGGCGGTTGAAAGACCGCTTTGATTTTTATATTATTACGCACCGAATCAACAGTTTTGTTCCAAGAGAAGAATATGTTGATGGTATCCCGGTATATCGTTTGGGATTTGGAACCACCCTAGACCGGTTGTTTCTTTTTCCGTTTCTTGCCGCATGGGAAGGGCTCCGTTTTGTCAAAAGTCAAAAGTCAAAAGTCAAAAGTCAGGTGTTATTATGGGGCGTTATGATAACCTATGCCTCAATCGGCGCTTTTTTTGTAAAACTCGTTTGCCCGCGGATTCCTTTTGTGCTGACGATTCAGGAGGGCGACTCCGAAGCGCATATGACGTGGGGCAAACTCGGACAAGCGGGATTGTGGTGGCGGTTACTGCTCAGGAGAGCAGACTATATTACGGCGATCAGTTCTTATTTAAAAGAGTATGCAAGGCGTCGGGGATATAGAGGTGTTGCAGAGGTGGTTCCGAACGGAGTAGACACAGAGAAGTTTAAAGTTAAAAGTGAAAAGCATGCCCCGTACCGAACCGTAGGTTTTGGTGCGGGGTTAAAAGTTACTGATAAAAAACAAAAAATAATTATTACCACGTCTCGGTTGGTGTATAAAAATGGCATAGATACACTAATTTTAGCGATGTCGGAGGTAAGGAAGAAAATTCCCGACGTACAGTGTTGGATCATCGGCGACGGACCCGAAAGAAAAAAACTTGAACTACAAACTACAAACTACAAACTACAAACTAATGTAAAATTCTTTGGCGAAGTGCCGCATGAAAAAATTCCCGAATATCTTCACCAAGCTGACATCTTCGTCCGTCCTTCCCGTTCCGAGGGAATGGGAATTTCTTTTGTAGAGGCGCTCTCAGCCGGCCTTCCAATTATCGGAACCAAGATCGGCGGAATTACGGATATTATTGAGGATGGAAAAACCGGGCTTTTTGCGCGTGTGGATGATCCACGGGACCTCGCGGATAAAATTATACGGCTGTTCAGCGACAAAACACTTGTACAACGAATCGTTGTGGAGGGGCAACGTATGGTGCGGGATCGGTTTTCATGGGACACAATCGCACTTGCATACCAAAAAGTGTTTGATGCCGCCCTCAAAAATGAAAATGTTGAAAACCGAGCTTTTAACATTTTGATTGCGACTCCGCTTTATCCGCCGCAAATTGGGGGACCTGCTCTGTATGCCAAGAATCTTGGAGAGCGATTTGTCGAATCGGGTCATCGCGTCCGCACACTCGTTTTTGCAAACTTTTTACGGCTTCCATCGGGCATCCGGCACCTTGCGTATTTGTGTGCGCTATGCCGTTCTGCGTTCCGCGTGGACGTTATTTTCGCGCTTGATCAGTTTACGGAAGGCGCTGCCGCTCTTGCGTCAATGGTTTTGCGAAAGCCGGTTGTGGTTCGCGTGGAAGGGGACTTTTTATGGGAGGAGTTTGTCGAGAGAGCCCGACAAGATGTAACGCTGGCACAGTTTTATAAAGAGCCGCAGCCGCTTTCTTTCAAAGAGCGAATTGTCCGAGCGCTTTCCGGTTGGGCGCTACGTCGCGCAACGTTGCTGGTGTTTTCTTCGGAGTGGCGTCGAAAGATGATTGTGGGGGCATATGGCATTCCAGAAGAAAAAACCGCGGTTATCCGTAACGCATTTCCCTACCATTCTCTGCAAACTACAAACTGCAAACTACAATCTAGAAAGGTTATCTTTTGGGCCGGTCGAATGCTTTATCTTAAGAACCTTTATCGTTTAATCGGGGTATTCGCGAAAGTAAATGATGGCACGTACGAGTTGCATCTTGTTGGGGATGGACCGGAACGTTTGCGCCTTGATGATCATGTTAAAAACCAAAAGATTGATAATGTGGTATTTCTTCCCCCGATGAGCCACGAAGAATTGCTTGAGAAGTTTTTGGCATCGGCATTTTTCGTCCTGCCCTCACTCTCCGACGTTGGCCCCAATATTATTGCTGATGCTGTTTCAACACAAACCCCGTTTATCATGACTAGAGAGTCGGGATATGGGGAATACATAGGCGAGACAGGGCTTCTTGTTGATCCTGTAGACGAGGAAGAACTTGCGGTTAAAATAAAAATGTTAATGGATGAAACGGCGTATATGGAGTATAAAAACCGCTTAAAATCGTTTGCGTTTCGACACGAATGGCGTGAGACATCTGACGAATGGATCCTGCTTTTTCATAGAGTATGCCCCGTTAGAAGTCTTGGGCATAAAAATTCGAAGAATTTTTATGCGTGAGAACGGACAGGATTAAATAAAAAGTCCGGTTTTCTCCGATGGACCCGAAAGGAGAGAGAATCGATTTCTAACGGGGTATGTTCAAAATAATGATCGGATGTCCTGCATTTTTTTTCGCACCCCCGAGATTGTGAGTCGGAGAAATCGGAGGTCATCGCTTCCGTCCAGAGAGAAACGGGGGAGCGCGAAGGGGTTGCTCGCTCGATCTACCGTCCCTGGAATTGTTGTGAGCGCCGCTCGGAATCCGTGCCGTCGAAGAATTGCCGCGGTTTCATCGGAAAAATCTTCACGTTGGCCGTTTGGATAGGCAAAAATGGGAAGGGGATTTCCCACTCTCTTGTCCAGCAAGCGGTAGGATTCAATGATTTCTTCTTCTGCTTTTTGCGGCGGCATGCGGGTAAGAATCGGATGGCTCATGGTATGCGGCGCAAATTCGATTTTGTGTTCTGTCATGATCCGTATTTGCTCCCACGTGAGACCCCGATACGGAGAAGTTTCGAGGGTTGGTGCAAGCGCTACGCTACAGAGCGATTCGATTTTGTCGAGCGCATTCCTCCGCTCCGAATCAGAGATTTTTTTTAAATAGTTCCTCAAATAAGCGTCCGTGGCAATGCGCTCCTGTCGGGTTCCGAGCCGAAAAGAACGCCGGTGTTCTCCGAATTCGACCTCGAGCTTCTGTTGCCGCGTATACCCCAATGCGTATTCCAGGCGGTCCACCCAGAGTGGAGAGCGTTTTTCTACGAGATCGGTTGTAATGAACACCGTTGCCGGAACCCCAAATTTTTTAAGCACGGGAAAGGCGTAGTGATAGACGTTGGCATACCCGTCATCAAAGGTGATGGCAAGATACCGCCGTGGTAACTTTAGTCCCCTCAAAAATCGTTCTATAAGCGTGGAAAGAGGAACTATTTCGAAGTGCGATTGAAACCAGGAAAGATGGGTTTGAAAATTCTCCGGCAGGATAAATTTCCTCCGGTAGTTATAAATTCCATAGTTTGGAAGATCCGGCGCAACGCCGTGGTACAGGACAATAAAACTTTCATCCTGCTTGCGCAATGCAAGAGCAAGCTCCGGCGCGCCGCTGTAGTCGAGAAGAGAGAATAAAAAATTTTTTATACCTTCATGCATGGCAGTTTCAGTATAGCAAGTTTTTTTCGTAACACCAATTATGGATAAAGAAAATGAAGAGTCATTGCACGTTTTTGTGGTCGGGAATGATGATAGTATCCTTGATTTTTCGTCCCCGCTTTTCAAGAAGGTTTCTTCCTACACAGAAACGCTCGGCCGCATTACGATTATGTGCCGCACGCGAAAAGTTGTTTCCGAATTGCCAATACTGCGCGGTCCGCTTACTATATACGCCGTTCATGCAGGAAATCCTCTGGTTTTTCTCATTCGTGTGTTTGTTCTCGGACGCCGCATCATAAAGACGGATTTTTCTGGCACCCGTGTCATAACGGCGGATAACCCCTTTGAAGAGGGTTTGGCGGCGTGGTTTCTTGCGCGATTATCCCGCGTGCCGCTTCAGCTGCAGGTTCATACGGATATTATGAGTCCCTTTTTCAGGAGCGCATCATGGAAAGAACAAATCCGGTATCGGCTCGCGAGATTTTTGATCCCCCAGG
>Ga0155236_142_pt1 | contig 10494 bp, 8 predicted proteins | sample RifCSPhighO2_02_FD_106204 | JGI IMG/M metagenome (GOLD analysis project Ga0155236, IMG submission 106204) | Candidatus Sungbacteria bacterium RIFCSPHIGHO2_02_FULL_47_11 | reverse complement strand
TATTTCGTTCCCGAAAACAAAAAAGCGCTTATTGCCGAAAATTGGCGCGGCCTTCTTGAAACAAATCTCGCAAAACTCCGGGCATTTCATTCCCTGCAGTTTGGGGAACGCTCGCAAATCCAATATAGTATATACCCAGATCCGATTATTGGCATGAGTGAGAACGTCACGTATGATATGGATGATACGACAAACGGTAATTCGCGGGCATTAATTACGGTGTCACAGGAACTTGAAAAGCGCATTTTTGATTCAGGCGGCGATCGTTTTCGTTCTGACTTTGCAGAGCGCCCTTCCAATGCGCATCCGGTTCTGATGGTTCTTTATGAGGGTGTCGGCGCCTCTGGCGGGATGATTTATAATAGCGAATTTGAATCGGCAGCCGAAATTGCCAAAGAACATGGGCTACAGGAATCCACTGTGTTTGTAGTAAACGTAGCGTCGGTTGACGGATTCTTTTTGTTGAACAGAGAATTTCTCTCGGGCCGCTATGGTCCTTTCGGGGCGAGTCTCCTCGCGCATGAATTTTATCACACGCTCGGAGTTCCGGATCAGTATGCGGTTCCTAACGGCGCCCCGCTTTCCCCGGATATTATGGGAAGCGGCAGGTTTGTGCCAATCGAGAAAACGTATATCGGACGCGACCTTTTAAGAAACCTGGGTTTGTACGGCTCGTAACCAATTGTGCGAAACATTTTGCCAAAAATAACAGGTAGTGCTCTAAGGAATAAACTGATTCTCTTTTTTATTGTGCTTGCCGCAACACCCCTTTTGGTTTTGGGAATTATTGCGCTCGTACTTATTGATTTTTCACACAGGCATGATGTCTCCAACCTTCAGGTACAGCTTATTGACCAGAAGACAAAAGAAATAGAGAAGTTCTTGACTGACACCTTGGGGGTTCTTGAACTTCGTGTCGGGTTTGTCCAAAAATCCGAGGTTGAACGCTCGCAGCAGGAATTTTTGCTCGCGGGACTTCTTGAAGAAAATAATGCGTTTGAGGAGGCGAGTTTCATCAATCTTGACGGAATGGAAGCATCCAAACTGGTGCGTGGGCAGGAAGGCGTTGAGCTTTTTGACGTATCGCGTCTGGAGAAATTTCGCACTGCGGCCGCAGGCCGCCATTTCATCGGAGACGTTTATAACACATTGAGTGGACCCATGGTTATACTTGCGGCCCCGGTCCGAAACCGAAGCGGAGAAATTATTCAGGTTTTGAGTGCCGCGGTCAGTATGTCTCCAGTTACGCGGTCAATAGAGACGGCGGTTCTTGGCACAAGCGGTTATGTTCTGCTTGTAGATCGGGACGGCGCGCTGATTGCCGCTGGCGCACCCGCGGTTCGAGGTATTGATCTTTCTGGAAGTGCGCGGGTACGGCGCATTCTTGATGGTGCTTTTGTGAACGGTTTGGACGAGCAAGACCACTACGAGAGTATTATTGATAAAACGCCCGTTGTTGGAGCCGGAAAGCGGATTTCGAGCACCGGCTGGGCAGTATTGACCGAGTGGCCGCTTCAGGACGCGGACGCGCTCATGAATGAAATCCGTGACCAAGTGGTTTCTCTCACGGTTTTTAGCATTATTGCCGTTCTTTTACTGGCACTTTTATTTGCAAACCGGTTGCTCAAGCCAATTCGTATGCTTGCAGAAGGCGTTCGGGAAATTGAAAAGGGGAAACTTGATAAACGAGTGGAAATCAAAACGCAGGACGAACTTGAGGAGCTTGGCGTGGCGTTTAATCGCATGGCAGAGGGTTTGAAACGCCTGCAGGAGCTGCAAAACGAGTTTACGTTTATCGCGGCGCACGAACTTCGAAGTCCCGTTACCGTTATCCGCGGTTACATTTCGCTTGCTATGCGGGACAAAAACGGCATTCCGGAAAATGTGCGTGAGTACCTTCTTGAGGCGGATAAGGCAAACCAGAGGTTATTGCAGCTTGTGCAGGATCTTCTGGAGGCGGCGCGTTCCGAAGCGGGGAAGATAGTCATTAAAGTGCAGCCGCTCGTGCTTAAAGAATCGATTCAGGCGGTGCTCGCAGAGATGAAGTCCCTTGCGGACGAGAAATCGGTCGCACTGTCTTTTGAGTGTCCGGAAACGCTTCCGAAAGTTCTTGCCGACGACGGCCGCCTCAAAGAAATTATGGTAAATCTTGTGGGGAACGCGATAAAATACAGCAACCCGGGCGGCAATGTGCTGATTACTCATGAGGTGCGTGGACATGAATTGATAACCCACGTAAAGGATGACGGCTTTGGTATTTCCCATGAGGCGCAAAAGCGGCTGTTCGAGAAATTTTACCGCGTGCATTCTGAAAAAACCCGCGATATCCCCGGGACCGGTTTGGGGCTTTTTATCGTGAAAGAGCTTGTCGGACGAATGGGCGGGAACGTGTGGGTTGAATCGGATGAAGGAAAAGGATCAACCTTCAGCTTTTCGTTGCCGATTGCCTGAACGAAGTTTTTGCAGTATACTTGCGGTATGGAAAATGCAGTACACATCCTTTTGATAGATGACGACGCGACCATACGGCGTCTTTTTGGAGCGAAGCTTGCCTCGGTCGGCTTTGAGGTTTTGTATGCGGGCAGCGGCGAGGAGGGGCGGGAAACGGCGCGGCGTCTTAAGCCCGACATTATTCTTCTTGATATTCGCATGCCGGGAACAGACGGCATTAAGACCGCGGAGCGCCTGCGGGAAGAAGAACAAACAAAACAAATCCCCATTGTTTTTTTGACGAACGAGGACCTGTCGCTTGAGGCCGAAAAAGCAATGAAGGAATTGTGGGTGGCTGATTACATTCACAAGAGCATTGATCTTGATGAATTTGTAAAAAGGGTCGAAAAAATTATAAAAGAGCAGGGAATAAATCCCGCTATAAATTCCCCGGAGCGGTAACACGCATTCACCCAATTAGATACATTGCAGCTAACTGGGCAAAGGAGCCGCGGGGCATTATTTCTAACGGGATAAATAAAAAATGAATATTTTCTACATTATTATAGCGCTTATTGCGCTTGTCGTCGTTGCGATAATTGGTATCTACAACGCCTTAATCCGCAAGCGTAACCGCGTCGAAGAAGCATGGGCCGACATTGAGGTGCAGCTCAAACGCCGGTACGATTTGATTCCCAATGTGGTTGAGACAGTGAAGGGTTATGCAATGCATGAGCGTGGCGTATTGGAAAATGTGACTAAGGCGCGAACGCAGGCGCTTGGCGCGCAGTCAATGGAGGAGCACGCGCGCGCGGAAAACGTTTTGGCGAGCACCCTCAAAACCCTTTTTGCGGTTTCGGAGAATTACCCCGACCTTAAAGCAAACGCCAATTTTTTGGATCTTCAGCGCGAACTTGCGGACACGGAAAATAAAATCCAGGCGGCGCGCCGGTTTTATAACGGAAACGTGCGCGATCTAAACACAACCATTGAATCATTCCCGCAAAATCTTATTGCAAACTCTTTTCGATTCACTAAAAAAGAATTCTTTGAACTCGAAGAAGAGGCGGCACGCGAACCGGTACCAGTACGGTTTTGAAAAAGATTAGGAGTAGGCATTAGGAAGGTTGAACTTGCTACTTTCTTTATAGATACGTTATAATGGTTCTAGTTAGACAGGCCTAAAGTATGAATCCAGAACAAAACAAAATTGACCCACAAGAGGAAGCACGAATACGAAAAGAGCGTACCATACACGATGCTGAGCTTTTTAAAAAGGGCGGCGATTATGTGCCTGAAAAAGGCGGTCTTACTCTTGAAATTCCACAGGAAGAGATTAATCAACTCCGAGAAAAAGGGGAAGGAAAAGAAAAGATTGAGCAGCTCGAACCTGTGCTCGCGCTAGAAGACATCCAATATCTCAAAGAAGCCGAGACAAAATCTGGGGAAACGCGCGAAATTAAATTTAAATACGACGATCGAGAAAGAATTATAGAGGAGAATCACTTTTATGATAAAAGGAAGGCCGTTGAGGTTTTGTATAGATATAATAACGGCGATCTTGCCGAAGAGGATCGAATAATATTACCTGACCCGAGCATCAAATCCAGCAGCAAGACCCGTATTCTCAAACAAAATACTTACAAAGGCGGCAGATTAACGGAGAGAAATTCAACCGAAACGATTGAGGCCACAGGTTCTTCTGTGACCTTTGATATTGGGAGACGCACTACCGGTACCGGTAGTGAATCGCGCGGCGAGCCCACTGTTCATTACACAAGAACCAGATTTTTAGAAATGGGCGATCCTGATCTGAAAGACGGCAAGCCACTTGACGAACTCTCATCGTCCTATCAAGAAATTTTTGTGAAAGACAACGAAGGACGAGTAGTTTTTGAAAAAAACAGAGACCATGTAAAAAAATACGAATATTCTCCACAAGGCAAGAATACAAAGATAACAGAGATATGGGGCGATAATACCTACGAAACCGAATTTACATACGACGATAAAGGGCGCGAACTTTCTAGAAAAGCTTCAAAAAACAGACTGCCTACCGTACACACCATTCATAATTACCAAGAACTTGCCAACGGCAATTACAGGGATACTCTTACCCATGTGGATTTCGACGAATATGGACGGCGGAAAAAGGAAGATAAGGGAGCAGTTTCAGAATATGATAATAATGGTAATTTGCTTTATGCCAAGCACGGCAAAGAGGTCTATAAAATGCTCGCGTATGATGCGCTGGGCAAGTTGAGAAAAGAAACAGAGAGGAGGCATCCATCAGCTGTGCCATTCGGTGGGGCAACTCTTATAACAGAATACGAATACGACCATGAAGGACGTTTGATGATTCAAAAAGAAAAAAGAGTGAAAGGTTCTTGATAACTTCTTAAGACCTCATGCACAGTAAGCTTTAGTAGTGAAATTCCAGAATTTTGAGCGAAAACGGCGAAGCGCGAGGCGGCATATATGGAATATACGCCAACGAGCGATGAGCCGTTTGCAGCCAAAATTCTGGAATTGTAGCAGAAATGTTATTGTGCAGGAGGTCTTTAGACAGTTTTTCTTAAATGTGCGACACTCGGTGTCGCGCATTTTGTTTTTTGCGTTTTGCGGTATAATGGGACTTATGACGCTCTACACTCGTAAATCCGCAAACATCCGTAAAACATGGCTTCTTATGGCCGTATTTTTTGGCGTGGTGATCGGCATCGGGTGGGTTTTTAGCCAAGTATATTCAACCCCAGTTATTTTATATATTGCCGTTGCCTTCAGTATTTTCATGAATATCGTGAGCTACTGGTTTTCGGATAAAATCGTTTTGCGGCTCCACAAAGCACAGCCGGTTGATTTGAAGTCGCATCCGGAGCTTTACCGCGTTTTGGAGAATTTGACGATTACCGCAGGGCTTCCGATGCCGCGGTTTTATTTAATTCAAGATCCGGCGCCCAACGCTTTTGCAACTGGTCGCGATCCGAAACATGCGGTTGTTGCGGTAACTTCCGGCCTTCTGGAATTGCTTGACCGTTCAGAACTTGAAGGTGTTTTGGCGCACGAACTCTCGCACATTGGAAACCGTGACATGCTGGTATCAACAGTGGCGGTGGTGCTTGTGGGGTTTGTTTCCATACTTTCTGATATGTTTATGCGTTCTCTATGGTTTGGAGGTGGAGACAGAGACAGGGGGCGGGGACACGTAATTGTTCTTGTTATTGGAGTCGTCCTTTCTATTCTTGCCCCGCTCATCGCGTCCCTAATTCATCTTGCAATTTCGCGGAGACGTGAATTTTTGGCAGACGCTTCGGGCGCACTCCTGACGCGCTATCCCGAAGGATTAGCTTCGGCACTCCGCAAGATTGCGGCATATTCCCGGCTGATGAAGACCGCCATAAACGCAACCGCGCACCTTTTTTTTGAAAATCCGTTCGGGGCAGACCATAGGACCAAGTCCAAAACGCCGCTCCTCATTCGGCTTTTCTCAACCCACCCCCCGATTGAAGAACGTATTAGGGCGTTGGGGGAACTTAAATAAAATCATGAATCAGGAACCGCAAAAGAGGATAAACGGACTTATCGGAAAATCCTTTGAGGCTTTGCAAAAAGAGTTTTTAGCCATTGGCAAAACCCATGTCAAATCATGGCACGCGTGGCTTATCATTGGCCTCATGACCGGTATTACTGCGGGTATTTTATTCGTTGCGAACCGGAGCGGAGAGTTTGATGCGGGATTAGCGACAGGCATCAATGAAATGGATAATCTTGATGATACCGTGGACGTATATATGTCTGGCATCCCTTCATATATACTCGTGGCGAATCCAGTCACGGGCAACCAGAAGGCCGATTTAATACTCGAAGGAGAATCTCTTACTGTACCTAGTTTCAGTATTATCGCGAATGTATCTTATCGTGAAACCGTCACTCCGAAGTGGACAATTGAGAACATAGATTATTCCACAATCCCAGCAGGATATTCACCGCCTCAAATGCTTGTAGATGAAAGTGTTGGCGTGAATGTATATAGGGTTCCCTATATTGCATTAAAGAGCGGTGGCGCCGAATCATACGTAATGCGCTGGAGAGTGAGAGGAAATGCGACATCTGATATAAGGCCAGTACTGCTTTCGAGGTTCATCTCATTTCCGTGGACCGGTTTGAAGCGCGGTTGGATTCTCAAGGCGCAAGATGAAAAGCACCCGGTTACAAATAACGATCCATACGGTCCTGATGATACAAATCTAAAATCATTTCTTGATTCGTTTCCCTCATCGATAGAGCGTATGTCCAATCAACAAGTGAATATTGAATATGAGATAAAAGAAACAATCCATAAACTTACGGACAATCCTTCAGAGGGAGAGATGACAAAAGCGGCTCTAAAATCCATCGGTATTGATGGGACAAATTATAACGAAGCGTTTGATTGGGTGGTGTATACGATGTATGCCAATGCATTCCCCGGTTATAATCGTACCCCGAATGGTATGTTTCCGTATGGAGATGGTTGTTCTCAATGCGGACCCGGCGCACTTTTTTCTGACATCACGTGGGGGTCTCCTCTTTTAGATAAGACCACGCTACTTCACGAGTTTGGCCATGGTATCGGATTAACCCATCCACAGGTAAATATTGGATGCGCGGGCGCGAAGAAAGGGATTCTTAGCGCAAAAGAAATTTTTACACCCTGCAAAAGTCAATCAAGAGATAAAGATAATAATATGGGTAGTATAGCAGGGGATTGGTGGAGTCCGGTTGAGCGGGCTAGACTCGGGTGGCTTCGCGGCTCGCAGGTGAAACTTGTCACTCAATCCGGCGCGTATGATCTTTATAGCGACAATGATGATTATACTTCCGATCCTTCAAAACCGCTTATCCTACAAGTTTTAGTGAACCGTGACGGAGAGGCCGATTTTGTGTATCTTGCCCTATCAAATATAGCCAATCTTAATTCAATTGACGAGGCGAATATGCCGACCGATGCGAAACTTTACCTATCAAAGGGTATACAGCTAAGCGCGATAAATGTCGATCCATTGCACGGACCTCGGAATGGCATAGGTCAGGTCGGGTGGTCGGAGCTTATTTATAGCCGCAACAGCGCGAGCCGTGACCTGTGGGAAGCGATAGTAAAAAATACAATTCAGCCCGGAGAAGAGATTAATTTGAAATGGCCAAAAACAAATGTCAAGATAAAAAATCTTGAACGGATTGGAAATCGAGCTACGGTGCAGATTGAGTTTCCAGATATTGATTCTGATCTCACCACCAAAGAAGCCACGGTTATCACCGAGAGTAAAAATCGGCTTATCTATAAGGTAATAGTTGAAAACATCGGTACCGCAGAATCCGGCCGCTGGCAGTTTCAAATTGAAGAACCGTCCCCCAGGCGTCCGCGGGTACGCACAATGCGTTCTCTGGATTCCGGCGGGTCCGTTACTGTCACCGGAAGACTGTCAGAACTTCCCGTAACCTTCACCCTAGATCCGAAAAATAACATTATAGAAAAGCGGGAGGATAATAATACTTTCACTGTCTCTGTTCTAAGCGCTGTCGATTCCAGCGTCAAGACCATTCAGCAAGAAGAGGGTCCGTAGAATTTTTATTTGATCTCATGAAAAGATTTTCAAAAATAGCGCTTCTGGTCATAATTCTCGCAATCCTTGCAGGCGCGACGGGGTATTATTTAATACAAATTCAAAGCACGAAGCTCGAAATTCAAAAAGAAGATGTGGGTTCCGAAACAGTAAACTGGAAAACCTACCGCAATGAGAAATATGGATTTGAGGTGAAGTATCCAGAGGATTGGAAAATAGGAGACGCACCGAAAGAGAACTTTACAAATTTTGTAAGTCCAGAATTTGATGAAAAATTTAACGGAGAAATGGTCAAGCAGGTTTTTCAAATTTATTTATCAATCTTGAAGGAAGAAAATAATTTTGGCCATTTTATTGGTGAGCCCATCCAAATTGTAGTGGGCGGGGTAAATGCCATTCAAGAAAAATTTTCAGGCGGTGGTTTTGGTTGTGCAAGTCAAGAATGTATTCAAACAAAGTTTATGGTGGGAAGCAACTATTTTAATATTTACATGTTTAGCGATATACATTATAACGACGGCTCAGCCTATGGTTCTGGACCGATCGGAGCTAGTAAAGGAAACAACTCACGAATTTATAATACTATCCTCTCCACTTTCAAGTTTATCCCGTAAAATCTATGATTAACGGGACAAGTTAGATCGTTGTTTAATATAAAACTATGCCCAACAAAACAGTTTCAGTAAAAGATATTATGACCACGCAGGTGGTTATTGTGAGGCCAGATATGCTTCTAATGGAAGCCGCCAAGGTTTTGGCCGAGCATAATTTTGATGGTGTGCCGGTGGTGGACAAGGAAAATAAATTAATCGGCATTCTTACAGAATATGACCTTATCAGCAAAAGTACCCTTATTCATTTCCCGACGTTGCAGAAAATCATTCAAAATATCGGAGTGTACGGCAAAGACAAATCTCATTTCAAAAAAGATTTTGCGGAAATCACCTCGCTGACGGTAAAAGACGCGATGAATGCCGACCCATTGACGCTTCCGGAAGACGCCGCGTATGAAGATGTCATACAGGCGTTCCGCGAGCACCACCGTGTCAACCCGATCCCCGTGGTGGACAAAGACCGAAAAGTCATCGGTGTTGTTTCGCGCTATGACGTGTTGAAACCGCTCCACCTTGAAGTGGATAACACTTCTTGAGAGAGAGAGAGCGTTATATGCTATCATTAAAAATGCACAAGGCACATAAAAGTCGTTAAAAATTATCAAACATAATAAGGATTATAAATCATGGATACGCAACAAAAGAAGCTCAACGGGCTTTCGGAGGGAGCCCTAAAAACCCTTCAAACAGAGTTTATAGCCATCGGTAAAACACGGGTTAACTCCTGGACCGCGTGGCTTGTTATCGGTCTTGCCGTCGGAATTGCCGCCGGTATTTTATTTGTCGCGAACCGCTCCGGAGAGTTTGAGGTCGGGGAAGCGAAAACAAAGACCCAAAGATTTTCAGACAATTTCAACCGCCGGGATTCCAAAGAATTAAAAAAGGGCTGGGAAGTGGTTGCCGGCAGTCTTGAGATTGCTTCAAACGAACTTCGAACTCCCGAGAAAACAGCCAAAGGCCAGAATGCGAGTTGGGGATATGCTGTCCAGCCGAAAGTTGTCGGAGATACGCAAGTTGCTTCCGCGCGCTTCATTCCAGGCAGCGTGGACAAAAATAGCCTTACCCGCGTAGGGCTTTTGCTTCGTTATCAGAATATGCAGAATCATTACTATTTTTACCGGCAGGTGGGAGACGAGCGCGGAAATGATAAGAATATTGGCAATGACAGCCACTTGGGCATCGCCAAAATATTGGATGGAGGACAATTGCTGGATATGAGTTCAGTGCGCGTGCCGAACCCGGACAAGAAGATGTTTTTCGAACTTAGCGCGAAGGCCGAAGGTAACACCTTGACGCTTTCTCTTGACGGCAAGGAGTATCTGTCGGTCATAGACGATTCTTTCACAAGCGGATCAGTGGGTCTTTTTATGTCGTCCGCTAAGCGAAACGTCGTCCATCGCGCCGATGATTTCAAGGCGACGGTTTCGGTTGCTCCCAAGCCCTCCATTATCGTAATTTCTCCGAATGGGGGTGAGGTGTTAAATTACGGGCAACCATATCAGATTCGATGGAATCCTCCAGCCAATATCGCCAATGTGGACATCATGTTGGATCGTGTTTCTGCACAAGGAGATCGTGAGCATATCGTATTTTCTACAGAGAATGATGGGATATACGAATGGAAAGTTGGGTTGGTAGAAGGAGGAAAAGTAGATTTAGGAAATTACCGCGTTAGTATTCAATGTTTGGGCGATAACTCATGCTTTGATACAAGCGACGCGCCGTTCAGCATTGTGGCGGCAAAACCCTCCATCACCGTCATTTCCCCGAACGGGGGAGAGGTTTTGCAGAAAGGGACGATGCAAACAATTAGATGGGCGAGTTCGTCGGGCGGCGTAGGCGGGGGC
>Ga0155236_101_pt3 | contig 10561 bp, 9 predicted proteins | sample RifCSPhighO2_02_FD_106204 | JGI IMG/M metagenome (GOLD analysis project Ga0155236, IMG submission 106204) | Candidatus Sungbacteria bacterium RIFCSPHIGHO2_02_FULL_47_11 | reverse complement strand
ACTCTCCGTACCGATAGACCCTTCCTTTACTGTCAACATAGGGCATGGAGTTCATGTGTTCGATGATGCGGGGCACCAGTTTTTCATACTCTTCCTTGGTGTATTGTTTGTTGAGGATGCAGTAGGATTTGTTCCGTAACCCGATGCAGGCGAAGAGGTGGTGGGAGGCATCACAATCAATACAATAGTCAACGTCAAAAACGTCTGCCACGCAAAAGGCACTGAATTTTAAATTGTTGATTCCTTTCCCGCACACCAGCGCCTCATAAACATTTTGCGCGTTTTCACCAAACTGTGAATAGTCGTAACACTCTTTTGTCGTCTTGATCAATAACCACATACAATATCTGCAGTTTTCCGACTCGGTGGCTATGTATGAATCATGGGTGTTTTTGGAGTGATAAATGTAGTCGCCCGATACATTAACATTGTGTCTGCCATGAATGAATTTATGAGGAAATTTTAAGTAAAACAGGCTGGCTGTTTTCAGCATCTCGCCTATAACTTTGGCGGATCCGAGATCAAAGTTTTTAAGTTCCTCGAGGTATATTTCCTTGGTGTAGGCCTTATTAAAAATGTAATACTGCTTATTTCGTAGATTTATACACCCGAAGCAATTGCTGCAATTTGTGAGATTTTTTGAAAACCAAACATTCTGACAGCCCTCGCAATCAATTGAAAAGTGGGTCGCATAGGACTTTACGATATCTACCGAAAAGTACGACAGCTCGCATGAATCCACCATCATTATATCAAAGCAATCTTTTGAGCGTTCCACCTCCGAACCGTACGCGCAGTTTTCATTGTAGTCGGAATTAAAAAGGAGATAACAATTTTTTAAATCTTGCGCGAAGTTGTTGTATTCGCTGTTGATCCATGTCTGATACAACCCCATCATGGCGCCGCGAGGCACGACATTTTGCAACACCTGAAACTGCTGGAAAAAAGAGGCAACAAAGTTATATTCGCGGCCGTACCAAAGCGGGTTCCATCTATCAGACCATACACACGGCATGCAATAAACCGGGAACGACACGTTGCTATGATACATGGCGATAATGTTCTTCCCGCACAAATTGCATTGGCGGTGATACAGTGAGTTGTGGTTCAACGCGGCCAACCGCCGGACCAATCTGCACTCCGGACACCACGTCGGCGGCGGCACCTTGATTTTTCCGTAGAATTTAAAATCAGCTTCCTCGATTCGGAAGCTCTGTTTACAGTTTTGGCAGATTTTAACCTCCGCTTCCATAAAAACAACGTATCACCATCCTCAAAGAAAATTTTATCTAAAGCGGTGATGATTTTCGGCTATTTCTTTTGAAAACATTGGAGGGCGAAGTTTGCTTGGTTCTCGCCGAAGGCGAGAAAACTTCGCCCGACTCATAGCGAGTCCCGCGCTGGACGGAACGAGACGTGTTTTCAAAAGAAATGGCCGAAAAACCAGCAATAAAAACTCTATAATATTTTCTCAACTCTCCGCCGCATTTCAATCAAATCCATCGGTCCCCGTTTGTGATCGCGAATAAACCCATCACGATCAACAAAAATTGTTTCGGGCATGGAGAAACCGCCAACGGACTGATAAAAAGAGTCCTCGGGATCGAGCAATAAAATGATTCTGCCGGTAACGCCCCGCCGATCGGAAAATTCTTTGGCGGTTGCGAGCGGCTCGGCGCGGTCAACGGCAATTACCGCAATTTTATCTCCAAATTCCTCCTGCAGAACGGCAAAATCCGGCAATTCCTGCACGCAAAAAGGGCACCACGCTGCCCATGAATTGATGACCAAGGGTTTACCCTTGAATTCCGCAGATGAAACCTCGCGTCCGCCATAATCTTTCAGACGAAATTCAGGAGCCTGTCGGGGCTGCAATTCCGTGATGTCATTCTCGTTACTGCGGTTTGCCGCAAGAATTCCAAGAATAATCAAGACGACGATTCCCGCAATGATATAAAGAGTTTTGCGTGCCATACGCACTGTTATTGTGCTTTTGCAAGTTCTTCTTCAATAACCGCTTTGAACGTTTCAAACGGCACCGCGCCCGGAACCAGACGGCCGTTCACAAACGTTGCGGGAGTACCCGTGACTCCAGCCGCTTGGCCATCACTGAGATCTTTTTGCACCTCGTCTGCGTATTTCCCTGAATCAAGACACGTATTGAATAACGCCGAATCCAAACCAAGTTCAGACGCCCACACTTTAAGGTTCGCGGCACTCAAGGACTGCTGGCGTTCGTAGAGCATATCATGGTACTGCCAGAATTTTCCTTGTTCATCCGCGCACTCCGAGGCCTCAGCGGCTTTTTGTGCCACGGCATGAATCGAGGAGAGCGGAAAATCGCGATAAATAAAACGCACCTTCCCGGTTTTTACGTACTGCTCCTTGATCTGTGGCAGGGTTTCCTGGAAAAGACGACTGCAGAACGGACACTGAAAGTCCCCAAACTCGACAAGCACCACCGATGCTTCTGGGTTGCCAAGCGAGGGGTCGTCATCAATGAGGCCCGTAGTCGCAGTCAAGTTTGACTTGGCCGCGGCACCAACCGGCTCTTTTGCTGTCTTTCCGACCAGCGCGGCACCTCTGCCCTCCCCGGGAACGGTTGAACCTGACCTCGGCGCGTTGGCATACATCACCGCACCGGCAATCAAAACGCCGGCAACAATAATAGCGCCTGGAATTAACAATGTGTTTGAACCACTCTTTATGCCTTGTTCACTTGATTTTTGATTTTCGTCAGGAAACATATTTTTCACAATTAAGAAATAACCCCTGTATTATACTGCGGTAATACTTCCGATGTCAAATCCGAAATCAGCAAGCCGATCGCGGTACTCCCCCACATTCGTCCGCCGTTCAATCAATTTCGTTATGGCGTTCTTGTCCTGAAAACGATTGATAAGCGCCGCACCGACCAAAACGCCGTCGCGCAGGAAAAACCGTTCATACTGTTTGCGCGCCGGATCAATACGAGTTACCGCGTCGAGCTGATTATCGCAATATCCTACCGCCGTAATCTGCAATCCAAAATTACTGATTGAGTAGGAAGAAACATTTATAAACGGCTCTTTCCTCCCCACCATAGTAAGACCCGCTCGCCTCCCTTGCAGAAACGCATTTGTCCAGTTTCCGATACTGTGGTGCTCGCCTGAAATGACATCATAGAACTCCGCAACGTCTCCTGCGGCAAAAACTCCTGCAACATTTGTTTCCAAAAATTCATTGGTTTTTACTCCGCACGCCCCAAGCTCAATTCCTGACCCCGAAAGAAAACCGACTGCCCGATCCACGCCAATACCTACTGCCAAAGCGTTTGAAGAAACCCTTTGTAGCCGACGTGTACGCACCTCGCACATATCTTCCTTTTTGACAACGTGGGTTACCGAATCGTTATAGTGAACTTTAATACCGTGTGCTTCGAAGTTTTTCAAAAGCAATGCCCCGCCATCGGCATCAAGAAAGACATCAAAAAAGTGGGGGCCGTTCACGAGCAGTATTGGAGTAAGTTCGTTCTTCGTAAAAATTTCGAGAAACTCAAGCGCAATGAATGAGCCGCCGATGACAACGGGCGACTGGAGAGCCGGCAATGCGGCGTAGAGGCGGTCGGCATCATCCAGCGTCTGGAGACGGTAGAGAAACTCCGGCGGGGCAGAAATGCCCCACGGCCGCACTGCCACTCCGCTTGCGACAAGGAGTTTTTGATAGTCGATTGAGGCGCGATTTACAAGGCCAACTTCTTTGTACCGGGTATCTATGAATGAGGCATGCGTCTCAAGAAAAAGATCGATTCTACGTTCGGTGAACTGATCAATGGTTCGCAAAAAAAGCTTCTCCCGTGGAATGCTCTTTTTTAAATATGACGGGAGCATGACACGGGAATAAAGCACGTGCGGCTCGGCGGAAATAACGGCGATGGTAGATCGCGGCTCGGCTTCCCGAATGGTTTCTGCCGCCGTAATACCAGCAATCCCGCCGCCAACAATGAGATAATCGTACTTATGCAACTACATTTAACATTTGACGTTTGACATTGGTGCGCCAAAGGCGCACTTTTGTCAATTGTCAGGTGTCAGGTGTTACAAAACCCTCACAATATCATAATACGTCACTACAACCATCAAAAGAATTAAAATAACAAAACCGGCGGTATGTATGATATTTTCTATGGCGGGGTTAATGCGAACGCCTCGCGCCTTCTCAATCACAAGGAAAAGAATTCGTCCGCCGTCAAGCGCGGGTATCGGCAGAATGTTTAAAATTGCAAGGTTCACCGATAAGAGTCCGACGAATTGAAGAATATAGGCAATGCCGAGTGACGTCGAATCCTGCGCAAAGAAGAAAATGCCGACCGGCCCAGATACGGGAACCGATGTCCTGCCGTTTGAGACAAGCTCTCTTGCAATCGCCGCCAGTCCGCTGGCGGTTACCACAATGCTTCTCCAAAGCGTCTCCGCGCCCTCAACCGGGGCGCGATACCACGGAACCCGTACCACCGTAAGCTTGGCAAGTGCGATACCAAGTGGCCCCTCGCCCTGCGGGAAACGCGCGCGGGGAATAACGCTCACTTCGCGTACTTCCCCCCCGCGCCTTACAGAAATTTTTACCTCTTCTCCGGCGTACGCATCGACAAACGCCCGTATGTCGCCTTCGTGAGAAACTTTCGCATTCACCACTCCGGAGCGCATCTCAAGAATCTGGTCTCCCGCTCGAAACCCCGCGCGATCCGCGGGGGTTTCGGGCAGAACCGCAATGATTGAAACAGGAATATCTTGGGCATCGTCTTGGGCGATATGCGGCACCCCCACCGCGGCGCCGACGCTGAAAAAAAGCCATGCCAAGACAATGTTCATAAAAACACCCGCGCCTAGTATGATAAATCGCTGCCAGACCGGGCGGGACATAAAACTTTTTTGGTCGCTCTCCCCTTCCCCGTGCTCTCCGTAAATTTTCACAAACCCTCCCAAAGGCAAAAGATTGAATGAATAACGCACCCCCCGCCACATTCGGGATACGAGGCGCGGCGGAAACCCGAATCCGAATTCCTCAACACTGACACCGAGTTTCCGCGCAGAATAAAAATGCCCCCATTCGTGGACGAGAATAAGCACACTGATTGCTACTATTAAAAGAATGAGGGTAAACATGTTCTTTACAAACAATATCACAAATGGGTTGTTCCCGGAAGGGTTCCGCTCCTATCGAATTTTGTCTGGCACCCAACAAATCTTGTTATCACACTATTTTAGAAGTTCCTCAAAACCCTTGATTATGTTTCTTACTTTCCGTCCCTTCGGAATATCCAGATACGGCGTCTTAATCAAAAAACAGTCAATACCGACCTTCCGCGCAGAAAGGTAATCGTATACATAGCTGTCGCCGATAAGAAGCGTCCCTGTTTTTGGAATTTTGAGTTTCTTCAACACGCGTTCCATCACTTTTCCTTTTCCCCACGGAAACGGTCTGGCAGTATAGATAAAGTCGAATATCTCATCAAGCTGAAGGTGTCTTATTTTGCGGCCCATATGCATATCCGCTTCCAATCGTTTGTGCGGATGAGTTGAAAGGGCAACTAAAATAATCCCGCATCTTTTGAGGACGGCGAGTGTTTCTGTCATGCGTGGCGTCAAAACAAGATGTCTTAGATAGTCTTTCGGCAATGCAGATTCAGAGTAAATCCAATGCGGTTTTTTGGTCCACTTGGTGCTTTTGGGATACCAGAGGGTACCGTCGCCGTCGAAAAAAATAATCTTTTTGTCTCGTAGCAATTCCATAGAAGTCGGTTACTCGCCCCGCGAGATTGGTTCGAGATATAAAAGATACTCCTTATTACCTCCCATCCCTTGAATAGGCGACTCCATCAATTCCTGTATGCTCCAGTCGCTTGCCTCCGCCCACGCAACAAACTCTTTGAGAAGGGCCTTTCGCGTCGCGTCGTCTTTCACAATGCCATGCCGCAGGAGTTTCGGGTCGCGCGTCTCATACTGCGGCTTGAAAAGCGCCACCACGGATGTGCTTGTTTTTATAAGCCGTTTCACTGACGGCAGAATTTCCTCAAGCGGCAACAGAGAAATATCTATTACCGCGACATCAGCGGCTTCGGGTAATTCACGAAGATCGCGCACATCAGTTCTTTCCATCACTACAACCCGCGGGTCCTCGCGAAGCTTCAATGCCAGTTTTCCTCGTGCCGTATCAATCGCATACACCTTTTTTGCTCCGTGTTTGAGAAGTACTTCTGTAAAACCGCCGGTTGCGGCGCCGACATCGACACATATTTTCCCACTTACGTCTATGCCAAATTTTTGAATCGCCGCTTCAATCTTCAATGCTCCCCTTCCCACATATTTCCTTCCTTCTCGAATCTCAACCTTCACATTTGTATCAACCATCTGCGCCGGAGAAACCGCTTTCTGGCCGTTTATAAAAACACGGCCTTCGGTGACCATAGTAAACGCCTCGCGCGCATCCGCTATCGTCCCAAACTCTATAAGAACCGTATCGAGCCGTTTTTTCATAATGAAGTTAGGCCGCACAGGAGCTCAATGGGCCATTTTCTCGACACTTTCAACCACTTCTGCAAGTTCGGTGCACGATTTTTCCTCATCAATTGGTCCGGAGAAATGCCCTTTGTTGCGTACTATGATGACTTCTGCGCCCAACTCTTTTTTAAAAATCTCTCCGTATTTCAAATCAACATACGGATCGTCCGTGGAATGGATGGCGACAAAACCGTTCTTTGGTCTTGTTTTAATTTTTCCAAAATCGATCGGCGTTTGGAAGAAACTTTTGAGTTCTTCATAACTGATGTAATCAGTAAATCCGGCAACAAATATAACACCTCCGACTCTGTCAGCCGGAGAAAGGGTTTCAAGATATCGAAGAATAGTGATACAGCCGATACTGTGGCCTATCAAATATAAATCTTCGTCAGATTTTCCGATCTCTGCAGCAAGATATGGCACCCATTCATCCTGCGTGGGACGAGCCGAATTGGGAAAAGCCGGAACTTTTACCTCAAATTTCATTTCTTCCAGCCGCCTTTTTACATACGGATACCAGCAATATTCGGGTTCCGCTTCCCAACAATGAACAATAATTGCTCGTTTCACCCAATTAGAAGTCTGTCTTAATATAGCCTTTATACTAACTTGGGACAGACTTGTTTTGTTTTCTAAACACCGCTATATCTCGCATAAAAAATTGGAAATTTTTTATGCCCAAGACTTCTAACGGGGTTCATATTTTCAATCATACATAATAATAAAAAATTTTAAAGGGGGGATTCAGACACAGCCGAACCCCCCCTGTTTTGGTCGCGTGGGGGTTTTATCGCGGCCAACTTTTCTTCTCGCTTAGGACGCCGCCCGCTCAAGATACAACAGGACGGAGCGGTTTACGTCCAACCCGCCGAACTTTGTCGTTATCCCGCGGCCCTTGGCAGGTACGTCAGAAATGCCAAGATGGGCCGCAACGACCACTGCCCTAGAGGTGGCGCAAGCGCTGTTAAGCTTGTCGCTGTCCGGGAGAATCTTTCCGTCTCGCCGGAACGGGGTCTCATCGGCAAAGCCGAGGGCCTCCGCCACCTTCCAACCCGTGTTGGTCAAGGCAACGATGTGCCGGAGCTCCCTTTTTATCGCTGGCGTCAGGATCGCCGGCACAAGGGTCTCGCCGTTCAACTTACACGGCGCAAACCCGGGAAGCCGGAACAGGCGGCGGTTGTGGTCAACGCCTTGGGTATCTTCCAGAGCGCCGGTGCGGCCGATGGTGTCATTGACCAGTGTGCGGACACCGCGAACCCGACCCTCCAGAGCATCAAGCCGAAACTTCCCAACCGAGATCTTATTCTCGGCAGCAGTCACCCGCTTGGTGACTGCGGCTACGTCGCCGCGGACAGCGGCCACTTGTTCCTCCGTCCTTGAACGGAGAAACAGTCCGGCTATGGCCACCAGTACGATGACTGCCCCAACACCGATTAGACAGTAACGCAGGTTTCTCGAGGTCAGCCGGTTATGTGCGCGATCAGCCACTAACCTACCCTGGATCGTATCGATATTTGCTTGAAGGATCTCCACATGGCCGTTAGGACCATCGAGGTCCGTCAGGCGACGATTAACCTTATTGAACTCGTTCTGAGTTTCAACATCCATAAATTTTCTCCTTCCTTTCTTTGTTTGTCAGAAACGCCTATATTTTACCCCCCAAATTTTCACAAGAACATGTAGTGTATTATATATCAAATCCTACAATATGTCAACCCCGTTAGAAGTGTGTCTGTGGATAGCCGAAATTCCGAATTGTGGATGATAACTATGCGCTACGCGCTGAGTGGTATCTCTTACAGAAAAAATTCAAAGAATTTTTTCTGTCCCAAGCTTCTAACGGGGTCAATAGCGCGTAAAATATAGAAAATTCACCCGAAAGCTGGGTGAATTTTTTCAAAGGCATATACAACTCACTTTTACTTGATTTTGTTGCCCCGCTCAATCAGCTCTGACTTGATCCTTAAAACCTCTTCCTTTGTGATTTTCTCCAAATCCAATCCGCGCTCGCCCGCCCACGAAGCAAGTTTTGCTCCGTCCCGGGATTCGGCGATTGCGGCGAATTTTTGAGCTTCGCCATCGGCAAGCCCCTCCAAAAGCCGGACCACAATCCGTTTTTGCACCAAATCAATCATGGATGCAACCAATTTTGCTTTTTTATCGTCCGGCAGCAATTCGATTCCCAAGGCCTCTATGATGTTGGTTTCTAAAAGTTGATTTTGATCCATAAAGATTTTTTAATTAATTAAGTATAGACCTTTTACGCACGCCGAAGCATGTGTTCTTTGATAAATTGGTGGATGGTCAATTTCACCGCCTTATTGCGGTTTCCTTCTGTCATATTTTTCAGAACCTCCATGATTCTTTCGCGAAGTTTTACCTTCCGCCACAAATCTAGACGGTTGGGTTCGCGAAAAGACGGCCAGCGGGTTTCTTCGTTAACACCCCAATACGTTTTGCGGACCGCCTCGGAGATTTTGAGATTTTTAACCGCCCCGTATTCCTCGGGGTCCAAACCGGTAAGGAACCACACGGCTTTCTCAATCGCGGAATCGGTTACTGCTTTGGCGGCCGCATCCTTGCTTGCGAACATAAGCTCCTGCGCCAGAGACGGATCAACTTCTTTTATGGCTTCGGCTTTGAGTTTCAATTCGTCGGTCAAAAGCGCGGCTTCTCCTGGGTCCACGGCAAGTTCCATAGGAGTGTCCGAAAGTTCAGGCGGCAAACACATTTCGGTCTCATAGTTTTGCAGTATTTCTGCGGCAGGAGCATGGATGGTTTCAGCGCCTCCTGATTCCGCTGCTTCTTGTGCCGCCTTTTTGACGTATTTGATGCCTTCGTCGTATTCCCACGGCTTATGAATTCGCCACTCGCTCTGGGTTGCTTCTTCATAACCCGTAACATTATAGCGGTCCCAATTCACCCTATCAACAAAGGGCGAAAGATTTTTATCAAGCACTGCCGCTTGTGTTTCGGTCTGGTTTTTTACTTCATCAAGCACCGAACTGATCGTATCGCGGGGAAAAGAAACTTTAGCTCCGACTTTCCATTCCGGCAAAGAATCTTTCATGGCGCGATAGAGTTTTTCCTCTGCCAAAACGCGCTGGGCCTTGCTTAATCCTCGCAATTTGTCGTCGTATGAACGAGCAATATATTCGGCAATGGCTTTTCTTGCTTCATGAATCGGCCCTTCGCCGGATTGCACAACTTGGTCAAAGGAATCCGGTAAAAGCTCGAATGAGGCCTCTCCAGCTTGCTGTTCTTGCAGTGCTTGTTCTACTGCTTCGTTGGGGGGCGTGGAGGACGGACCTAGTTCCGCTGAAGGCCATTGTCCAGCCGAGGGTTGAGTTATTTCTTCAGGAACGGCCGGAGTTTTCTCTTTTTCAAGCATAATTTCTTCCAGCCGGGCCGTTTCCGATGTTGCGCCTGCCCCAGGAATTACGGGCGTTTCCGGAACGGATTCCGGTCTTAATTGAATTTCGTCAATCCCCGTCAGCTCTCCGACTGCAGCTACATGGGTCCCGTATAAATACTTCAATACCGAAGATGCACCAAGGGCGGCGCCGCATCCCGCAAGGATTGAAATCAACCTCTTTTCGGATTGCTCAAGCTTGAATGCTCGCTGTTCTTGCGAATATTCAAAAGAGAGCCTGCTGCTTAACATCAACAGTGAATCAGAAACCGTCTCTTTCTCTAAAGTCCCCACGTTCTGGGTCGCCAATTCGGCTTTTTCGTATATATCATTAAAAAGAGATTCAAGGCGGCCTAAAAGTTTTTTGTAGTCATCAGATTCGGAGGCAAGCTTGCCCTGCATTCTTAAGCCGATAGTATATTCAGCAAGTTTGCTTGCAACTCCGTTAATATCCAGCTTTTCGATTTCTTTTTCGTCAATAGTAGTACGCAAAACTTCGACGCGCCGCTCCAGCCATTCAGAAATGAACATCGTTGCGCCGATTCCTGTCATAGCCCGCCGTGCTCCCAAAGTAAGGAGGGCCATTGGCGGAGCAAGAAAACCTACGCCA
>Ga0155236_108_pt1 | contig 10637 bp, 11 predicted proteins | sample RifCSPhighO2_02_FD_106204 | JGI IMG/M metagenome (GOLD analysis project Ga0155236, IMG submission 106204) | Candidatus Sungbacteria bacterium RIFCSPHIGHO2_02_FULL_47_11 | reverse complement strand
TCGGGATTGATAAGAAGATTTCTTTTTGCTTTCACTTCGTCCAATTCCCGAAGGCAATGCTCAATGTGTAGAAGAACATGATGCGCGCGATGCGGCTGCGAATAATGCGCAACAATTTTTTTCCATTCTGCCTCACCGTCTGTCTTGCCACCAATCCGTTTCCAAAGTGCAAGCCAGCGCGCTTTCATATCTATCTCTTCGTTCGGCATGCTTCCTCCTTTTGTTGTTGCCGTCGTCTATCTACACTGGAACTAACCCTAGAAACAGAAATTTTGCCATTTGGTGGTAGGAGAGGAGGGACTCGAACCCCCACGGGCAATGCCCACGATCGTTTTGAGCGTCGAGCGTCTACCAATTCCGCCACTCTCCCACATTACACAAAAGGGTTTGGTGGACCCGGCAGGACTTGAACCCGCAACCAGACCGTTATGAGCGGCCAGCTCTACCATTGAGCTACGAGTCCACCGACCTGTCCGCCGAAGCTCCCGCTTCGCCCGCGAAGCGAGGCGAGTTAGCGAAGGCGGATGGCTGAAAATTACGCCGAATTTAAATTAGCAACAAGAACAGAAAAAGTCAAGGCGCCGCAGTAAAAAAATAAAAAAGCCGTGTTGGGGTACTCTCCAAAACGGCTGGTTTCATGTTTATTCGGAATCCGAAATTCCAAAGCTTGGCTCATCCCAGACACCAAAAATGATGCGCTTGACGTCCAGCGCGGTCACCATAATGAAGGGATCAGGGTCCGGAACGGCATAGTCAGAAACGAAAAAGAGTGCCCGATCGCCGATATGGTCCTGGATTTTCTTGACCTGACGAAGAATGTGGATGGGGATTGCCTTATCATAGGGGCGGTGATCAAAATTGTCACGGTAACCGCCATGCCAGAAGTAGTTACTATCAGAATTTTTCACCAATGACCCCTTGTGGCTAGGCCACTCCCAGCTCGTCGGCTTATCTTTTTCTCGAAGCGGTCTCCAAATCCAGTTTTTTTCTTCTTTTTCTGCGACCTGTGCAAGATATTTGTAGACATCATCGTTGTCAAATGTCGGTATGTTTTCCTTGGCAAAAAATTGAAGAATCTCTTTTTCCAAAAGTTGAGCTGGCATAAATTCCAATTCTTTGGCGAGTTCCACATAATTATCCAGCGCTACCATATTATCCGTCGCAACGAGTTGAGGTTTTGGCCTTTCCACTCTTGGGACAATGGAAACAGGTGTGGTATTGGCGACCTGTTGTTTTGCTTTGAGTCCGAACATCTCGGATCCTCCGTTGTTTGTCGGCGGTACGTTGCCGGTGTCAGTGTAGCACGTACTATTTTTTTGTCAATAAGTCGTAAGTGCGGGTAATGTGCACACACATATGGCGGTTTAGTCCAAGTCCCGACCGCATGCCACGTCAACACGAAAATCATAGTCTACAAAAAAATGCTTGCGTAGAAGCAAGCATTCATTTAAATATTTAAAACAACTTTACGGGAACAAAACGAGGACCGGAGTATACTTGGCTTTCAATATCTTGAACGAACATTTTGAACGGACGAACAAATAATTGGAACTCGCCATACAGCGCGCGGTACACTACCAATTGTTCGCGTGTTTCCGTGCCCGTCGCCATACCAATAACTTCGTACAAGTTGCCTTTATAGTGCCTATACACGCCAGGCCTTACTCCAATGGCAAGACGATGCACATATTCTGCAAGCTTTATTCCGGATTCATTGAGATACACACTTTGTTCATCTGTAAAACTACCATCTCTGTCAAGTATGACAAATTTACCCAGGTCAAAACGAAAGCCAACTTTTGTCTTTGCCCCATTCAGGAAATACCAGATAACACAAAGCGGCGCGACTAGTTTGTTGTCAGTGATATCAACAGCGACATCTGCTCCGACAAATTCAATACCTTCTTTGGGTGGGATCATTCCTGAAATATCTATGAATTTGTCTGCATATTTGGCTACGGCAACCATATGATTCTCCTGTCTCCTGCGCAGAATTCTTGTTCCAGAGTAACAAACTAATTCAGGGTTTGCAAATAACTATTCGTTTCTATCTCAACCTCACACGCATTCTTTGTTTCCATCAATTTTATTCGCAACTCTTTCGCGGCAGGAAAACCGTTCGCATACGCTTTATAATGTTTTTTCATCACTGCAAAATTTTTGCTTGCTCCATTTATTTTGTGGTGCATAAAAAGTTCTTCAAACAATTTGGTATGTTCTACCATCACTTTCAATTTCTCCTCCGTAGTGGGCACATACCCAGTAAACATCCAAGGGTTTCCGAAAATTGCGCGCCCGAGCATGACACCGTCTGCCCCAGTCTCCTCGGCTTTCTTTTTTGCTTCATCCACAGATGAAACATCACCGTTGCCCAAGACGAGCGAGCGGTTTTTTAATGAGTCGCGTATTTCTACCGCACGAGTGACAACATCCCAATGCGCGGGCACGGCTGACATTTCTTTGCGCGTGCGCGCGTGAATAATCACTGCGGCAGGTTCTTCTGCTAAAAGCTCCGGCAACCATGTTTCAATTTCATTTTTGTTGTACCCGATCCTGGTCTTCACCGAAACTGGCAAGGGCCCAGCTCCCTTTTTCGCCGCGCGAATAAGTTCTCGTGCAAGAGTAGGATTTTTTATTAAAGCCGCTCCGGCACCCTGCTTTTCCACGCCACGATCAGGACAACCCATATTAATATCCACGCCATCAAAACCGAGCTCCATTGCAAGCGCCGCCGCTTTTTCCATGAGCTCCGGCCTTGCGGTAAAAAACTGCGCGACAATCGGGCGTTCCGTTTCGCTAAACAGTAAATCTTTCATCAAAACATCTCTGCCTGGAGAGAAAAGACCGTCAGCCGAAACAAATTCCGTGTACATGACATGAGAAAAACCCTTCTCGTTTCCTTCGGGATTTTTGAAGCCGCTATAATTCGCAATGAGCCGCCGAAAAGCCGCGTCCGTAACATCGGCCATTGGCGCAAGCGCCATAATCGGTTTTTGTAATTTTCCCCAAAACCCCTGCGACATATTGACAATTAGACTAATTTATGATAAAATAAAAAAATCGCAACAAAAGGAATCTTGTGATGAAAAACTTTCGCACGTGGTTTTTTTGGATATACAATGGCGCTGGAATCATCGTCGACGCAATCAAGTGGGGCTGGAACCCGGAGAACTTCCGGGACGGCGCCCCCGAAGGCCCCGACACCAACTAAAAGTGCGCCCTCACCCCTCCCGTTAAACTTGCCGCCTCTCCGAGGCGGCTTTTTGTATACGCCCCCGCACAAGCGCAGAAATGTATATTACGAATTTGAATTACTTGCGTGTCAAGCTCTACTATGCTATTTTTTGCACAGAAACACAATGGCATTGGGGCGACAAAATGAAAAAAAAAGGAGCTTCTCATAAAAAGACGAAGCAACTTGAACGGGAAGAGTCGCTCTACAAAGAGTTTTTGAAACAACCCGCTAATAGTTTTTGGCTTGTCGCCGCGCACCTGCTTGTATTGCAACACTTTCATACCAACAAACGCAAGAAGCTGACCGCCACAGAGCGAATGCGCTTGAAATATGCGCAAAAAATTGGAAAACGTATTTTAACGCACTTTCCTCCAAGTAAGCATTCCTTGAATAGAAATGTGCTGGAAACAATCGCCATCATTGAGTCAGGACTGAAAGCAAAAAAGGCAAAAAATATACTACAGCAAGCAGATGATGCATTTGATGGATAATAGCCGTCCCGATTATAATCGGGACGGTTTTTTGTTTTTCAACCATGGCGCAGGTGGTGTGACTATTTAAATTTATACAATACTTTATTTTTGAAACGCACATCAATATATTCCAAACGAGAGCGCTCCCCCACTACATCTTCCGTGGTAAGCTTGTCGGTCTGAAGTGCCGCCTCAAGATTGCCCACCAATGAATCAAGCCCATGCTTCTGGTTAATGAGAAGGGAAACACCGTTCGCAAGAATAACATTGTAATCACCATCACCCATAACAAAAATTTTTTCAGGAACCGCTCCAAGCTCCTTCATGGCGCCGGCAAACGCAACCAAAAAATGAAAATCTTGGGTAGTAAGAAAATAAAATCCGAGCGGCGTTTCGTGCACATTGCCTTCGCGCACAGTCCCTCCTGCAATGGGGCCATACAAAGAAAGGTATACTCCGGTGGAAAACAAGGGCGCTTTCGCAAATACTCTTCCATCACTATCCAGAAAAAAACACTCCGGCCGCACCCCCTTTTGAGCAAGAAGCTCTTCTCCGCACCAAAGATGTGCCGGTTTTCTTTCTTCCACGACTACCACAATGGAGTGAAAATTTTTAAACCGAACGGTTACGGAAGACAAAAGTGGAAAAGTATTTTTTAGGCGTTCTTCTATTTCTTTCCGTGGATATAACAAACTATTTGCTCGTGGAAAAAACCTAAGATACGCTCCGGATATTTCTTCGTGTACGACTCTGCGAATGTCATCCTCGGCAAGCGCCAAAGTGCCCTGAACGGAAATATCGCGAATAATAACCTCCGGACGATGCGCTAAAAATGCACCGAGCGCCACAAGAGCAGTAAGCGCTACGGGAAGGAAAAACAACCGAAACAAAAATGTTTTTCTTCGCTCTCGTGTTCTGTACGATGAGCGAATGATTCTTCCCCGTCTGAGAAACATGCAATACGATTACTTTTTACTAATACTGGTTCTTCCTCCCATATAGGGCACCAAAACTTTTGGAATAGTGATGGAACCATCTTCGTTTTGATGATTTTCAACAAGCGAGATGAGAATCCGCGGGGTGGCGATGGCGGTATTATTTAGAGAGTGCGCAAAAACAAGTTTTCCAGATTCATTTTTATACCGGATATTGAGCCGTCGTGTCTGAAAATCATGAAAGTAGGACGCGGAGTGGGTTTCGCGAAATGTTTTCTCTGAAGGAACCCAGCTTTCAATATCATACTTCTTTACTTGTCCCAGACCCAAATCACCTCCGGCGTTTAACACAACCCGATACGGAAGTTCCAGGGCCTGCAGTATCTCCTCTACATTCGCGGTAATCTCTTCGTGATATTTTACCGACTCCTCATGATTGGCCTCGCACAAAACCACCTGTTCAAGTTTGAAAAACTCATGCACGCGCATCAAACCTTTCGTATCCTTCCCGTGACTCCCCGCCTCTCTCCTGAAACAGGGGGAGAACGCAATAAATTTTTGAGGAAGTTCTTCGCGTGGAATGACTTCATCCATAAAATAACCCATGGAGGGGACCTCGGCCGTCCCTGCAAGATAGGTATCATCTTGTGTCTTGTAGAGGTCTTCTTCTCCTTGAGGCAAATAACCAGTGCCAAAAAATATTTCTTTGCGCACCAAAGATGGTGCCAGAAGCGGAGTAAAACCCTTACGGGTGAGTTCATTCAAAACAAATTGCCAAATGGCCATTGAAAGAAGCATGCCGTCACCTTTCAAAAAATATCCACGAAAGCCGGCAACTTTTGTGCCGCGCTCAAAATCAACCATATCAAGCGCAGTCATGAGTTCAATATGATTTTTTGCGGAAAATGAAAAGCTCGGCTTCTCCCCCCCCTCGGCCGGTTCGACTCTGCCTGTCCTGAACGAAGTTGAAGGGCTCACCACAGGCCCGCTCGGGGCAGGCCACCTGCGCACCTCTTTGTTGTCGGCATCGCTTTCTCCTTCGGGAACCGACACATCCGGAACGTTGGGAACCTGAAGCATCGCCCGGCGCCACTCTTTCATCACCTCCGCGAGTTCTTCTTCTTTTTTTTGGAGCCGCTCTTTAAGCCCTCGCATTTTTGCGATAGAAGATTCCCGCCCCCCCACATCTTTCGTTTTTGCAATTGAATCTGTCGCCTCATTTTGTTCCGCACGCATTCCTTCAACATAACCAAGAAGTTCTTTTCGTTTGTCATCAAGCACAATAAGCGTATCCAAATCAAACGCGACGTGCTTCTTGCGAATCGCGTCTTTTACCAAATCGGCATTTTCACGTATGAATTTTATGTCTAACATGCCAAATTTTTTAAAATTTTTGAATAATGATGAATAAAATTTTCTTAAAATTTGAGCACCCTGTTAAATGCCCGTAGGGCCTTTTTATTTCGCGCACGAAATAAAAAGATTTAACAGGGTCTAATAAAATATATCCACCTCGTTCGTTATTGTACTTATATAACTTTTGAAAAAATTGGCTAATCTGCATTTATATTCTACTATAAATGACAATATGCCGCCAAATGACCAAATAAGAAAAATCAGCAGAAAAAATTTTCCGCCCCAACTCCTTGAAATACCCCAAGTTCCTGATGCTCTCTATATTAAAGGAACACTGCCGTCGGACGACGCGTTCCTTCTTTGTGTGGTCGGCTCCCGAAAGTATACAGAGTACGGCAAGGAGGCATGTGAAAAAATCATTGCTGAGCTTCGTGGGCACCCGATTGTCATTGTTTCAGGACTCGCGTTGGGCATTGACGCCATCGCACACAGGGCGGCTCTTGCGGCGGGACTTCAAACAATTGCATTCCCGGGTTCAGGGCTTAACCAAAATGTGCTCTACCCGGCAAGCAATTTTGGTCTTGCTTAAAACATCCTCAAGGTGGGTGGCGCGCTTGTTTCGGAATTTGAACCGGATTTTAAAGCAACACCGTATGCATTTCCCCAAAGAAATCGACTTATGGCCGGCTTTTGTCATGCAACACTGGTCATAGAGGCAGGGGAAAAATCGGGCACGCTCATCACTGCGCGCTTAGCCACGGAATACAACAAAGACGTCTTTGCGGTCCCCGCATCTATATTTTCTCAAAATGCCATCGGCTCAAACTGGCTCCTCAAACAAGGCGCCATTCCGGTCACTTCCGGAGAAGATATTCTTATGCATTGGAACTTGCTTTCGGAATCAAGAGATATGAATCAAGAATTAAGAATACCGGAAGAGTGCACCAATGAAGAAAAAATGGTTATTGCATTATTGCATGACCCTCTCTCAAAAACAGAACTCATCCAAAAATTAGATATGCCTATTTCGGAAATAAATATCCTTCTTTCGGGAATGGAAATAAAAGGCCTCATCAAAGAAACGCTGGGTGAACTCCGAATAAATTTCTAGGAAAAAAACTGCAATCGATTTGCAAAATTACGAACAGTGTGTTACATCTCTGTTTCAAGGTATACTTAAACGGTACCGTACAACTTACAACTTACAACTTACAACTTACGACGAATTAATAGCCGCGCACAAAATAATACATTGTATTTTCAATGAAACTTTTAATTGTAGAGTCACCGGCAAAAGCGAAAACAATCTCAAAATATCTTGATGGCGAATATGAAGTAACGTCATCGGTGGGACACATTCGCGATTTGCCTAAAAGCAACAAGCAAGCCATTGATATGGAAGCTGATTTTGCTCCGCACTATCAAATAGTGCCGGGTAAAGAAAACGTGGTACGAGAACTCAAAAAATCGTGTGCTGAAGCCGACGAAGTGGTACTCGCCACCGACCCCGACCGCGAAGGAGAAGCCATTGCCTGGCATATAAAAGAAATCTGCGGACTGGAAAACCCAAAACGGGTTGTTTTTCATGAGATTACCCAACCGGCAATTGTGGAAGCAATGCAACACCCTCGTGCTATTGATGAAGATCTCCGAAAGGCCCAGGAAGCCCGCCGAGTGCTTGACCGCCTTTTCGGCTACGACCTTTCCGGGCTCATATGGAAAAAAGTTCGTTATGGCCTTTCCGCAGGAAGAGTCCAGTCCCCCGCACTCCGCATTATTATGGAGCGCGAAAAAGAAATTCGCGCTTTTATCCCCGAAACATTCTGGGTTATCACCGCAGAAACCGAAACACCAAAAAAGGAGGCGCTCACACTCACCTGCGCCAAAGAGCCGCGCAGTCAGGAAGAAAAAGAAAAAATTGTAACGCTCGGGAAAAAAGGTTCGTGGATTGTAAAAGAAGTTAAAGAAACGGAAGTAAAACGCACGGCGCGTGCGCCTTTTATTACATCCACGCTCCAGCAATCTGCAAGTACCCGACTTGGCTTTCCTCCGTCAAAAACAATGTCTTTGGCGCAAAAGCTCTACGAGGCGGGGTATATCACCTATATGCGCACCGACAGCACCACTCTTTCTAAAAAAGCGCAGGAAGACATGGTGGCATATATCATTAAAAAGTTTGGAAAAGAATACGCCCTCCCGAAAGAATTCAAAACAAAAAGCAGAACCGCCCAAGAAGCCCATGAGGCCATCAGGCCCACAACCGCAACGCGTTTGAGCGCCGGCACCACGGCGGACCAGAAAAAGCTCTACACTCTCATCTGGCAACGTGCCATTTCCTCGCAGATGAGTGACGCTACAATGCTTCGCACAAAAATCGTTGTTTCCCCCGACCCCGAGATCCCGGACTTTTCTGCCACTGGGTCCCGCATGCAATTTGACGGATGGCTCAAAGTGGACTTTGGGGCGCGAAGCGAGGACGTGGAACTCCCACTCGTTCATGAAAAAAATGAGCTCATACTCAAGAAAATGCTTTCCGAAGAAAAACAAACGGAGCCGCCTACCCGCTATACAGAAGCAGGCCTTGTGAAAGAGCTTGAGAAGCGAGGCATCGGACGACCATCCACCTACGCATCAATATTAAAAACATTGGTTGATCGAAGCTATGCCAACAGAGTCGGCAGGACTCTTTACCCCACCGACTTGGGAGACGTCGTGAATGAATTTCTCGTCCAAAACTTCAGTCATTATGTAAGTGATGCATTTACATCGGAATTAGAAGATGACCTGGACAAAGTGGCAGAAGGAAAAAAAGAATACGCCAAAGTGCTTCGTGATTTTTACACCCCTTTCACCAAAGCGGTATCCTCAAAAAAAGACATCGGCAAAATCACGAACCTGGGCGACGCCCCCAAAGACATGCGATGCCCCAAGTGCGGGAGCGCGATGATTATTAAGCTTGGTCGTGGCGGCAAATTTATGAGCTGTGCGAAGTTTCCGGAATGCGTTGGTGCGCGCACTATAGAAGGAAAAGAACTGGAAGGTCCAAAAGAAACCGGAGAGAAATGTCCAAAATGTGAGAAAGGAAAGCTTATTGAGCGAGAGGGAAGGTTTGGAAAATTCATCGGGTGCAACAATTACCCAAAATGCAAATATATTAAACAAACAACTGACAACCAACAACCAACAACGAACATTCAATGTCCCGAATGCAAAAAAGGATTCATGACAGAACGACGCGGACGATTTGGCATTTTTTACAGTTGCTCCGGATATCCGGACTGCAAATACGCCATCAAAGCAAAACCAACGGGCAATCTTTGCCCCATGTGCGGCTCACTTATGATGGAAGGCACAAAGACAATTCCCGAACGATGTAGCAAAAAAGAATGCCCGATGCACAACCCACATAAGATAAAAAACGAGTAGCACCCCGAAGCAGACAAACTGCTTTGTCTGCGTATGGTCTTTGTGGGGCGGAGGCATGTTTCGTCATCAGACGAAACAGCCGAGCCGGGGTCGCGGAATTTTGCGAGCAGCAGTGAGCAAAATATCCGTGACCGAAAACAATCCCCGAACGGTGTAGCAAAAAGGAGTGCCCTAATCATAACCCCCATAAACTTGCCAAAACTGAAGAATAAAAATTTACAAACTTTTAACGGTCGTTAAAAGTTTGTAAATTTTTGAGTTGCCACAAGCAAACCCGTCAAAAAAACCGCCTCATGCGCGGTTTTTTTAAAAATTAGGATAACCAACCACCAAAAAGAGCAATCAACGTATAAGCCCCGAACATGGCAAAACCGAGCAATACCCACTCACTAAACGTCATATCTCTGCGCTTTTCCGCAACAATAACCGGAATAAAGTCTTTTTCGCTGCCCATCATGTATGCTCCTAGATCTTTTTTGCTCTGTTTTCTGTTCTAAACTATAGTAAACCCCCACACCTTTTTCAAGTAAACCCCCACACCTTTATGGGTATTGCCTTGGCCGTTTCTCTATTCGCGAGTTGAGGACCATTCACTCACAGCTTCGCAGCCATCGCCTTCTGAAAAGGTGTGGGGGGTAAAGATTAGAGAAAACGTGAAAAACATACTAGCATAAAAGGTGTGGGGGTAAAGATATGTGACTAGCGCCAAGTCCCGTTAGAAGTAGGGCGTGGAACTGAAGTAGTCACATTTGTTTTGAATATCATCACCATGTCTTTATTTTGAAAACTATGTTGGAACACAAAAATACGCCCGTGACTTCTAACGGGATCAAGGAAACATTAGGACTCAAGAGAAATTATACGCAAAAAGAAGGCGAGCTCATTGAGTATGCTTTTGCCTTTGCACAGAAAGCGCACGAGGGACAAGTGCGTTTCTCTGGAGAGCCGTACTTCAACCACGTTCTGGAAACGGCAAAAATACTTGCCCAGCTTAATCTTGACGCAACGACCATAGTCGCGGGGCTTTTGCATGACGTTGTGGAAGAAACCGACATTGATGAGAAAACAATTGAAAAAGAATTCGGAAAAGAAGTCGCCTTTTTGATACGCGGAGTTACCAAGCTTGGGAAATACCAATACAAAGGACTGAAGCGCCACACTGAAAGCTTAAGAAAGTTTTTGCTCGCAACATCGCGCGATATCCGCGTTCTT
>Ga0155236_107_pt1 | contig 10967 bp, 7 predicted proteins | sample RifCSPhighO2_02_FD_106204 | JGI IMG/M metagenome (GOLD analysis project Ga0155236, IMG submission 106204) | Candidatus Sungbacteria bacterium RIFCSPHIGHO2_02_FULL_47_11 | reverse complement strand
AATTTCTGCTGCTCGGCAAGACGCAAATTTGCGATGGTTTGGGCCTGTACACCCTTAGTGGCATCAACCAGCAAAATGGCACCCTCAACACACGCAAGCGCCCGCGAAACTTCATAGGAGAAATCAACGTGGCCCGGAGTATCTATCAGGTTGAGTATATACTCAACCTGCGCAGATTTACGCGGATCTATACGCGGATTATCGCGGATAGAGTCATAAACTATACGCTCGATTTGTAATTCAGAGCTTCCAAAATTTACCAGCAACGCAAGTCGATATTGAGAACCCTTCAGATAGTACCACGTTTGCTTTTTTTCTAATTTACCGGTAAACGGCAATGCTTTAATTTCTATAATAATCTTGCCATCGACTATAAAATCTGGACGGTATACGCCAACTTTTTTGTCACAATACACCACGTCAATAGCTTTTTCCTTTTCAAAAGAAAGCCCCGCCTTTTGTAGCTCCTCGGCCAGTACTTTTTGATAAACACTCTCCTTAAAGGCCGGACCGAGTTGGTTATAAACGTTAAAAAGCGCCCCACGAACTTTATAAGTTAGATCTTCATAAAGTAATCCGCGTTTATCAGCGTTTTGTTCCGCGTTTATCCGCGCTTGATACGCCATCCGAACAGGTTGCATCTTGATAGTAATCCCTTTTTCTCTCTCAAGTGGGTGCATGTCCAAAAACTGCTCGCGCATTTTCCGTTTCTCAACGGTTCCGGTTAACTCTAAAAAGCGGTCAGCGAGAGTGGACTTGCCGTGATCAATGTGTGCCAGTATGCAGAAGTTGCGAATATTATTCATATTGCCCTAGTTGGTTCCGTCTAGCGCCTCCGGCAACAATTCTTTTTTTATAATGCGACGCCTGAATGTCTCAACCAACTGCTGTGCTTCGCGGTTATGAAAAACATAGAGTACGACTCCATAAAATAAAGCGCCGACAATAAACGAAAAACCTCCCTGCAAAAAAACTCCGAAAAACGTCTCGAGCGTCACGAAAAGGTTAGCGACGCGAAGCGCCCCAAAGCTCACGAAGCCAGAAAGAACCGAAACGACCCCCATAACCCCAATGTCCTTCCACAAATAGCCAAATTTTTCACGATCAAATCTGCCGAACTTCTGGGACAATTCCTTCTTAACCCCCACTGCGAGCAGAACGAGGTTAAGGATTCCCCCAAAAGACAGGGCAAAACCGATGCCGAGTATCGCAATATTTTCAAGCGAACCGATTCTCAAGAATGAAGCGGCATAGTGCGGAACCATCCCTGACACACCTTTAAAAACATTGATAAACCATACTGCGCCCGCAACGGTTACCAGCGAAGTAGCTGCATTAATAAAAAGCGGTTTTACTGTATTGCCCAACGCATAATAGACCCGCAGGATAAGCGGAATGACCGACTCTGCAAGAATTGCAACGACCATCACCCCCAATACCGCTGCCGTGAGCATAGTATCCTCCCAGTCAAACTTTCCCGAACCCAAGGCAATCCGTACAATCTGCGCCCGAAGCACGTAAAAAAGAACCGAGAGCGGAAGAATCCAAAAACATATGGTTCTGATGGTGCCGTAATAGGTCGCAAGAAACGCCTCACTATCGCGCCGGAGAAAATACTCGTTCAGCGAAGGAAACGCGGCAACCGCGAAACTTACTCCAAAAATTCCAATGGGAAGAAAATGAAGATTATAGGCAAACTGAAGCACCGAAATGCTTCCAGAAGCAAGAGTTGAAGCAAACGCTACGAGTATCAAGAAGGTAATTTGATTCAACGATGAAGCAATGACTCGGGGAAACGAAAGTTGAAGCACTCGAGCTACGGGATCCGATATCCGATACGGTATCGGAATGCCAAAGAACGTCGTACATAAGGCCTTGTACCTCTTGACCAGCGGGGTAAGGGAAACAAGGTTGCCAAGGGAACTAAATGAGGGTATCTGGACCAAAAGATGCAACGCGGCGCCAAGAACCACTCCCGCTCCGAGTCCAAGCATGCCAAACCACGGCAGAAAAACGAGGATTCCAACAATTATGCCGAGGTTATAGAAAATGGGCGCCACCGCGAACGCAAGAAACCTGCGGGAGCACTGAATAACAGCCGATATAATGCTTGAGAGCCCTAGGAGGATCGGACTTACCATCATGATGCGAGTAAGCATAACCGCGTCCGCGCGCTCGCTGACACTAAACCCAGGCGCAATAAAGGGTATAAGCACGGGGATAAGGAGAACCGCGACGACCCCCACGATAAGAGAAATAACAAAAAAAACTCCCAAAAGTTCTCCGATAAAAATTTTTGCCTCTTCGGGAAACCGCTCTTTGATTTCAACAAATACCGGAATGATGGCTGCCGATGCCGCTCCGAGCAAAAAAAGCATAAATACAAAATCGGGAATCTGAAACGCGGCGTAGTAAATATCAAGCTCCCGGGAAGCGCCGAAGTACCCGGCAAGCATCCGGTCGCGCGCCACACCCATAAGACGGGACAATAAACCCGCGGCCCCGATAAGCAGGGCCGCGGCGTTTATCGAATAAATGCTGCCGTTAAGTAGCTTCATGTGAAATTCCGGGTTTGGAATTTAATTCTATGGTTGTATTTCTTCTGCCGGAACCGGCGCTGTCTGCCGCGTTTCCGGCGGCTCTGCCGGCGGCACAATCCCCTCAAGCGCCCTTCCCCCTCTGCGCAAATTCAAGAGTATCCGCTTCACTTCTTCGTTCGCGGGGTTCAACGCCTCGATGCGCTCAAACTCTACGATCGCCGCGTCGCGATCTCCGTTCCGATCGTAAATAAGACCCAGGAAGTAACGGGCATTTGAATAATTTGTATTGAGCACTACCGTGCGTTCAAATTCCGCCTTTGCGCGGTCAAAATCGCCGTTTTGGTAATACAGGAGTCCGAGCTGAAACGCGATGCCGATATCAAACGGGGCGGATTGTTTTGCGTTTTCGGTGCTTGCGATCGCAAACTGAATATTGTTGGCGCGAATGGCTGCTTGCGAAAGCAGGAAATGCGCGGTTGCAAAATCCGGTTTCAGTTCAACCGCCTTGTTCAAAACCAGTACTACTTCATCAAGGGTTTTTATCCGTGCCTCTTCCACTTGCACGCGCTCCGGACCCCGCGTCTGTCCCACCAGAAGCCGCAGGCGATCGGCATACGCCAATCCAGCCCGGCCCCACTCGCTGTACACAGACGGATTCAACGGATCAAATTCCGCTGCTTTCCTGTAATTTTCAAAAGCCAACCTCTCCACCCCGGGGAAGAACGGAATCAAAAGCTCGTAAAGAGCCCCTCGTGTTCGCCATACACCCGGCTCAACCGGATGCAACGCGACTGCGCGATCGCTATTGCTGACCGCCGACGCCACAGCCGCTTGAAATTCCTGCTGCACATTTTCGCCTCCAGAAGCCCGCCCAATAAGTTTCTGGATGTGCTGTATCTGCATTTGGACTGCGTTCTGATACACGCGGAAATTATTTCCTTCGATCTCCAAGGCCATCCCAAAGCGCTCTAACGCCTCAGTGATATCCCCTGATTGTAGAAGCCGCACGCCGTCCTGCTGTGCGAAGACCGAGCGGACGCGCCCGACCTCCCAATATAGCGCCGCAATACCAAAAGAAAGAAGTGAGACAAGAATAAGCGATGAGAGAAACAATGCCCACGGCGACTCAAGCCCGATTCTTTGATCGACCAAGTCAAGGTGCAGCCATCGGGCGTTCGTGCCCCCGCCCCAACTGGGCAGGGCTCGCCCGGCAAAATCGGACGGCTCGCTCCCCCCTTCGATATCGCCTCGCGTAAGCAGGGAGGAGAGCAACCCTATGAAAATAAAAAGCGTGAGAACCAGCGTGAGCGTCGCCGCATAGAGAAACGCGCCAAGCGCCAGCGCCGCAAACCCAAGAAACAGGCCGAGCGAGAACGTGGTTTTTCGTTCGGGCGAGAAGAGCAGGACTTTTAAGAATAAAAACAGCGAAACCGCAAGAAATATGAGAAACGAAAGCGCACCCAGAACTCCCGTTGTCGGAACCAATGTTGCAAACCACGAAAACCCTTGGTTGAACCGAATGTTCCAAAACAAACTCTGATTAACTGAAGAGGGTTTGTAGAGATTCCAGTCAAGACCAAAGGTGCCAGGCCCGGATCCCAAAAGAATACTCTTGGGTCCCTCGGCGAATACCGCCTTTGTCACCGTGACGGTTGAACGGAGCGACGGCGCCGCTTCCGGCTGGAATTGCAACGCGACGAGCGGGGTCTTGATAAGCAGCATAACAATCGAGACGGCAATAAGCCCCAGAGCCGAGAGATACCCGAAAGAAACGCCGGAGGTTCGCACCGTACGGAAAAGAAAGCTGAAAAGAACAATGGCAGTACCCAAAAGCACGATCCAGGAGATTCGGAAATTAATGAAGAAAATGTTCGCGAAGAAAATAAAGAGCGATGCCAAAAGGAGGTAGCGCACCAAAGGATTAAACGAGCGGTACGAGACCAAAAACCACATGCCCATCATAAGGAGCGCCGCATAAAAGAGCGCCAAGCCGTTCACCGTGCCAACGGGGTTGAAGCCGAGTTCAACCGAAAACGGAGCGATAAGTCCGTAGAGCGAAAACCCGATAAAGAAATGAATCAGGCCCAAAACGCCAAGAACCGCGCTTGAGAGTATCAGCACCATGAGCGAAACGCCCACTGCCCTCGAGGAACGCATGATGTTTGCAAAAAGCACCATTGCAACAATTCCAAGAATCAGCGTTGCGAACTTCTCCCCGCTCACCTCGGCAAATATGAGGGAGACCAGCGGCGCCTTTGAGAACGCGGCGCTCAAACCAAACACGGCGGCCAGAAGAAGTGCCGCGTACACAATGAACGAATGGCGCCAGCGTATTTCTCCTTTCGTCAAAATACTCAAAAGCCACAAAATTCCGGCACAAAGAATAAACACTCCGAAAGTGATTTCCCTGCCGTACTCGACCCCGCCCTGCCATGGGATAAACCCGAGCGGCAGAAGCGCCATAAAAACGTATAGTATAAATCTGCTGCCTCGAAGAAGCCCCTCGTAAAACTGGTCCCCAAGTGCGGCAACACCGACTTCCTCCGAAACGTATTCAGTTGTAATGTGTTCGTATTCCATACCCAGTATATCAACTTCCCGTGATGCCAAATGCCTTCGAAGTTCTCCGGCATCGGCACGCGGGAATATGAATTAATGATAATTAATTATTAATAAATAATCAATGATTACACGCCCTGAAATAGTGAGGTAATAGTGAGGTTGAACCTCACTATTTTTAACCCTATTTTTAGAAATCGCTGTCCAACGTCATGTCTCGAATGTTTTCTAGATCTTCCATTTTAGTCTTAATAAAATCTCGCATCGCATCGCGCTGTTCCTGCTCCCCGCCAAAACATTCCTTGAGGAAACTGCGGGAGGTAATCGAAGGAAAGTTTTTCTTGCCAGTGTAATCGGGAAAACTGCTCCAGCGATATTCTTCCAGATACTTCATTGTTTTATCTATTGAGGTTGAACCTCGATATATTTTTAAAGGATTCGCGTGAACATAAAGCGGCAAATAAATAAAATGTGGTGTTTCCTCTACCAAAACAGCCTTGAAACGCCCCTGGAATAAAGCACCCACTCGGTGGTTTAATTTGTTAAAGTACATCGTGTAGCCGGTACCGAGCTTCTGCATAAAATTGACAATGCCGTTTTTACGCAACTGCCGAACAATAAGATGATAGTGGTTTGGCATAAGGACGAAAGCGAGAATCTCTACGAGTACTTTGCGTTGCTTCCTTTCCCTCGGAATATAGTGAGGTTCAACCTCACTAGTTTTGGGGTTGAAATAATACCAGAGGTTAGAAACAGAATCGGAGTCGTTAAACTCATAGAGGTCGTGGACAAACCTTAGGTAATCCCTATCCCGCTGAAAAACGTTCCTTTTCTCAACGCCGCGATTATAAATATGATAGATTGGCCCTTCTGTAAATTGTGGTTTTTTCATAATAGGTGGATGGTAACATATCATCTAGTGAGGTTCAACCTCACTATTTCAACCTCACTATTTCAGTGGTTTGGCATAAGGACGAATGCGAGAATCTCTACGAGTACTTTGCGTTGCTTCCTTTCCCTCGGAATATAGTGAGGTTCAACCTCACTATTTCACGCGCCTCCCGCGCCTCCCGCTCCTCCGTCAGCCGCACCCGCCGCCTCCTCCACCGCCTCCGCTTGTCCATATCTTTAAAATAGCCCAGATTATCTTCCTATGTTATATAGCCGCTTGATTTCGTCCGAGGAGAGCGCGCGGTTGTAGACGCGGACGTCGTCAATGAGGCCGTCAAAGAAATTGCTATTATTGTTCGGATGTGTTCCAATAGCGGCATCATTTTGGTTAGGAGGGCTGGCAGTAACGGCAGTATTAGAGCCGATTTGCACCCCGTCCTTATACAAAATTATGGTGCTTCCATCCCTGGTAGCGGCGACATGATGAAATTGGCCATTATTTATTGCAGTAGCTACCGCTATACTGTCTATATCTCCGCCATTACGAGTTGTGACACGTAATTTTCCTGCGTCAGTGACATTTATGTCCATGGTAATTTCAGAATCGCCTCCAACATTATCATCGGCCTCCGACCATATCGCGCCGATGGCGGTCATATCGGTCTTAATCCAAGCGGAGATGCTCCATATTGTTTTGCTATTGCCGACGATTACCGGCAAGTCCACGTTATCATTTACCCCATCAAACTCCAGCGCCTGGCCGATGCGGCCGATTTGCCGCTTGGGGCCGTTGGTGAGAATGCCGTCATTCCCCTGTCCGCTTCGGTCAAAGGCGGTGTTGCCCGCCATATCCGGCCCGTCAAAGGACCAGTAGCCGACGAGGCCGTTTTGAATAGAACCGGTATTGGGAGATTTATTGACTGTGAATAGTTTCAAGGGTTTAAACGCGGCGGCAGAAATAATCCACGGCGTTGAGGCTCCGGTACAGCTATAGCTCATCGTAACGCTCCCCGCGGGACTTTGCGGGCCCTTATTGCTCATGCCAAATTGACTTGATGCCCCGTTGGTTACGGTCACTTGCTTGGTCTGTCCGGCTCCCGCAGTGCATGATGCATCGGTCGTGTCATCTCTGTAAAAGAGTGAATCCACCACCACGGCGCCATTTGTCTTCGTAACAACATCCACGCTCGGCGCAGTGGAATCTCCGGTGGTCCCGTTATTCGCGTCAAGCGGGCTCGTTTGGTCTGCGCCGTTAAAAGAAATCGCTCCGCCCATCACCCTGTCCACGGAAGCGGTAAGAGTCACGGAAACGGAGTTCGTACCGCCCGGAGGGTTTGCCAAATACCAAATTTCGGCATCGCGATTACCCGAAAGGTCATTCCGCGCCTTTGTTAAAGCTTTTCCCCCATACGTGATTCGTGTCACGGTTCGGAGATTCGCCCCGTCGGAAGTTACAACACCTACCAACAGCAACCTGTTTAAGCCGCTGGCCGTGTGATTCCAGCTGAACGAAGACACGCCTGATTGGCCGCCGCTATTTGAGGCGGCGTCAAAGGTAATATTGCCTTTCGAAAGTAAAGGGGAATTAATCTTCGTCGTTGCCCCGATTTTGTAGAGCCGCTTGATTTCGTCCGAGCTTAAAGCGCGGTTGTAGACGCGGACGTCGTCAATGAGGCCGTTGAACTCATTGCCAGGAGGATCAAAAGCCCCAATGATTACCAATTGGCCGGGATCATCGGAAAGTATGCCGCTTCCCTGCGTGTTGGTTCCGTAGCTCGGTTCTGATCCGTCTATATAAAGGCGGTTGGTGCCGTTTAAATCAAACACGCAAGCCACATGGTACCACCTATTAGTTGTCAGTAAATCGTCTGCCGCTATCAAGTTGGTATCGGTGCCTCGATCAGTTGTCAAACGAAGGGTTTTATCACCGCTTGCTCCTCCACGGTTATCCACCTCACACAATCTATCGTTTAGGCCTTGTGTTATAATTCCGGCTCGATTTCCTGCAGGAAACGATTTTATGTAAATCCATGCAGTATAGGTAAAAACGTCGAGGTCATCAATGGAAGATGCGCTCCCCAAATCCACATAATCATTACTCCCGTCAAACTTCAGCGCCTGCCCGATGCGGCCGATTTGGCGGGTGGGGCCGTTGGTGAGGGTGCCGTCGTTGCCCTGCCCGCTTCGGTCAAAAGCGGTGTTGTCCGCCATATCCGGGCCGTCGAAAGACCAATTTCCTACCAAACCATTTGACAAGCCGATGTAGAGAGGACGCTGGATGAGAAGACCAGCATGGGCAACATTATAGAAACTGATGGAAATCAGGAAACTTGTGGAAATTATCAATAGGGGCTTGTGGGGATTGATTGTGGAGAAAAGACTTGACATATTTTATGGGTTTGTTATACTGGGGTTACAAATGGCTTCGGCCCGACTCTGCCGTAAGGCAGAGGTAACAAAAGAAAAATTCAAGGCAAAAGCTCCTTGAATTTTTTCGTTAACATATCAAACTCAGCATCAGACAAGTCACCAAGTTTATGACTCAAGCGGCGGGCGTCTACGAGCCGTATCTGCGATAAAACCGCCGCACTGGGGGTATCGCCTCCGTCAAAAGTAAACTGAAAATAATATTTCGTGTTCTTTTTCGTGTGAGTAAGTGGAATCGCCCAGAAAATCTCGTTATTGAACTTCCTAAATATAATAACCGGGCGCAGAAAATCTTCGCCTCCGCCGTCTTGCTCGAAGCCGACGTTCACGCCAAGCACACACCACCAAATCTCCCGTTCATGAAAGAACGGCCGTTTTTCAATACCATCAATGTCGACCTTTTTATTATGCCATTTTTGAAAATCTTTTTTCATTAAGTTTTCATAAATCCAAATTATTATTCAAATTTCCATGTGGCCATTATTTTTGATAGTTCTGAATCAAACTCCGCCGCGCTCGTAACTTGATAAAGGTAATTCCCGTTCGGCCAGGGCTCCGGCGGCCAGACGAACCAGGATTCGCGCAGGCGGCCCAAAGATGGGTCTTCGCTGAAAAAAACCAGAGCGTCGGCACCTCCAATTTTTACGGTCTGCGGCTCTTCGATTGTAAGATTCGGGAGGTCTTTTCGGACGCGCTCGAAGGTCAACGGGCCGGGCTCGTCGAAAGGAGTGATGAAAATTTGGAAGCTTGCCTTCTCATCCTTCTCGAACAAAATCACCTCGCCGTTTTCGTCCTCGAACTCGGTGGTTTCGAAACCGTCGGGATGGCGGAAAGAAAAACCATAACTGGAATTAGTATAAAGATTTAAAGGTTTAAAAAATTCGGGGGTTTCTGGTGTATGCGGGTTTAAAGGTTTAAAGATTTCAGAGATTTCAAAGTTTAAAAGTTTAAAGTACGCCAACGCCGCTCCGATAACGAGCAGAAGGCCGAGAAGAATGCCGACCGCGCGGTGTTTTGTTAAGTTTAAAAATTTAAACATTTAAAGATTCCACTTTACGTTAGGGTTCTTTTTCTTTTCTTCGATAAACCATTTCAGGTACTCGTCGAATTCTTCCCGTTCCTGCTGGACTTTGGATTTTTCTTTTTTGAATTGGTGGCCGGCGACACCCGACTGTTTAACGCTCTGGATAAAACGGTACATCAGCACCGAGCAATCTTCACTTAAACGGTTTAAACGTTTAAACGTTTCAACGTCTACATAACCGCTATCCAGAGCGATATACAATTGGGAACGGACTTCTCCGCAGGAACCTTTAGCAATAAAAAGATAATTTATAAGCTCCGCGCGCGTCCCTCGTTCAAACCCCTCCGCGATGTTCGACATCACGGAAACCGCCGCGCGCTGGATTTGGTCTTTGAAGCCGTAGTCGTTTAAACTCTTAAACGCTTTATACGTTTCTTTTGTGAGTTCCCGCGCCTTCTGCCACGCCACTAAATCCTCAAATTTTTGAACGGTTGCCATAACTTTTTACATTTCAATATTTAAATATTTAAACTTCGTTTGGGGCGGGCGGCTCAATAACGGACTCTGGTTCGGGTTCTGCCGGAGGTTCGGGTTCGGGTTCCGGCTCCGGTTCGGGCGCCGGTTCCGCTTGCCCCGTTATAGGCGAAGACTCTAACGGGGGTTCTGGTTCGGACGCCGGTTCCGGCTCTGATTCAAGCGCGGGTTCAGGCGACATAGCGGGGTCAGACCCCGCTTGTGCGGATTGCGGCGGCGCGCCGCATACTCCGGCAATTGAAACCATAGCTCCGGATTTTATCTTCAAACAATACGGCTCCCCGGTGTCTTCGTCGTAGAGCGTTATGCCGGACGGTTTTTCGGCAGAACCGACAACTTCCAATTCTTCGGTCGTGATTTTCTTCGCAATCAAATGCCCTTCTTCATTAATGCTCCATTTTCCATTTGCGGAGAGAATTTTGGAGACATTGATAATCTCGTTTCCGTTGAGATCAACCGCGCCGAAGAAATTGACGTTGACTCGACCACTGGTCTGGTCCACCGACCAACCATTGGTCTCGGACATTTGACCATTGACATTTGACAATTGACTCAAATCGTCGAGTTTCGAATACCCGAGGTTCACAAACACCAAGATTTTGCCAATTTCAATGTCTGAAAACTCCTCTAACGCTATACCAACGGTCATCCCTGAACTCGTGGCTTTTGTGCCGACTCCCGGAACGGAGCTCAAAGCAATCCTGTCGCCGGCCTTAATGTCCCCTCCCTCAAGATTTACTTTCACTGGCACGCGGCCGGCAAGAGCGATTGGCGCCCGCGACCCTACCTCGTACGCCGTGTCAGACCTGAAGCCAGAGCCGCCAAACTGTGCAAGCGTTCCTTCAAGCACGATTCCCGGCTGGGAAGAAACAATGCCGATTATGCGGGAGGAGTCCTCGGCTTTCTGAAGCAAGCCGTCCTCCCCTACCATAAGAATTTCCCCGGGAGAAACATCGTCGGATACGCCGTAAGTTTCGGCAATGTCAACGCAG
>Ga0155236_120_pt1 | contig 11436 bp, 7 predicted proteins | sample RifCSPhighO2_02_FD_106204 | JGI IMG/M metagenome (GOLD analysis project Ga0155236, IMG submission 106204) | Candidatus Sungbacteria bacterium RIFCSPHIGHO2_02_FULL_47_11 | reverse complement strand
CGAACTTACGGCCGCTTTTTTGCCGAGTTCCTTAACGAGGAATCACCCGTTCGCCTTGGTATTCTCTACCAACCCACCTGTGTCGGTTTACGGTACGGTTTCTTTTCCTTTGGCTCTAGAGGTTTTTCTTGGAGACCTGCTTTATCGGATTTCCCAAACATTGCTGTAAGGGATTTTCACGGCACTTGAAACCGGGCATAACCCCTGCCGGCGGATTTTCCTGCCGGCGAATCTCATGTCGCAAACGTTAAATCCAATAATACGCCCGATATACTAGATCTCGTCGCCCCATCGAAAAAGAAAAGAAGTCACGGAATATTAACCGTGTGTCCATCGCGTGCGCCTTTCGGCATTCGCTTAGGACCGACTAACCCTCAGTTGATTGTCATTGCTGAGGAACCCTTGGGTTTTCGGCGTCCCGGCATCTCACCGGGATTGTGGTTACTTGTGCCAACATTCTCTCTTCCAAACGCTCCAGTCGCCCTCGCGGGTCGACCTTCACAGCAATTGGAATGCTCTTCTACTACGCACGGGCTTCATTGAGGAGGCGAAACAAAATGTTTCGCCGAAGATAACAAAGAGAAAATTTTGTGGAGCCGAGTGGAATCGAACCACTAACCTCCCCAACTCGAGTCGGGACGCTCTACCAAATTGAGCTACGACCCCACAAAAATTTCTCAAAGAAAAAGAACAAATTTCCTCAATGAAGCCCGCGCATTCGTAACTTCGGTACATAGCTTAGCCCCGTTGAATCTTCGGCGCAAAATCTCTAGACGAGTGAGCTGTTACGCACTCTTTAAAGGATGGCTGCTTCTAAGCCAACCTCCTCGCTGTTTGAGAAATTCCACCGCCTTTTACACTTAGCTATGATTTAGGGACCTTAGTTGACGATCTGGGCTGTTTCCCTCTTGCACGATGGAGCTTAGCCCCCACCTGCTGACTCCTCGCGATTTTTTCCCGTATTCGGAGTTTGGTTGGACTACCGAGATTGCTCCCTTATAGTCCATTCAGTATCTCTACCCCGAGAAAAATTACGCGAGGGCTAGCCCGAAAGCTATTTCGAAGAGAACCAGCTATTACCAGGTTCGGTTAGCTTTTCACTCCTTACCACAGGTCATCCGAAGGCGTTGAACGACCCACCGGTTCGGGCCTCCTGTCGGTGTTACCCGACATTCACCCTGCCCATGGCAAGCTCACCTGGCTTCGGGTCTTTTGAATACTACCTTTAGTTTATAGTGAGTAGATAGTAGTGAGTAGTAAAAAACTACAAACTACCAACTACAAACCATAAACTAATACGCGCTATTAACACTCGCTTTCGCTATGCCTTCATGCCTCACGGCATTTAGACGAGTAATATCCAATAACTCGTTGGCTCATTCTTCAATAGGCACGCAGTCACTCGTACCTCGCTATCGCTCGGCACTTCGTAATTTTCAATTATCAATTCTCAATTTTCAATGACGGTTTAAAAATTAAATCATTGAAAATTGCAAAATTGAAAATTGATAATTTCGTGCTGAACAGTAGTGAGGCACGAGCTCCTGCTCCTTGTAAGCATATGGTTTCAGGTACTATTTCACCGCCCTTACCGGGCTACTTTTCACCTTTCCCTCACGGTACTTGTTCACTATCGGTGTTCTCGGAGTATTTAGCCTTGGCGGACTAGTTCCGCCTGTTTCCTGCCCAGTCTCCATACGGGGCAGTACTCAGGAATAATAACAAAGAGCGTGCAATGGCTTTCGTTTACGGGGCTATCACCCTCTTTGGCCGGCCTTTCCAGGACCGTTCTACTAGACAAATTGCAACTTGTAGCTCTTCAAGGATTACTCCTTACGTTATTACCCTACAACCATTTAACTACCAACAAACTAGTAAATAGTTACTGGTAACTAAATTTTGGGCTCTTCCCTCTTCGCTCGCCGCTACTAAGGGAATGGGCCGATGCACAGCATCGGAATTTCCAATTTCCAATTTCCAATTTCCAAACGCTTGGAAATTTATTTTTTGGAACTTGAAGCTTTCCAATGCTTAGCATTGGCATTGTTTTCTTTTCCTCCGCTTACTGAAATGTTTTACTTCAGCGGGTATCGCCGCCGCGCTATGCGCGGCTCACCGTAGTTTTCTACGGCGGGGTTTCCCCATTCGGAAATCGCCGGATCAAAGGTTGCTCGCCACCTCCCCGACGCTTATCGCAGGCACGCCACGTCCTTCATCGCCTCGAGAACCCTAGGCATCCACCATATGCTCTTATAACCTTCCCAACTTTTTACCCTTAACCACTTAAAGATAAAATGTGGGTTACTTTTTACCCCGTTAGAAATCCGGCTGAAAAATAATTTTGTAAACAAAATTATTTTTCTCAACCTTGATACAGCGATTACATGACAACCGATGTTGTTCCAGAACAAATGGAACCGTAGAACCAGATTTCTAACGGGGTTTACCCTTTTTCAATTTTCAAAATACTTTCCTTAATCTGCCGTCCAATACTCTCAAAAAAGAGCACTGCGGACGAGAGACAAATGAAAAACCGCTTATTTAAGCGGCCCTTTCAATCAGACAACGATAAATTGCTGGCTGTTCAGGTGCGTATTTGAGCCACTTTTCTATTTGATTTTAGGATAAAATCCATATCGTGAACTTTATTATACTCGCGCCAAAAATAATGTCAACAGGAGTCATTGTGGATAACCAAAACTCGGGCAGCTTGCCCGAGTTTTAGAAGTGATACTAAAAATATTATTTTTTCAGCTCCTCCTTTACTCTGTGCAGGATATCGGCTGCCGCTTCTTTTCCGCCAACTCCAAAGGCAATCGCAAATGCAAGCGCGATTCCGTAAACAAGCCCCGTAATCAGGGTTTGTACAATTACTTCCGCGATTCGAAGCTGGAGTAAAACTGCAAAAATCGCAAAAATCCAGATTGACCAGCGCGCGACAACTCCAACCAAAGATCCCTTGTATCCGGCGGCCTCAACCGATCCTCGCACCAATCGTTCCGTGAAGTCGGCAACGATTGCTGCAATAATAAGAATGAGCGCCGCCACGATGACATTCGGGATGTAGACAAGCACGTCGCGCAGGAAGTCGGAAACCTCACTCAAGCCCAAGACATTCACCGCAACAAGAAGCGCTACAACAATGAAGAACCATTTGACGAGCCCTCCGACAAACGCACCGGAATTCAACTTCCAGCCGGCGCGTTCAATCGCCTGCTCAACATCAAGCTTCGACAAAAGCATATCAACGCGGAGTGCCCGCACAATCTGCTCAACGAGCTTGCCCAGCGCCACTGCTATGATCCAACCGATAACAAAGACGATAATCGCCCCAATCAAAAGCGGCAGGAACGTTGCAACAACGATCCATACTTCTTGTAAAGAATCCCTAATAACATCTCCCCAAAGTATAAGTGTCATATGAAATTTTTACTTTAATGATAACGATTTTTAACGGATAAATAACTGTCTCTTTTTTCAAAAAGAGAAAAGGTTATTGTACACACCCCGTATATCAACCCAGCAGTAGAACCTCCGGTTCACTACTGGGCTTCGCTTCGACAATATACCCAAGAAGCGGAGCGACGACAGGAGCGGAGTCCGGTACTGAAACTTGTTTCTAGTACCGGGTTGTATTACGGGGCACAATAACCTTCTACCCTCGGAGTGTCCGAGAATGTGGTTCAGACACGTCAAAGGATTGCATTTTCGACCTTTTTTCGTTATTATTCATTTTATCGTAAACAGGCCATTAAAGAAAATAGGTTATCCACAATGTTATCCTATACTGAGCTTAAAAAGGGGGCGCTATTTGTAAAGGACGGTGAACCCTATCAGGTACTTGAATCGAGCTTTTCACGGATGCAGCAACGAAAAGCGGTTGTTCAGGCAACTGTGAGGAATCTTCGTACCGGAAAGGTAACGAACCTGACCCTGCAGCCATCGGATCATTTTGAAGAAGCGGAGGTCGAAAAACGTCCGCTCGTATTTCTTTATCAACACAGAGGCGAATTTATATTCGTGGATCCCGGTGACAAAAAAAATCGTTTCGTATTGAGTACAGAAACAATTGGGGATGCGCACAAATGGCTTAGGCCTAACACCGAAGTAACCGCGCTCTTTTTTGAAGAAAAACTGCTCACCTTCACCATTCCCATCAAATTGGACTTTAAAGTCATCGAGGCGCCGCCGGGAGTACAGGGTGACCGCGCGCAAGGCGGCACCAAAGCAATTACCATTGAAACCGGAGTTACCATAAATACTCCGCTTTTCATAAACACGGGAGATGTTATTCGCGTCAATACCGAGACAGGAGAATATGTGGAGAGGGTGGAAAAAGCATAACTCGCTCGCCGATGCGGTTCCCTCGCCCCGTCTTTGAGAAAAGACGCTCGGCAGGCTTTAAATTTTGAAATGTTGAGATATTTCCCGCCTCGCTAAGTGTCCGGGCCGCAACAAAGTTTATCCCACCATTTACTTCTCATTTCAGCGGCCCTCCCAATTCTTTTCTCAAAGACGGGACTCGACCGCATCGCTCGCTTAAAGATTTTTCTTAAGGTAGCGCTGTGTTATTTGATTTTTCTTGAGGTAGCACTACCAATGCTTGACAGAAAAAATGGGGCATGGTACGTTTGAGCAGGTTCCAAAAGGAGGACAATATGGATATGGCCGAACAAGCGCAGGAAGCACGGAAGGAACTGACGGTCAAGCAGAAGGATAACCTGCTAAATCAACTTTTGGCGTGTAGAGTAGCCATCAGTATTCACACGCTAAAGGTCGCAATGGAGCTAGATGGTCTATGCAGTGGCTATCCGGAGCTTGATGACGCGTTCAACGAGCTCATTCATGAAAAGAAAATAGCGCTCCACTTCGTCCGAGATGGAGAACCCTGTTTCTCTGCAAATCACTGAAGACATGGCTAAAATTTAGAGTTTGACACTCTCTCCCGGTTTCATAACACTGCTACCATTTGTGGTAGCTTCTTTTTTTTGATCGGTTGTTTCTTGCGTCTCTTGCAACGACTCGTCTAAAATTTTGCGCAACGCGGAAACGTCAACTGACGTTCGCTCCCGTTTCGGCGGTTTCTGCGCGGAGGCGGCGGAAAACCCCTCTTTACCGTCCGACGTCTTGAGCGCCGAGAGCGAAAGCGGACGTGCGTCTGCCACACCTCCCCGAACAACAGGCCGTGATGAACGAATCCCCATCGATTGAGAACTGGTTTCCCGTCTCTCGTGGGGAGCTAGAGGCATACGCTGGCTGGGACCGGCGAAAGATCGATCTCGACGCGGCACAAATCGCTCTTCCCGTATCACCCGTGGGGGTTCTCCCCGCGGCGCCTGCGGAGGAGGTTCTACCCGTGGCGCGGCTCGGCTTGTTGTCATCGCTTCTTCCTTAAATTCAATTCCAAGCCCGCCCAAGGAACCCGCATATTTCTCCCTGCCAATTTGGGGCATACGTTTATGTATAGGAACAAGTTTTCCTTCCTCAATCTGCTTGTAACACGTTTGGCAATATACGGGCCGCTTCCCGTCCGGCTTGAAAGGAACAGTTGTCTTTTTTCCACAATTCCAACATACCGCCTCATTTTGGCCGCCGGCGGTGCCAACAACAGTTTCGGTGCCACCCCCCTCTACCAGATCGTCCTCGCCGATCCCGCTGCCCCAACGGGTAATTTGCTCCTCAACATACGCACGAGGCCTGCCGTACCGCTCGCGTGAGACAGTAATGATTTTTTCTTTGGCTGACGGATCAAGTTCAAACTTCAGCGGCGGCAGAGTTACCGCCGAGAATGGACGCGAGGTAACTCCGTCTACCATAAGCTTTAAATACACATGATAGTTGGGCAGATTAATAATGTCATTCTGGGTGAATTCTGGGAAAAATTCTTTCTCCAAAAACTCGGCGTCAGTCGCCCCTACGCGAAATGAAATCATGGTGCCGACGTTGCCGAAAACCGCATCCTGCACCTTTGTGGAAACATCGGTCACGAGTTGCCCGACGTACTGGTGCGCAATAATGATATTCAGACGATACTTCCGCGCTTCGGAAAGAATCGCGGCAAACGAATCTGTCGCAAAATTCTGGAACTCGTCAACATAAAGATAAAAATCAACACGATCTTCCTCCGCAATCCGCACACGCTCCATTGAGGCAAGCTGAACTTTCGTAATAATCATGGCACCCAAGAGCGCGGCGTTGTCCTCCCCAATGCGTCCCTTTGAGACGTTCACTAGAAGCACCTTACCCTCGTTCATAATTTCCGGAATGCGGAGGGATGAGGTCGACTGGCCCACGATATTACGGATAAATGGCGTATTCAAAAATTGCCCGACCTTATTCTGAATCGGAACAATTGCCTCGTTGCGGAACTGATCACGCCACGTTTCAAACTCGTGTATCCAAAAAGACTTCACCACAGGGTCTTTCACTCTTGCAACAATCCGCTGGCGATAATCTTTGTCGGTCAAAATACGCGGAACTCCCAAGAGTGTTGTGCCCGGCGTATCCAAGAGCGCCAGAATGCAGTTTTGAAGAATATATTCCATCCGGGCGGACCAGACGTTTGCCCAAATTTTGGTAAAAATACCTATAAGGTCCGACACCACAAGATGCTTATATTTCATATCCGGCACCTCCAACACGTTAAAACCGATCGGATACTCCGAATCAACAGGATTAAAATAAACAACATCATTAATCCGTTCCGAAGGAATCTGTGCGGTCACTTCCTCAACAAATTCGCCGTGCGGGTCAATAATGCATACCCCGTGTCCGGCACGAATATCCTGAAGCGCCAAATTTTTCAGAAGCGCTGTTTTCCCCGTGCCTGTCTTTCCAATCACATACAAGTGTTGCCGCCGATCCCTCTGTTTAATACCAAATACCCTCTGGTTGCCACGGAAGTTACATTTGCCGATATAAGTTGTAATTTCGACCATACCCAGTATATCCTCTTCGACTGGCCCGATCGAGGTCGGACCACACGAAGCGAGTATCAAATTTAACGTTGATTTTTAGAAACCCCCAGCAATACTCATATGCTAATCATTGCGGGTTCGCCATTGGTGAACCCAGTCGAAGTGGTATTACTGGGCATAACTCCTTGATTATACCATTTTTAACGTCATGCGCCAGATTTCAGGTCAAAGAATTTTGATAACAAGGTTCGCAATAATTATTTTTGTAGTGTGCGGGATTATGAACCGTCTTTATGGGAACACCGCACTTCCGGCACGTTTCGTCATAAAAACTCATGCGAAGATCATACACCTCTCTGAACCGCTCAAGACGCTTCAACGGGTGTTCACGGGGCAACGCAAGACAATGACGCCGATAAAAGTCAAACTCGTATTTCGTAAGACGGAAGTATTTATTATTTTTTTCGTCAAAAATTATTTTTTGGAGAATGCCATCGTCAACATCCTTTATATCGTCGGGGAGTGAACCTGCGGATACAATATCGCCCGCTACTTCGCTTTTTTGTATCGGAACTTCCGACGTGTCGTAGCCGTAGCTGGCCGCTTGTTCAAAATCACGGAATCCCGGATACGACGAGATAAGTGAGAGCTTATAAGGAACCGGCGCAAGTTCGGGCGGGAAAAGTTCTCCGTACTCCCATGCCGCCAGCATCGAAGTTTTTATTTGATCAACCACCCTCCAATATTCTTCTTCCGTATATTGACGGTTGAAAATACAGAAAGATTTATTGGCAAGACCAATACACCCGAAACAATCGTGGCAGTTACGGCACAGATCGCAATACTCTACGTCCCGGCAGTTATCAATTTGCGATGAAAGTTTCGCGCCAAAATTGTTGGCGGTGCTTAAGGTCACCAATTCATAACAGAGCTCTCCGCCGGCTCCGCCAACAATGTCATACGAATCCTTGTAGTATCCAACGCCTTCGGAATAGTTAACATTGTCGCACTCAACAATGTAATTACACCAGTAACAGTTTCTTGAGTTGTCTATAAAATCCCCGTAAGAGTTTACCGCGCGAAAGTTGTTGTCCGGTTTATAATACGCGTTCCGTTTCAGGTCGGTAAACTCTTTGAGGTAATTTTGTAAGTGCGCGAAGCTACCGAGATATACTTCCTGCTGTATTTTTTGTTCGTACTCCTCTTTTGAAAGCTGCTGATTCCGAAAATAATACTTTTTGTTTCGGAGATTTGACGACATAAAACAGTTCTGACAGTTGCGGCAGTCGAATAAAAAATTGCTTTCAAGACAACCTCGGGACTGTTCGCAATAAAAACAGCGATACGAATCATAAAGAATCTGGGACTGATAGCAGGTATTGGAATTCCACAACCCTTCGCAGTCAACGCAGTCCGTACAGCCGTCGCAGCAATCAAAATAGTAAAGGTTTTCACCGCTTATGGTACTGAACGTGAGATAACAATTTTTAAGGTGCGTTGAAGTATTGGTGTATTCGCTGCCGGTATTGGTGGTGTCCGTTACCAGATTCGGCCGTGGGACTATTGTTCGCAATTCTTTAAACTGGTCGAAAAAAACTTTCGTTGTATCCCACGGTCTTCCAAATGCAAACGGATCCCATTTGTCCGAAAACCAAATTTGATGTTCGAAAACCTTAAAAGGGGTGTCAGGAGGATATGCCGCAATAATCCGTTCTCCTGAAAATGCCGACTTCACATAAAAAAGATTGTGTACGTTATGATATGCGAGCATCCGGCGCCATCGCTCTGCGGGAGATAACGTCGGCAGCGGCACCCGAATCTTTTTGTAAAACTCGATATCTTCTGGCCGCACGTAAAATTTCTCGCCAGAAAATCGGCACGTCCGCCATTGGCCGCCTTTTTCATCCAGCGCAAGCTTGGAAAAATACTCATCCAGCGCCTTATCAAATTGTTGAGTTTTAAACATATCCGAAAAATACTATCTTATGAGGCATTGCCTCATAAGATCCCTATATCACTTTTCTCTTATAACATTCCTCGCAGTAAACCGTTAGTTTCAATGCTGGATCATACGATGTGTACGTTTCTTTACCGCATTTTGCGCAGGGGTACTGCCACAACCTGAAAGGGGTTTTCATCGCGAATCGCTCAATCAGGCGCTGATACGGATGCTTGGTCGGAAGCGGTAGGTCGTGCTTTCGATAAAACTCAAGCTCCTGCTTGATGATTCGGAAGGGCTTGCCGGTTGTTTCGCAAACAATCACTTTTTCTAAGATACCATCATCAACATCTTTGATGTCGTCGGGCAACCTTTCGGGTGCTCTTAAAATTGTCTGCGGGTCCACTCCATCAAGCGATATGGGCGGTTCTGCCCAGTACCCGCCGAGGCCTTCAACTTCTGTTTTGGTTCGCGGAAATTCAAGCTGGGCCAAGCTCGCATTGTAAGGATACGGAGACATTGAAATCGGAAAAAACTCGCCGTACTCCCCCCGTTCAAGCATGCGTGTTTTAGTTTCGTCCGCCAATTTCCAGTACTCGTCTTCGGAGTACTGCCGGTTGAAGATGCAGAATTTTTTATTCCGAAGCCCTACGCAGCCGAAACAATGCTCGCAGTTTAAACAATTAATGGAGTACTCTACCGAATGGCTTGATTGCCTGACGTAATGCGAAAATTTAATATCATACGTTGCGGCGTTTACTATTTCGTACATCCGCTCCATTCCCCCACCCGCGCCCGCAATCGTAATATCCATTGAATCTTTAATGGGAAGCGAATAGTCGACATAGCGCAGGTTTTCGCCGCTCTCAACCCAAAAACACATAAAGCAATTTTTGCAGTTGCGCAAGAGCGTTCCTGTTGCGTGCACGACATTTTCGTTTCGCGTTGCTCTCCGGAAATTTTTCCCCACGAATGTCCAAAATTCTCTTTGCAGGCGAAGAAGCTCTGAACGCGAACCGACCCTCATTTCTCGCATCTTTTGTTCATACGCCTCTTTCGTGAGCGGCTGATTGAAAAAATGATATTTCTTGTTGCGCAGATTGACGCATCCGAAACAATAAGAACAATTTTTGCAGTCGTAAAGAAACCGGGAATCCATGCATCCGTCGGAAAAATAAATATATGCGCAGTTATGGTTATCTTTGGAAGCGACGATCTCATAGCAGGATTCCGAATTCCATGCGATAAAAACATCCATACAATCACGCGAATTAATCGGCCAATTGCCGTACCAAATATCCTCGCTTTTGATGCCGCCGAATACATAGTAGCAATTTTTTAATTCAAGGCCGTATGCGGTGTATTCGGACGCCTCGCTTCTCGGATCGCGGTTCGATTGGATGAGCGGGACACGATAGAAAAGGCCTCTGAACTGTTCAAAAAACGGCAGCGATGAATCCCATTTTATTCCGTATCGCATCGGGTCCCACTCATCTCCCCACCAATAGTGGTGGTCAAATACTTTATGAGGAATATTTTCCGGAAACAGAGAAATCATCCATTCCGTATGTCCCGGCGCGTCGCAAGGCCGTTTATAAAACATCATGTTATTGGAGAAAACAAACCGTCGTTGTTTTCTGCACTCCGGACAAAAGGTCGGCGGCGGCACCCGGAGCATGTGATAGAACTCAATATCTTCTTTGAAAATCTCAAAATCGCCGCCGCATTGTTGGCATGTTCGTTTGTGGGGTTTCAGATCTTTGAGAATCACGTCAAGCGCTTTATCAAAATTGGGTGTGTGGCTCATTGTAGTAGCGAGGTGTGATATTTTTTAGGTTTATATGCTTTTGCTTTTACAAGCCGTATATGCAGAATTTTTCCTCGCCGCATGTGTGCGCGTAAATCTTTTGCAAGCCATGTTTGGTCGTAGCCAAGATAAATGATATCGGGTTTATATTTTTTGATAACCGAATAAGAACTCTGTTTTTGGTCGCCGAGAATGGCTTTTGAAACTCCACGGATTTTCCGTATGGCTACCATACGCTGACGTTCACTCTGCCATGGCCTTTTCTTTTTTAACTTCAAAACCGAACTGTCGTGGGCAATCACTACCATCAATTTTTTACCATGCTTTTTTGCCTGCCGCAAAAACGCCCGATGTCCGGAGTGCAAGCGGTCAAAGACACCGAAAACCATAACCTTAACATTTTTTTTCATAAAAAATCGGTGAAAATGTTCAAAGCTCGGTTTTCAACATTTGCGGATTTTGTGCAAAGCTCAGTTTTACGGCTCATAGGTACGCCATTCAAGACTATACCACCTCCGTTTGATAACATTGCTCACAATAAACGATTTCTTTTCGGTCGGGAGCGTAACTGGTCTCAAACTCTTCCGGACAATGGTTTGAGCCGTGGCGGTGGGTGGCGGTATTTTTGTAGATTCCATTCTCGGATTGTGCGCCCGCACAGGTGCATTTCCTATGCCACAGCTTCAAGGGGTTCCGTTGTTTAATCCTCTGGTAGTGCCTGCAGTTAGGGCAGAGCCGGGGTAAGGGAAGATTCATCTTCCTGTAGAACTCAA
>Ga0155236_104_pt1 | contig 11929 bp, 11 predicted proteins | sample RifCSPhighO2_02_FD_106204 | JGI IMG/M metagenome (GOLD analysis project Ga0155236, IMG submission 106204) | Candidatus Sungbacteria bacterium RIFCSPHIGHO2_02_FULL_47_11 | reverse complement strand
CCGCCCGCCGTCACTATGACACCAGGTGTCATAGTAATATATCGCTGAAGAAATTCGCGCATATCGAACTCGCCGATAAAACAAACCCCCTGCGAATCCGGCTTCTCTGCGGTCGAAAGACCAAACTTCCGCGCCATCTCCCGCACTTCTGGTTTTCTGTACTCACCGATCGGAAACAAACAGTGCCGCAACTGCTTCTGTGCTAAAGTCCATAAAAAATAACTTTGATCCTTCTCCTTATCCACCCCCTTCAAAAGTTTGAATGTTTGATCGGATGAGGATTCGCGCGGTCGAGGAGGTTGGTTTTGAAAACACTGGGAGGCCGAACGGCCATGGTCTCCGACCGCAGTCGGAGGAGCGAGGCCGACCCGTGATGAGCTCCGACGCGGTGGGTCGGAGCGAAGTTTTTCAAAACCAACTTCCGAGGAAACCACGCGAACATAATGCCCCGTCGATACATAATCCGTACCGCGCTGTAACGCTTCCTTCAAAAAAATTCCAAACTTAATTTCCCGATTACACATCACATCGGGATTAGGCGTGCGTCCCGTCGAATACTCACGCACCATATATTCAACAACCGCTTTCCGGTACTCCTTGGTAAAATCCCACGTCTCAAACGGGATTCCAAGCCGTGCCGCAACCCGCATGGCATCCAGCCGATCCTCTTTTGCGGTACACGGCAGCGAAGGGTCAAACCACATTTTCATATGAATTCCGTACACGTCAAACCCGCGCTTCTTAAGAAGCGCCGCCGAAACCGAGGAGTCAACACCGCCACTCATCGCCGCAAAAACTTTTTTACTGTTCTTTGACATAAAAAATCTGCCTCAAATACAAGACATATTTCCCTTCACCTTAGGACTCTCAACTTTTCTTAAAGAAAAAAGCGCGATCAAGCCGAGCACTCAACGCATTGAGTGCTCGGCGAGGGGACCGCGCTTACTATCTCCCTTATTTCTTTCCGAGGATCCTAAACATTTTCGTGCCGCATTTCTCGCAGAGTCCTGTCATCGCGCGGCGCGGACCTCCTTTGCCCGGCATCGAAACCTCTTTGCCATCTTTAATCACCCGCTTCTCGCGACACTTTACACAGTATGCTTGTAGTGGTGCGTCTGCCATAAATGGTTTCAAACTTGGTTAAGGGAGCCCAAAATTTTAGCTTACATAAAGCAAAAAAGTAGAGCCCTGACCAAATTTTACTGCATGTTTATAACGAATAAGTAACTGTATGAAGCTTAATATAGCTTAAAGTGCGATAAAAAACAAATGAGGTTATAAACAGCCCATTTTAGATAAAATATGTGTAATTTATACAAGTATATCATAGCGAAGAAAAAACCACACCGTACGAGAAGGTGTGGCGTCTTATTTTTTCATAATGACTAGAGTGCGCGCATCAAGTTTTATTCCGCTCCCCGCTATTCCCGTTCAAACTCCACTTTTGTCTCAACATGCGGATTGCCGAACAAAGAATGAGCATTCCCGCCAACTACGACGATATAGTAAACTGGTTTTCCGTTGAGTCGTAAGCTACCTACGGTTAATGTTTGCTCGCCGGTGTTGCCAGCGAAAATGCCACTAACGTGGCGCAGACGAGCAATCTTGTTTCCGATGCGGAATACCCTGCTTTCGCCCAGTGGCGGTACCCAGTCTTCATTCGTCATGGTCGAAACGAGGTAGATATTGCCGTGGGTATCCCAATCGGCAACAAACACCCCTGCCTCGGTACCTACGACTGGCAACTCCTTTGGCTCAAGTTGCAAGTGTGGATTTTCCCGAGCACCAAAGATTTTCGCCAGCGTAGGGACCATGACTTCCATTGAACGAAAAGGCGTGTACCGCCCCGAAGTATCGCTAACAAGAAATGACCCAACCACCTGACCCTTCAGAAAAAAGAAATTGAGTCCGGCGTTCGGTCCGACGACCCAAATTCCATTACGCAAGCGGAGAGCATATATTTCTTCTCCTTCGAGTTTTCGATTCTCTCCACGCAGTTTGAGACCGTTCTCACTACCATGGCGAGGCGCCGCGTTATCGAGCACACCTATCTGTTCCCCTTTCTGTAACGGCCCGAAAAAATCAATTGTTGAGAGAACGTGCGCGGCAGTAGTGAACCCACTATGTAGTGTGTTCATACTCTCCGTGGCAAAGAACGTTAGGCGTAGATCGTGCGGGAAAAAGCAGCGTTGGGCCGCAATCTCGTACCGTCCTTGATCAGAGCCGCCACAGTCCGTGACAACAACTAGGTGCACATATTTTTTCATCTTGCTCCTCCTTTTATTAAAGAACTAAAAAGCCCCTTCGGTGGAAGGGGCTTGGCTAAACGCGAATTACCGCACGTTCAAGCAAGCCACTTCCACGAGGGAGTAACCATCATCATGTTTAGATTTTTATTAAATTTTTTGTTCGTGGTCATATTTTTTACATTCACTATCTTTTAGGTTCCCATAACATTAACTCCTTACCACCACAATACTGTTTTGTTAGCCCTACTAATCTTTGTGTAGCCGAATGGACGTAATCGGACGAAATAGCTGCGTTACCTTGAATAATGTAAAAGCAATCTTTTATATCCAACCCAACTTTCGTTTTTTCGACTTGACGGTATTCTAAACGACAAATAATCTCGTTACTGTCATCAACGTAACCGTACTCGCCGCTTCCCACCACTTCGCACCCGTTTTTGCCGAGCGGCAAAAACTTTTCGGTGCCGTTGGTTATCCTTAGCGTAACGTTGCCACTGATTTTAGAAATATCATGTGCACCCAGAGCCAATCTTGTTTCTAGGGATACAAGATTATAAATATCAACAACTAAATTTATTGTGGGAATTGTGCCAGTTCTTAAAAGCATACCAATAAGATTTTCTGGTGACGAAATATACTTTCTGTTTGAGCGGCCAGCCTTAGTATGTAGCTGACGAAATCCCTCAAGAATGGGGTCTGTTTGAATAAAATGCTCGGAGTATTTCTCTTTCAAATTCTTCAAAACTTCTAGTCTGTAGGCGTCAAACTCCTTGTCGTATTCTTTGTTTTGTAACGCGGAAATAGTTAAAAAACTCCCAGTCAGACCGAGTGCCAATACCTCTGGTGTTATGGAACAATTAAATTGTTGGGTGTTTGTCATAGTATTTGTTGTGTTATTAAATAAAAAATCCCTTTTGCAAGGGTTTTGAAAGTAAGATACGTTTAACAAACCCTTGCCTCAAGGATTCATCATTTCCATCACTCCAGTTTTCATAAATTTTTCTCGATTCATAGTCTTGACTCCATAATATTACTGCGGCAGGAAAAGTCAAGTCCCTGTCAACCTCTTTCTTTCCACAGCCGAACCACCGCATTTAAACAAAAAATGGCCGGGGCGTTGAGTCCCGGGTCTTTTTTATAGCTAGTTTTTCCATCCTTATGATGAGGGCTTAATCTGGCCGAATTGCCGAATGTTCCTTAAGGTGTCCAGGAAAAATGATAGTTCGAGGGCGCGAAAGAGAAATTCAATAGCGACGTGTGCTGACGCACTCGCAAGGCTCAATCCTCCATGATAAAAATCAAAATCGAGACGCTCGCCATTCTTTCCGCTGACAACAAATATCCGCAGCAAAGGATTTGGCCGAATATTTCTCTTCCCGGACAGCGGAGTATTGTCCCATAGCGAGATACAAGGGTTGCCATCAACCGCTTCGCAGAGCATCCCTTGAAAATGAGCTTTTGCAGGGTCAAGCTTCCATAATTTCCACAACGTGCCGCGAATTCGTTTAAGCTCCCCTAAAGAAATGTGAGAATTACTGTATTTCTCAATGAATTCCTGAAGGAGCACTCGCAATATTTTTTCTGCTTTCATATTCGCCCCCCATTAATCGTAGATGCTGTTGGTTGGATTCCAAGATGGAACCGAAACCACAGAAATAATGGCAATTTCGTCACCATTCCTTCTTGCCCAATGACACTTTCCTTCAGAAATATGCACCGTGGCGCCGGGCTTGGTAAGTAGAATATGCTCGTTATCACTTTCGCCAATATAAACCTCGAGTCTTCCGCTCGCAAGAGTGTAGGTTTCAACGCCAACATTGTGGCGGTGTGATTGGGAAAAAGATACGAATGCCAACGCAACCGAAAAACTGTTATCTGGGGCGGAGAACAAAAGGCGCACCACTTCTCCACGCAAGATAACTCTCGCTACCAGACACGGCCAGCATTCGCAGGGCCTATTATGCTGGACATCATTTACAACAATATGTTTCTCACCATGACAACAATGTGGAGTAATTCCTTTACACCCGTCGCAGATAATCGTTCCATCTTTCATAATCTATCCTCCATTTTGCAATATTCCTATGACAAAGAAACGTGAAAATAAGATAGCAAATCGGGCGAGAAAAGTCAACCTAGTTCGATCAAAAAATGGGTGTGGAAGGAATCGAACCTTCTACCACTTCATTATCAGTGAAGTGCTCTGCCAATGAGCTACACACCCAAACTATTGTCTGAAATAAGGGGGGTGACGCGTTGTTTCGCCCCCTCGGCGAAACCCAGGGTATTTCTTAACGCTCGCACGCGCTTCGCGCGGCTCACTAAAATACCCGTTGAAGTCAATCTGACTTCAACCCACTAAGCTATACGCCCAGAATTTTTAGTACAGAGTATATTCTAATAAAAAAGCATAGTTTCTGCAACTATGCGTGCTCAAAAATTGATGCGTCGACGACAATGTTGTGGTGTCGGCGCAACTCCCGTACAATGCCGCGGTACCCTCTTTCATCAACAAGGATCCCCTTTAGTCCCATCCCTTATGCATGCGTTCGTCACGTTTGACTGGATACCGAGACGCCGCCGTACCGTCTTAATGAATTGCTTCACCCCAAATGCCCCTACGTTAAAATTATAAATAAGGGAATCTGGGGTGTATAACCCCTCGTCCTCTTCAGTCCCGTACAGCAACTGCCGTACCATGCTAACCGTAACCGACTTTTCTGACAACTGCGCGATTCGCAAGCACACCGCAGTATTGTCGTAGTCAACCAATGTCCCACCAACATCAAAGAATATTGCTTTTATCCGATCTCCCATCCAACTCCCCATTCTCTTCACAGAATTTAGGAAACTAACGATGCACGCACAATAGCATGTCATACAATAAAGATCAACCCCGTTAGAGATGCGGAACAAAATAGTGTTGGTGGCAGGAAATTGTTTGCGGAGCGCGTAGTATCGCTCGCTTCAGACAGAACCAAATCTCTAACGGGGTCAAACTCCGGAATCAAGCGAACAGAAAATGTGCCGCTTCTACCGCTCGCCCAGCACTAAATTTTGACTGCTGTTTTCGTTTCCATCTGGCAGAAAAGAACAATCCTTCATATATCAAAATCGTATCCCGCCAGCTTATTCGGGACAACCACAGAAACTGTCAAAATTTTAGTGATGGGGCTCGCACACCGCATAGCGCCACACGCTGTATTGATCTTTGTAAAATTTGCTTCTCCGGTACTCCGACGCCGCGACAATCCGCTCAATCATTTTTTTCTGGGGAGTATCGAATTCAAAATACAATTTACCGTGAGGCGCGAGATGGCGTGTGGCGTTTTTCAAAAATATTTTTATATACCGCAGTCCGTCTTTACCTCCAAAAAGCGCTCCCCGCGGCTCCCACGCGAGAACCGATGTCTGAACTTTGCCTTCTCGCGACGCCGCGAGATACGGGGGATTGGCGAAAATATAATCATAGCTGTCCAGAACGTTTGAAAATACGTCCGATCGAATGACGCGGTACCGCGACCGGCCGATGGAATTGAGTTTCGTATTTATCGCAATCTGATCGAGAAACGCACTTTCTTTCTCTGCAAAGTCAACATATGCATGCGGTATATACTTCAATACCGCCACACCGATACACCCGGAGCCCGAAAAAATATCAAGACAACGGATTGATTTCCTAACGCGGTCCATTCTAATGTTCTTAAGAACATTAGAATGGTTTTTGAGGTCTTCGATCGCCTGCTTAACCCAAAACTCCGTTTCGGGCCGCGGAATAAAAGGCCGCCGAGAGAGATCAATCCGGCACCCCAAAAACTCGACAAGCCCAATAACGTAATCCAGCGGCTCACCGTCGTTGAACCGTCGAACATCATCAAAAAAAGCAGGGGGTTCTGCCCCGCCGTATTTTTCTTTAAGTAACCATTGTACTTCTTTTTGCGTTTTTTCTATCACAGTAAATAATACGCAAGGAGTTAACGGACGAAGATTGCAACTTTATTATCGTTATTCGTACGCGAAAAATCCGCCTTCCATTAAACGGCGGATTTTTCGTAATGGCACCCGCGCTTACTGATTCGGCGTAGATGTAGCGCCTCCGCCGGTGCCGCTTAAAAGTTTCTGAAGCCGTTCAATAAGCTCCTGAATTTTCTTTTTCAGCTCTTCGATACGCTGCGCGCGCTCATCAGAAACAAGCGTACGATCGCGTACCAATTGCGTTTTGATATGCCCCTCGTGGCCGGATTCAGTCATCATTTCCCCCTTCACATCCACTTTGTGCCCCACCTTAAGATCTGAGAACGCAACCTCATTGTTGCTGCCGACAAATTTGGTGAGTTGTGAATCGGTCATCACAAAATAATCATGCCCCCAAACCTTAAGAGTAAAATTCGGCGCGGCAATCGAAATAATTTCGCCGTTGGTCACCCGTGCGCTCCCAGATGGATTGATAAGAACGCTTGTGCCGGCGCGGCCGCTCTTCAAGTCGTCATCGGATATTTTATCTTTCACCTCAAAAAGTTTTGAGATGTGTTTCTCGACGTTTGAAAGCGCCTTCTCGAGGTTTTTCGAACCGATGTTTTCATCGGCGCTCACCGATGAGGCCGCAACCGCGACCACCACCGCAAGGCATACGGCAACGATAAAAAATGCTTTCTTGTGGACCATAGTAATTTTTATATATTGATTTATTTTCGACCATATTCAATATAGCGGGTTTTTAAACTTCAAACAAGGGGGTTTGTACGACGCGCGAAGGACTGAATAATACAAAAACACCCTATAATTTTCAGAGTGCTTTTTGCTTCCATTCTTCCAGCTGTTCCGACCATCCGTTACTGACGGATGCGCAAAATCGTAATTTTAAGCTCCACGATTAACACTCTTGCCCTTCCGAAGTTCCGCCGAAAACGGAACGAAGGAGGGTGTACGTTACCTGCGAGAGATAACGACGACCTAATAGGTCAGCAATTTCCGAACGATAACGGCAAATCCTTCGACAAAGCTCAGGATAAGCTTGGCTACCAAAAAAATGGAAATCCATAACCCACTGACTCCCTAATAGGAGATGTTCCATCCCCAGCTTCCGCTAGGGATGCCTTGTTACGACTTCGTCCCTGTCACCGAACTTACCGTGGACCCCCTTTTTGTTCGCAAACGAACAAAGAGCGATATTTCAATATTTAAATATTGCAATATTGAAACTTACCCTTTGCGCTTCCGCGCAAAGAGGGGGCCTTCGGGTATTTCCGGCTTCCTTGACGTGACGGGCAGTGAGTACAAAGTTCGAGAACGTATTCAGCGCGACATAGCTGATTCGCGCTTACTAGCGATTCCGGCTTCATGGAGTCGAGTTGCAGACTCCAATCCGAACTGGGACGCGCTTTGATGGGATTAGCTCCGCCTCGCGGCTTGGCAACCCATTGTACGCGCCATTGTACCACGTGTGTAGCCCAGGGCATCAAAGGAACACGCTGATCTCACGTCGTCCCCACCTTCCTCCCAGCCCTAGTTCTACGAAAAAGTTCAAATTTAACTTGAACAATTTCATTCACACCAACCGTTCAAACTTCTTTCGAAGCCGGTCAGTAGAACTAGGGCTGGGCAGTCTCGTGTGACACATATAACACACAATAGGGGTTGCGTTCGTTATGGCACTTAAGCATACAGCTCACGCCACGAACTGACGAGGACCGTGCATCACCTGTTCTGATGTCCTTGTAGAAGTTCCAGCTTTCACCGGAATGTCATCAGAATTTCAAGCCCTGGTGAGGTTCCTCGGTTGTCATCGAATTGAACCACATGGTCCACCGCTTGTGCGAACTCCCGTCTATTCCTTTGAGTTTTAGCCTTGCGGCCGTACTTCCCAGGCGGCGCGCTTAACGCGTTAGCTAGGCCACCCCGAGGGTCGATACTCGGAACAGCGAGCGCGCAACGTTTAGGGCGTGGAATACTAGGGTATCTACAATTTTGTTACTGCGTCCTCCGAAGCTTTATGCTAAGGAGGACTGCTCAAGATTTCTATAATCGGTGCTAATTTTTGGAGTTAAGATTTTAACTTGACAAATCATATATTTATGGAGATGAATAAACAGCAAATTGGGGGGGTCTTTGTGACTCTTCTAGGTATTTGGTTCATGCTTCCGGTCTCACCCATCATAATGCTCAGCTCTTCGCCGACAGTTAACGTAATCATGATTACAATAACTCTCGGCATTGGCATCTTCATAGCTGGGATATATCTGTGTCTGCGCGGGAGTTTCCACAAACACAATGGATAAAGCCAGCTCTCGCTACCAAATGGAGCGGAGATCGCATCGTGTGGTCTTCGCTCCTTTTCTTTTCTCCAAAAATTAGCACCGATTTGTTTTCTTGAGTGGGCCGGGCATTTCTGCCGGTCTCTCTGCATCGCTGCAGAGTTCAGACTATATCATTCCCGCTTTCGATTTGAAGTGGCCAATGCGCATCACTAGGTGAGGCACATTGACACAAATAGTTAGCGCGACTCGGCGTATAGTCGTTGAGGTTTTTGATGTGTGCTGGGGAATGGACGGGACGTCAGCACCACATGCCAACGTCCCGGTGAATACACAAGTCCAGATGGGCGGACGCTTGAGGAATCCGACCCACATTTGCCGGGTATCCTGTCGCTGATTACACCATACCGTATCCATCTCCCTTGTGCATCCACTCCTCAACACACAACAAATTACCTGCTGATTATCCGCACCAACAGATTTTTACCTTTCGGTACTGTTGGATACTCGGACTTTCCAGCATATAGCTCCGCCGTCGCCTTGCGGCTTTGGCGGATCCCGACTTCACTAACTATTTCTAATCAGTGCGTCGGGACAAGTTTTCATTCCGGCATTACTGCCGGAAGGGACTAGATGCTCGATGTACCCAACATCTCGCTCGCCATTCATGCTCCGGCGAGCGAATTTGTGTGCGAAGCGAAGCCGATATGTTTTGAGACAATGGGAGGACAAGTTTGCATGGTTCGCGCCGAAGGCGCGAAAACTTGTCCGACCCTTAGTGAATTTTTTCGCTGGAAAAAATTCACGTGTCGAAAAACATATTGGCGAGCTCAATCGCACACAAATGAGCGAGTTAATCCTATTCTCTCCCCACGCTTTCGTCTCATGAGCGTCAGGAAATGGCCAGGGACTTGCCTTCGCCTTTGGTGTTCCCCACGATATCAACGGATTTCACCCCTACACCGTGAGTTCCTATCCCCTCTCCATCCCTCGAGTCCGGCCGTATCTCGTGCAGCCCCGCCGTTGAGCAGCGAGATTTAACACAAGACGAACTGGACCGCCTGGAGACCCTTTACGCCCAATAAATCCGGATAACGCTTGGAGTCCTCGTATTACCGCGGCTGCTGGCACGAGGTTAGCAACTCCTTATTCAACTGGTACAGTCACTTACGTTCCTCCCAGTTAAAAGCAGTTTACAGGCCGAAGCCCTTCTTCCTGCACGCGGCGTCGCTCGATCAGGCTTTCGCCCATTGTCGAATATTCTCGACTGCTGCCACCCGTAGGTGTACGAGCCGTTCTCAGTCTCGTCGTCGAGGGTCACGCTCTCACGCCCCCTACCCGTCATAGCCTTGGTAGGCCATTACCCTACCAACAAGCTGATGGGACTTAAGCCCCTCCCAGAGCCCCTTGCGGGATTTACCGAGCACATAACTTGTACTGCGCGAAGCGCAAAAACTTTCGTAGTGCAAATTATGTGCTCGGACTATCGGGTATTAGCTCCGCTTTCGCGGAGTTATTCCCGTCTCTAGGGTAGGTACTAAAGTGTTACTGACTCGTTCGCCACTAAACAATTCTTGATGTAATCGCAAATTGTTCCGTTTGACTTGCATGCCTTATCCACGCCGCCAGCGTTCATCCTGGACCAGGATCAAATCCTCAATAATTGTCCAAAATTCCAAGCACGAGAGTGCGCAGAAATTTTGGTAACAATTATTGAGATCCGCCGAAGTTCCGCTTTTAGCGGAATGAAGGCGAGCATACATTTGAATTACCAAAATTCTACGCACCCCGACTTAAAATTGGACATTTGCGTCCTCCTTCGCATAAAGCTTCGGAGGACAATGTCGGAACAGCTGGAAAATCCCAATCGTCTCCTGATTAGGAACCAGCTGTTTATTTTTTTATCAAAGTCCATTCCGTCCTGAAAAAAGCCACAAAATAACAGCCACGCAAATCCACTCTTAGGAATCCCTAGGTCGCCGAAGCGACCGGGATCCCGGCCAAAAGGTCTAGGGACTTGCGTGGATATTTATTAATATGCACTTTTGAACTTGTCCTGTGGCTATTTACATAGCATCCACATCGTACCTCACTCAAAATCCTTGTCAAGCCCAAAAAAATAAGCGCCCGAAATGACGCATGATTATTTGTTCTTCATTGATCTATTGCGTTTTCTTTCGCTATCCTAGCATATTCGTACGCGCTTTGTCGAATCTTTCGTTCCATTGTCTTGTAGTCCACCTCAACAAGTCCGAACCGCGGCCAAAAACCCTCATGCCATTCAAAATTATCCAATAGCGACCAGTGAAAATAGCCGCGCACATCCGTGCCCTCTTTAATCGCCCTGTTAATCCAAAAAATGTGATCGCGTATAAAATCCGCGCGATATTTATCTCTTGCGTCGGCAAGCCCGTTTTCAGTAATGTAAATAGGCTTGTTATATTTTTTTAGCGATTTCAAGACGTGATAAATCCCTTCTGGATAAATTTCCCAGCCAAAATCCGAAACTTTTTTATTTTCATTGTATTGAAACCACCACTGTGATTTTGGATGAATACGCACTCGGCTGTGAAAATAGAACTGCAATCCTATAAAATCTGAGTCCCGTGACATTCGATCAAAAAATGGATTATTCCGCCACCAGCGCAATAACTTAAACGCTAAAACATTGTGCGGCATCTGATTGAATGGCTCAAAATAAACAGAACTTTCAGAATACCCGATAGAAAGTGACGGATTAAATTCTTTCATCGCCCGATACGCCGCCTTATGAGAACGTGCCAAATTTTTTAATGCGCGAAACATAGAAATTATTCCGCCTTGAGCTGGTGGACGGTCTTTTAATAAATAACCATGCCGAGGAAAGGCCTCCGGTTCATTCAGCGTTACCCAATATTTAACATCTGGAAATGACTCGGCTATTTTTTTACAAAACCGCGCAAAAATTAAAGGCGCATCTTTACGTAGCCAACCGCCGCGCTCGGCAAACCAAACCGGATTAGTCCAATGCCAAAGCGTCACAAATGGCTCCAGTCCGCGCTCGCGCAAAGCCCGAATTATTTCGCGGTAATGCTCGATTTCTTTTTCATTCCATTTACCTTCTTCCTGCTCAATCCGCGACCACTCAAGAGAAAAACGATGGGCATTATGACCAAGTGATTTTGCAATATCAAAATCCTCGCGGAAGCGGTTGTAGTGGTCGCATGCGTGGCCTGAAATATAATTTTCTTTTTGTAGAGGATTCGGATAATTTTTCAAAATAAACTCCGGCCACTGCTTTTTGGCAGCCTCTCGCGCAAGCCGCTCGGCGTTTTGCACCTCCCACTCGGACCAATCATTACGGTTCACACCCTCAACCTGATGCGCAGATGTCGCAGCACCCCAAAAAAAATTTTTTGGAAACTCAAATTTCATTTTTTAGTTGAT
>Ga0155236_103_pt2 | contig 11998 bp, 10 predicted proteins | sample RifCSPhighO2_02_FD_106204 | JGI IMG/M metagenome (GOLD analysis project Ga0155236, IMG submission 106204) | Candidatus Sungbacteria bacterium RIFCSPHIGHO2_02_FULL_47_11 | reverse complement strand
GCATTGCGTACATCGGATTGGGTTCGAACCTCGGCGACCGGGCCGGGAACATTGGACAGGCCATCGGTTTGTTGCAGAAAAAGGGCATCAAAGTTCTGAAAACATCCGCCGTCATTGAAACCGCTCCGGTCGGCGGGCCGCCGCAGAACAAATTCCTCAACGCCGTCGTCAAGGTTGCAACCAGGTTATCTCCCGTCGAATTGTTGGAGCACTGCCGGTTTGTTGAACAAAAGCTTGGCCGCGTGCGGACGGTTATCAACGGCCCGCGCACCATGGATCTGGACATTCTTTTGTATGACCGTCTCACCATTGATACGCCGCAATTACAAATTCCGCACCCGCGCATGTTCGAGCGGGCATTTGTCCTAGATCCGCTAAGAGAGATTGAACCCGGCTTACTGGAAGAGTTCGGCTATGCGCGTCATAAGGTCCATTAAATCCGTTCAGCAACTCATCAAAAAAGCAAAATCAGGAGGAAAGACCGTCGGCTTTGTTCCCACGATGGGGGCGTTGCACGACGGCCACCGTTCGCTTTTGCGCCGTTGTCGTTTGGAAAATGATCTTGTCGTCTTGAGCGTTTTTGTGAACCCCAAACAATTCGTCCCATGGGAAGATTTCGCGAAATATCCCCGTCGGGAGCGGGCCGATAAAAAGCTGGCAAAGAAAGAAAAGGTTGATATAATGTTTGTGCCGTCGGCAAAAGAGATGTACCCCGAAGGGTATTTGACATATGTTGAAGTAGAGAAAATGACGCACGTGTTGTGCGGGAAATCCCGCCCCGGGCATTTCAGGGGCGTTGCGACGGTCGTCGGAAAGTTTTTGAACATTATCATGCCTGATGTATTATATCTGGGACAGAAGGATGCCCAGCAGGCGACTGTTTTGACATGGATGGTCCGGGATTTGAATTTTTCTGTTCTTGTGAAAATTTGTCCAACGGTGCGTGAATCCGATGGACTGGCGATGAGTTCACGTAATCAATATTTATCGGCGAGTCAGCGCAAAGAAGCTGCCGTATTGTACCGTTCCTTAAAAGAAGTCCGGCAAAACGTCGCCGTGGGCAGTCAGTCCGCCGCGACGATCACCGGCAAGATACGTTCGCGCATTACGCGAGAGAGTACGGGACGGATCGATTACGTCCAATGCGTGGCGGCGGACACGTTGATGCCGCTTAAAAAAATTCAAGGGAAAGTCATTATCGCCCTCGCCGTGTGGTTCGGCAAGACGCGGTTAATCGACAATATCATCGTGCAGGCGTGATGTCTTATCGAAAGCGTAGATTGAAAATCGGGATCGTTGGGTGCGGTGCCATCGGCGGAGGGATCGCGCGCTATATTTCAAAAGAATTAAAAAAAGATTGCCAATTGACGGGTCTTTATGATATTCAGTATGGAAGGGTTGAGAAGTTACGACGAGAACTTTCCGCCGGCCCGATAGGAAGAAATTCATTAACAGCGCTCCTTAAAAGTTGCGATCTGATGATCGAAGCCGTCAACGCCAACAGTACAAGAGAAATCGTCCGGGAGGCTTTTCTGCATAAAAGAAACGTCATCGCCATGAGCGTCGGAAAACTTCTTGATGCTCAAGACCTTTTTGATTTGGCCCGCCGGCGCGGTTGTCGTCTGCTGATCCCCTCCGGCGCCATCGCCGGCATTGACGCCATCAAATCTGCCAGCATCGCCCGTATCCGCAAGATCAACCTGACCACCCGAAAACCATTGAATGGATTTGCCAATAATCCTTACCTTACCCGCAAAGGCATCGATCTTGCCGCCATCAAAAAAGAAACGGTCCTTTTTAAGGGGAACGTGGACTCCGCTATAAAATTCTTTCCGCAGAACATCAACGTGGCCGCGACAATCGCCATTGCCTCGCAGGCAAAGGATAAAATCACCGTTTGCATCATGACTTCACCAAAATATAAGAATAATTCGCATGAAATAGAGATCGTCGGTGATTTCGGACGGATCGTCACGCGTACCGATAACGTGGTTTCTCCGGAAAACCCCAGGACGAGCTATCTGGCGATCCTCTCCGGCATGCAGACCTTAAAGCAATTTTGTCAGGGGACAGGTATAGGGACTTAAACTTAATTAATCCCAAATTTTGTTCCATTTTTGGGAACAAAATTTGCCCCGCAGGGGTTGCACGTTAAAATCCTTAAGGATTTTAACGGTTTTGTCCCGAGAAATGCCTTTGGCATTTATCGGGATTAATCCTGGCGACCTTTTAGGTCGCGCAGGACAAGGTAATCCCGGATTTTTGCCCGATGTTTTTGGGGATTCAAAATTTGGGATACCTCGGCAAGCGCGATTAAATCTCTTTGAGATTTAATCGGCCGACCCCTCTGTTCTTAGCAAGGGCGGATTTTTCTGTCGAAAAATCCGGGATAAACCGCAGTTCAATAAAAGGAGGTGAACCAATGGCTCAAAAAGTAGCGAAAGTGGGTGTTAAGAAACAGAAAGGATACCTCTACTTTGTGGACAAGCGCGGCGACGTATCGTGCGCGAAGATGGCCCGTGGCAACAAAAAAGGCGGCCAGGCCAAGAAGGTCGCAAAAGTCGGCATCAAGAAAGTAGCGGGATACCTCTACTTCATTGACAAGCACGGTGACATTTCTTGCGCCAAGATGGTCCGTGGAGGCAAAAGGAAAAAAGCAGCAAAAAGAAAATAACGTAACGTTTTCTTCAACGTCGCCATGTCTCGGGAAGACATCCTCGGGGCATGGCGATTTTTGATTTACCACCATTCCCTTATTATAGAAAATGGTGGTAAATCATCCTAAGCGACCGAGCGTAAGTGAGGAAGCGAAGGGTTACCTCATTCCATCCCATGCAATCTGATTCCATCATTATCCGCGGCGCCAAAGAGCATAATCTCAAGAACATCGACCTGAAGATCCCCCGTAATAAATTCGTTGTGGTCACGGGATTAAGCGGTTCGGGAAAATCTTCTCTGGCCTTTGATACTATTTACGCCGAAGGCCAGCGGCGTTACGTCGAGAGCCTCTCGGCCTATGCCCGTCAATTTCTGGAACAGCTTCAGAAGCCCGATGTCGAGCATATCTCCGGACTTTCCCCGACGATCTCCATCGAGCAAAAGACGACGAGCCGCAATCCGCGTTCGACCGTCGCCACTCAAACGGAGATCTACGATTATCTGCGGCTTCTTTTCGCCAGCGTGGGCACACCGTATTGTTATAAATGCCGTAAACCCATCGAACGCCAGACGGTTCCCGAGATCGTTGGACAGGTCCTGGATTTACCGCAAGGGGCTCCTATCACGCTTCTGGCGCCATTGATACGCGGGCGTAAAGGCGAATACCGCGACATCGGCGCAAAAGTGGCCAAAGCGGGATTCGCACGTTTACGTATTGATGGAAAGATATACGGCGTTGAAGACCCGATCAAGCTGGATAAATATAAGGTGCACAATATCGAAGTCGCGATCGACCGCTTGAGCGTCCGGCAGAACGTCAAGAAGCGGCTGACCGATTCGGTGGAAACCGCGCTTGGGATCGGCCAGGGCCTTTTGATCGTGGATTTTCAGGACAAACACCACGAAAAAATATTCAGTGAAAATTACGCGTGCATCGATTGCGGGATCAGCATCCCGGAGATCGAGCCGCGCAATTTTTCTTTTAATTCGCCGTACGGGGCGTGCGCGAGTTGCAACGGTTTGGGTACGCGTATGGAAATAGATACGGAGCTTCTGGTCCCGGATCAGAGCAAGCCGTGGGTCAACGCGATCGCCCCGGCGCAAAAAGGGCGCAGAGGATATTTGATGTATTATCGTGCGCTCATGCGCGAGCTGGCTGGTCGCCATCGCGTGGATGCCTATGAGCCCTTTGCGCGGTTGACGAGGAAAATGCGAAACATGATCTTTTATGGATCGAACGACGATATCTGGGGTAAACCTTACGAAGGTGTCGTCCGGTATCTCGAGCGGATGTTCCGGGAAACCGACAGCGATTGGCTCAAAGACGAGATATCCCGCTACATGTCTGTATTGCCGTGTCCGGCCTGCCGGGGCGCGCGGCTTAAGGATGAATCCTTGGCCGTTAAGATCAACGGGCAGAACATCGCCCAGGCAACGGCGTTGTCCATCACGCAGGCGAAAGTATTCTTTTCTTCCTTGGAGTTGTCAAAGGAAAAGATCTTGATCAGCGAAGCGATCCTTAAAGAAATCCGTCGGCGACTGGATTTTTGCATTGATGTCGGATTGGAATACCTGACGCTCGACCGCAAGAGTTCCACGCTTTCAGGCGGGGAGGCGGAACGGATCCGGCTGGCCACACAGGTCGGATCGGGATTGGTGGGTGTCGTTTATATCCTGGATGAACCAAGCATCGGGCTTCACCAGAGAGACAATGAGCGCCTTTTGTCGACGTTGCATGCCTTGCGGGATATCGGGAATACATTGATCGTTGTTGAGCATGATGAGGCGACCATTCGCAACGCCGATTATATTATCGATTTGGGGCCGGGGGCCGGTGAGCATGGCGGTGAGGTTGTTTACGCGGGCAGCGTGGCGGGACTTCTTAAATCCGGCAGGTCGCTTACGGGACAATATTTGAGTGGACGTTTTCATATTCACACGCCTTTGCGCCGGCGCGGTCTGGAAGGATCGAAATATTTGAAAATTGTGGAGGCGCAGGAAAATAATCTTCGAAACATCGATGTTCGCATCCCGCTGGGGAAATTTGTCTGCGTGAGCGGTGTTTCGGGATCGGGTAAATCCACTTTGGTCAATGATGTTTTGTTCAATGCCCTCGCGCAGAAGATCTATCGCGCCCGGGAAAAACCTGGAAAACACAAGCGCATTGAAGGGACAGAACATGTCGATAAGGTGATCGTCGTGGACCAGTCGCCGATCGGACGAACGCCGCGGTCGAACCCGGCCACTTATACGGGAATGTTTAGTCATATCCGGGATATTTTCAGCCGCTTGCCGGAGGCAAAGATTCGCGGATATAAGGCGGGGCGGTTTAGTTTTAATGTTAAAGGCGGGCGCTGCGAGGCATGTCAGGGCGACGGCATATTGAAGATCGAAATGCATTTCCTGCCGGATGTGTACGTGAGGTGTGAGACCTGCCAGGGCAAACGTTTCACCGAGCAGACGCTCGCCATCGAATTTAAGGGCAAGAATATCGCAGACGTCCTTAACTTGTCCGTGGAAGAGAGCATGAAATTATTTGAGAATATCCCCCGGATACAGAAAATCCTGCAGACGCTCAACGATGTCGGCTTGGGGTACGTGCGATTGGGGCAGTCCGCCACGACGCTTTCCGGCGGGGAGGCACAACGGGTCAAGCTGGCCAGCGAATTATGCAAGATCTCCACGGGCAACACGTTTTACATTTTGGATGAGCCGACCACGGGATTGCATTTTGCCGACGTTGATAAACTTCTGCAGGTTCTGCAGCGGCTGGTGGAAAAGGGTAATACCGTCTTGGTCATCGAGCACAATATGGAAGTCATCAAAAACGCCGATTACATCATTGACCTTGGCCCCGAAGGCGGAGATAGGGGGGGGAGGCTGGTTTTCGGCGGCGTCCCAGAGGAATTGATCAAGTGTAAGGAATCGTATACGGCGAAATATTTGAAAGAATATTTGACATAAACCTGTTATAATGCCGTTCAATGTCTAAATATTTCCATCGTTATACGCGTATTTTTATCATCATTTCGGCCGGGATCTTCTTTTGGGCGGGGATGGTGGGGCCGGGGCGGGCCCAGCCCAGCGAAAAGGATCTGTTTCTCGTCGCGCAAAAAGCCTTCGAAGACGGCTTTTATGACGTTGCCATGCGCTATATCCAGCAGCTCCAGGAGCAATTTCCCCAAACCGACCGGCGCGTGGAATCCAATCTTCTTTTAGGCCAATGTTATTTTTTCAAGGGGCAGTATCTTAAGGCCTACAATGTCTTTCATGACCTGCTCAAGGAATCTGCGTTCAAGGATGCCACGTTGTTCTGGCTGGGGGAGACTTACCTTAAAGGCGGCGATTACGTCCAGGCCGAGGAGCAATACAATCAATTGATCAAGCTGTATGCGGATTCCATCTATACGCCGCAAGCGTATTATTCCCTGGGGTGGGTCCATTTTGAACAAAACCAGATGGAGAAAGCCCAGAAAGCATTCGTGGAGCTTATTCAAAAGTTTTCGGAGCATCAACTGGCGGAGGAAGCCCATTTTAAGATCGGCGAGATCGCGTTCCAGCGGCAACAATACGAAGACAGCATCGGTTATTTCAAGGATTATATTGGACACTATCCGCAATCGACCCACCAGGCCGAGGCTTATTTTTATATGGGTGAGTCGGCGTATTATCTGGAAGACTTCCTGACGGCGGTGACATATTATGCGAAGGCGGAAGAGCTGGCTTACGATCATAGATTGGCTCTTATGGCCAAGGTGAGCCTTGGATGGAGTTATTTGAAGCTGGAAAAATTTAAACTGGGCCAGCAATATTTTGATCAGGCCTATGCGTATGCCCGCGGAAAGGGGATTCTTTCCGATGATGTCCTTTTGGGCCGGGCAAGTCTTTATTCGGTAATGGAGGAGTACCCGGAGGCCCTTAAGTCTTATGCCGAGCTGATCGAAAAATTCCCTAATAGTAAAAAATTGAGCGACGCCTATTTGGGGCAGGCAAATATTTATTATTTGCGGGAAGACTACGGAAATGCTATCGACTCCTATCAGGGAATCATTAACCAATTCGCTTCGCAGAAGGACAATGTCGATATTCTGGAAAAGGCCTATTTCGGATTGGCCTGGTCGTATCTCAAGCGAGGCAACATTGATGAATCGATCAAGAATTTTGAACTTATCAAGAACACGACGACCAACAAGACCGTGAAGATCAGCGCCCTGACCCAGATCGGCGACGCCTATCAGGACGTCGGGCAACTGGACAAGGCGGTGGATGTGTATGATGAGATCCTTCGGGACTATCCGGAAAGTCCTTATACTGATTATGTTCAGTACCGGCAGGGCATTGCGTTATTGAAAAACGAAAAAATCGATGCCGCCACGTTGTCGCTGCGCAGCCTGAAGACCAATTTCCCAAAGAGCAAATATCTTACCGACGTCGATTATTATCTCGCGCTCGCGTATTTCAAAAATGGGGATTGGCTCGCCACCCGTGACCAGATCGTTCAGTTTATCGGCGCCGTTACCAGGGAAAATCCGTTCATGGCCGAGGCCCAGTATATTCTCGGACTGTCTTATTTCAACCTGCAGGATTACGCGAACGCCCTGAAAATCTTTCAGATCATTGTCAAAGATTATCCCAGCGAGACGGCAATGATAAAAAACGTTGAGATGAGCATGGCCAAATGTTATTATAAAACTGGTGATGTTAAGGAAGCCATCAAACGCTTTACCGGTCTTATTGCGGCGTATCCGCAGACGGTGGTTGCCCAGGAGGCGATAATTTGGCTGGGAGATCATTATCTGGAGTCAGCCGATTACGACACGGCCGTTGCCTATTACCAGCAATTCATTGAAAATTTCCCGGGGAGCCCTAAATTAAGTTTGGCTTTGTACGAACTTGGGCAGGCCTATCAGGCTAAGGGGGAATACGACCAGGCCGTCGGGGCGTACAAACGGGTAAATAATTCAGTTGATGGAGAATTGTACACCAAGGCCCGGCTGGCCATCGCCGCTATCCTTGCCAGGGAACTTGATCCGGCATCCGCCCTGGAAACATATCAGGACATCATCAAGACCTCGCCGGAATTCAGGCGCGACGCTTTCATCAAAATGGCCGAGGTCTATCGGAAAAATCAGGACCATGAGAAAGCCATTGAGGCTTATCGAAGCGCTTTAAGTGCTCCCAAAGGATTGGGGGAAATCAAAGATGTCGAGCTGCAATTTGCCATAGGCGATCTGTATGAACTTTCGAACAAGTCGGATAAAGCCGTTGAAGAATACCTGAAACTGGCTTATTTGTACCCGAAGGAAACGGCCTGGATCGTCAAGGCTTATCTTCGAGCGGCGCGTATTTTTGAAGGAAGCGAAAAGTGGGATGACGCCAAGACGGTTTATCAAAAGATTATCCAGCACAAGACCGAAGAATTGAAGTTCGCTCAAGAGCGGATGGATTGGATCAGCGAGCATATTTTCCGACAGCCATAGACACAACAAAAACAGGAGGTTGGCATGGGTGGTATATGGGGAATGAATGCGTGGGAACTTATCAAAATGGGCGGGCCGCTTATGGTTCCCATTCTGTTGTGTTCTTTTTTCGCCCTTGGGATCGTCATCGAGAAGCTGATCCATTTTTCCATGGTCCAAACAAACGCGGCCCAATTCAAGGCAAATGTTTTTGGTCTGCTAAAGAACAACAAAATTAAAGAGGCCGTCCAGTTATGCGAAGTCAATCCCTCGCCGATCGCGAAGATTTTAAAGGCAGGCGTGCTGAAATTCGGCGCCCCCCGCGAAGAGATCAAGGAAAACATGGAAGACGCCAGTCTTTTTGAAATTCCGAAACTGGAAAACCGGTTGGGGGCATTGGCGACGATCGCGCACATTTCTCCTTTGTTGGGGCTTTTGGGGACCGTGACTGGAATGACGACCTCTTTTCATACGATCCAAGTGCGGGCAGCCTCTCTTAATCCGGTTACGCCGGGGGATCTGGCTGGAGGGATAGGGGAAGCCTTGATCACCACGGTGGCCGGCTTGATGGTGGCCATCCCGACGTTCGTGGCGTATAACTATTGCGTGAGCCGTATCAACCGATTTACGCTGGAGATGGGACGGGCCGCGACCGAGCTGGTCAACTTTATGTGTCATATGGCCGAAGCTGGTACATTCGAGCAAACGGTCTGAAAGGCTTTACCAGGCATGAAGTTTAAAAGGCATAACAAGCTTGAACATGGGTTGCGGCAGATCGATATCGCCCCGATGATCGATTGTGTTTTTCTGCTGCTCATCTTTTTCATGCTCACCTCATCATTCACATTCCAGTCAGGCATTAATGTGAAATTACCCAAAGCGGTGACCAGCGACATAATCCAGGATCAAAATGTCATTGTGACTATTACCAGCGAAAACGTTATTTATCTCAACGGGACAGTCATCACTCTTAAGGAGTTGGGCCGGAAATTGAAAGAATCCAATTATAAAACCAAGCCTTTATTGATCAGATCCGACCGCAGGGCATCGGTCGGGCGCGTTGTTGACGTGTGGGATCTGTGCCGGAATTTGGGGATCGAACGCATCCATATAGCCACCAACCAGGATCAATGAAGCGGTTTTGCGTGTCCGTGCGATATGGTTCGACTCACTTCGTCCTTCGACTTTGCTCAGGACTCGACCTGAGCGAGTGAAACGAGCCGAAGGCCGCGTTCGCTCACCACTGATCGAAGAGTCGAACCACCCTGAGCGAGCGATAAACGAATATAGGGAGCGAGTCGAAGGGTTACCCTAAAAGGAACAAATGATTTCATCCCGCTGGATTTCCAGTCTTCCATTTCAAGCGCTTTTTATTTCGCTGGTTATTCATCTTCTCGTCTTAAGCGCTTTTGTGTTCACTGTTCCTTTGTCACGTGAGGCTTTCAAGCCGGTGTTTATTTTCTTGGGGCCGATTTTGAAACAGCAGGACGTAGGTGATATTTCGCCTCCGGGGAAAAGGACGGATGAGTTTCTATCGGCCGCCGGTGGTTTTTTCAGTGATGGTGTAGGGGGGTTTTTGCATTCTTCTGAAAGTGCCGGGCGCCGGTTTATCCAGGGGGCGTCCCGTGAACCAGTTTCTCCCAATGCAGTTGGGACGCGGGAAAAGATCGTGATGAAATCGCTTTTCGATATATCGGCCGATGTAAAGCAAGAGCAAGCAAGACCCGTTGCCGATTCGACAGAAGCAGATCACGAGATAGCACCTTATAAGCCTCTGGGGCTGTTCCCGCAATGATCCGCGTTGACGTCGTTCTGGCCATAGCCATTATTTTATCTGTCTCCTTAGCCGTTGTTTTTGTGTTATGGATATTTTATAATTCTCGTTGGGGCAAAGAAAAGACCGCGGCTGATAGTGTTGAGCAGGTGCAGCAGTGTTCCTACTGCGCGTATATTTTTGTAAGCCATCGGCGGGGGGATATCCTCATGTGCCCAAGATGTAAAAGTTATATCGAAGATACGCCATCCGCGGGATAAGAGAAAGCGATTATGCCGCGTCAATCACGGGAAAATTGATCACGGCATTGTTTCGTGACCGTTTTGATGATTATCATTGTCATGATGGCCCTTACGGTCAGTATCGTCAGCTTGAACGTGACGCAGGTCCTGCGCACTTCAGGCGAAGTCAAACATGTGCAAGCGGAATATCTTCGCCTTGGGTGTGATCCTTTATTGGCAAATCGTTTGACAAAGTAAACCTATTATAGTCTAATGAAAATTAGTTAAGTTGAAGCCGGGCTAATGTCATCGTAAGTCTATGAGAAATTTATTAGATGTGGAAGATTTGGCCAGATACTTAAAGTTGCAAAAATAAACGATCTATAATTGGTTGAATCAACGGAAAATCGCCGGCATCAAGATGGGTGGCGTGTGGCGGTTTGACAAAAGGGAAGTCGACAAGTGGTTAAAATCCCGGTATCGCAAGGACGGTAAGCGTAGTTGATTTTGGGATGTTATTGAGGCGGGATATGGGCGAGAGTAAACAAATAGGTATATTTTTTGGGAAAAATAATTTTTCGATCATGTCGTTGGCAGCAGGGAGCCCGGACACGATTTGTAGATGCCCACGGGCTTTAGCCCGTGGCACTTGATAATTCTTTCGAGCGAGCTTCGCTCGACGCCCTTCGGGCGAATTGCCATTCACCCACGGACTGTGAAGTCCGTGGAACTCAAAGCGGCTTTTAGACAAGGGATAGATATACCTCCTCGGCGCTCTCGCGCGCCGTCACCTCATGGGTCACTTAAAATTAGGCGAAATCTTAATTCGGCAGGGATTGGCCACCGAAAAACAGCTCCAGGAGGCCATTGAGGTTCAGAAGAATGGAAAAGGCCGGATTGGCGAGATTTTTGTCAAACTCGGAATAATTACCGAGGAACACATGGCCGAGGCCCTGGGGACCCAGATGGGGATCCCGTATTATTCCTCGACCAATCTGGAATTGTCAAGGCCTCAGGAAGATCAGGATTTAGCCAGGCTTGTCCCAGCCGATTTCGCGAAAAAAAACTGCGTTTTGCCTTTGTCCCGCCATTTGAATTCGCTGACCTGCGCTGTTTATGATCCGTTGGATCTTTTATTGCTCGATAATCTCAAAAGAATCGCCGGTTGCGAAATCAACCCGGTCATCGCCACGCCGACCGCTATCCAGGATGCCATTAATGAATTTTATTTTAAGCAGGCGGAAGGCGCGCCATCGGTGCTCAATCGCGCCGTGGAGCGTTCTTACACCAGGACCGAAGAAGACGAATTGATTTCACCACCCAAGGAACGTCAGGCGGCCGCGGAATTAAGCTTGGATAAATTGATTGCCCAGACGGAAGAGGCCCCAGTCATCAAGCTGGTTGACCTTATCATCCGTCAGGCCATTGACGAGCGCGCCAGCGATATTCATATCGAACCTTTTGAAAACAAGATCACCTTGCGCTACCGTATCGACGGCAAATTGTATAATATTCCTCCGCCGGCGCCACATCTGCATTTACCCATCATTTCCCGCATTAAAATTTTGGCAAAACTGGACATTGCCGAAAAACGTCTTCCCCAGGATGGCGCGATCATGGCGAAACTGGAGAACCGCACCGTCGATATCCGCGTTTCCACGATTCCGACAGTCTGGGGAGAGAAAGTGGTTATGCGCATTCTGGACAAAGGGACAGTCCCTCTTGAATTGGCCAGTTTGGGGTTCGATGCCAAACAGATCGATTTATTGCGTAAGGCCCTGGCCGCTCCTTATGGTTTGTTTTTTGTCACCGGGCCGACCGGCAGCGGGAAATCAACTACGCTTTATGCAGCTGTCAACGAGACCATTAATCCATCAAAGAACATT
>Ga0155236_102_pt1 | contig 12108 bp, 15 predicted proteins | sample RifCSPhighO2_02_FD_106204 | JGI IMG/M metagenome (GOLD analysis project Ga0155236, IMG submission 106204) | Candidatus Sungbacteria bacterium RIFCSPHIGHO2_02_FULL_47_11 | reverse complement strand
CGGCTTTCCTCGAGCGCGGGGAGCATTTTCAAAAAAGCAAGAGGGTGGAGGGCTCGCATGATGATTTTTTTGTCCGCGGGCTCGCCGTAGATATCCGCAAGCGGCGGGATAGCCCGCTCAAGTTTCTGCACCTCGCGAGAGAGCCGTTCAAGATCAACTCCCTCCATGCCAAACGGCGGATTGTTTTTTGCGACCCAAAGCGTTTCCTTGATAGTCGGTGTGGCTGAAAAGAGATACGCGAGGTAAACGACGGCTGTCACGACAATAAGGATTCTCGCGCCGCCTGTGGATAATAGTTTTGTTGACTGACGTTCCATGAGTACGTATGATAAAAGCGATGATCCGACGCTATAAATTCCTAAAAGCCGTCTTCGGGCTGTGGAGCCTGCTTCTTTTTGTATACCAATTTCCGCGCGATAACAACAGAGAGGAGGAAGAGAAACAAAAGCACGATGCGATGCTCAAGGCATTTGAATTTGAAAAAGCGAGTCCAAACCCGAATATGCATTTCTTTGTGAGCTGTGGCGGATTTGTTTAACTCAACTCATTGCTCCATAACCTAAACTAAGTTTGGGTCAAAGCAGGTAAACGCCTTGCGTTTGATCGTGACACCCGAAGTCGGATGTTTTTTAATTGATTTTTTTGAGACGGACAAGTTTTTGATCAACCGGAAAGTCTTTTACAAGTTCAATGCAAAGCGGCATGAACCGATGAGAATCCGCGAGGTTTTTGAGCGTCTCAGTGGGAGTAACGTACAGTTTTCCGCCGATTGCTTCGGCAAGATATGAAGCGTGGTTGATATTTTTCCTGGCGAAAGATGGTGTTGGTTTAACGAAGACGGCAAGCTCCCCCATAATTCGGTTCCCTTGCAGAATCTCCCGCGCCTCTGCCCGCCAATCCGCAATGTCGTCTTTGAGCCATCCGATGACACGCTCAAGTTCCTGGCGAACAACCATGGCGCCTCCGCATTTGACAATATCAAACCCCTTGCGTCCTTCAAGAATCAGGGTCCATTGCATTCCGCACTCGCATTTCTCGCGAATAGCGCGGCCTATGTCCCCTGTGCGATAGCGGATGAGCGCAAAATCAGGGGAGACAGGGTTGGTTGCTACAATCTCGCCGATGCCGTTTTTGTCCAAGTCCATAAGCTCTACCAGATACGACTGTCGCGGGTGGTAGGCGTTCCGGCCGTAGCGCCCGGCCAAGAATCGGCATGGCCGTCCGATGTTTCCGAATTCCGCAAGACCGTAGGAAATCTCAAGTTCAATTTTTTTGAATATCGAGCGGATCAGACGCCCTTCCTTGTCGCTCAAAAAATCGCCCCCAATATATGCTTTGGCAAGTTGTGGCAGTTCCTTGGCGTCCGATTCTGCGAAAAAAGAAGCAAACCGGCTCATGGCGTACGGAAAGGCGGAGATATTATCAGCGTGAAATTCAAGAAGCGCTTGGCGCGACGACTCATCAAGACGATACGGGTCGAGCGCTAACGTCTGGTAACGCGTTGTTCTTTCGCGCTCGTTGCAGGCGTTATTGATAAGCACCCCGCGGAGCGCCAAAGTGCAGGGATTGTACATCCAAATCGTGCGCCATTCGTTCTCGGGAATTTTATAAGGGGGACCCGCGCCGCGGATGGTTAAAACAGGCTCGGTCTGCCTCGTTGTCCCCGACGTTATGCGGAACGCAAAACCCCGCGCGGGTTTTTCCGCGCCGCCGACGCCGATGTCGGCGATTCGTTTTTCAAGGCCTATTTTCAAAAAATCCTCTTTGGTAAAAACGGGGATTTCGCGCCAATACTCCCAGCTGAATTTTTCCGGCTGATACGCAAAATTGTGATTTTCGAAGTGGACTTGCCAGAAAGAGCGGCTGCTTGCCTCGGAAAGAAAATTTTTGTACCGATCGCGCGCCTTCTCAAGTTGGATTTCGGTTTTGAGTATAAAAGAGTTCATAGCTCGCGGTCGGTACTATTCTTTTTCAAAACCTCCACCGGCTTCTTTCTCCGGCTCCTCTGAAACTTCTTTGTAGAATTCGCTGTCGAATTCTCTGGCATCACCGGCGAACGGCTCCAGTTGGTTGCGCCAGCGAAGCAAGAAATCCCAGATTCTGCCGATATGTTCTTGCGTCAAATTTCCGTCCTCAAGGTTAAATTTATCCTGGCGGCCGAGCGCGGACAAGACGATGTCCCATCCGGCGTTGGTGCCTCGGCCCGTAACCATTGCCAACGGAGTGCGGAATGCAATTGTTTTTAATTGTTCAATGACATCCTGCGGGACCCCCTCGACATTCCTTGCGCGCTCTACCGCCTCCTGGATTCTTTGTTCAGAAACACCGGCTGCTCCTCTTCGAGCAATTTGATCTTGAGAAAGCGCGCCGCTTTTATAAGTAATCCACACGAACCCCGCGTAGAGTTTTGACACCGCTATCGGGGGCTGAACCGATTCCGCATAGAAACGATGCCGCGGCGTTTTCCAACTTGCGTATTTTCCCGCGGTGGGCCAGTTCCATCCTGACGTGGGCGGATTTGAATTATAGCCGCTTTCAGGATAAGGAGTGCCGACCGGAAGCCTGAATGCTTTCTGCGGCCCCATAATGGGAACTGCGACGCTCTGATCGGCGCCTTTTGGCGAGCGCGGCTGGAGCAAAAAGTTTCGGCAGAAATTCAGCCGTTTGCCGAAATAATACCGGTATTGATACACCTCGGGGTCAAGGACTCTGTTATAAGAGAAAAGCGGATGCGAGGTCGCGCAATTGTAAAAATAATATGCCGCAATCGCGGCCGCGGCGACAAGAACACCAACCGTAATAACAAGAGTGCGTCGGTTTACCATGATTAAAAATATTTATCCCGCGCCCCTTCTACCGCCAAAATTAGATTGATCCGAGAAGGGACCGCGTAATCCGGCGGTGATTCTGTTGCGGAACGAGAAAGGCACGTTAATTTATGAACCAGAACCAGTATTAGTAGGAGTAATAGTTACGTCACTATCCCTAAAATCACCGTAAGGCCCGCTGCTCGACAAAACACCCGAAAATCCATGCCCGCCGCGGACATGCACACGCCAAAAAAGTGCCGTTTTTCTGGCCAGATGCGCCAGCAGCAAAAACGGCAGTAACGCGAGAAACGCTATGGGAAAAAATAGTTGACGCATCATAATTTATACACTACCATAATTGCAGAAACTGGGAATCTTACTTATCCACACTATCCACACACGAACGAGGTACTTTTTATGAAATCAAGACCTCAAATAGGAATATTCTACCGGCGTCCCCGAGATTTTTATCTCTTCCGCGCGCTTTACCATGCATTGGGCGGGACGGCGGAATTCATCGCAGCGCCGCCGTTTGAACAAGCGCTATTCCTTCATAACTGGGGGGAAGCGGCCCTGGAGGCATTCGAGGGCGCCGTGCGTTTCATCTCACAACAGGGCGTTTCATGGCGGCGCGCTCCTGTCCTCGAACCCAGAAACAACGACCGGGACGATATAAAAAACTTTTTTGCTCCGTATGAACTTCTTTTGGACACAAGAAATTCGGTTTATTTCATCCTGCCGGAGAATGCCGCAAAAACGAAGGTGCTCTACCTGTATGACGATTTCATTACCGGTTGCTGGCCCCCGATCGGTTTTTCTCATATAGACGCGGTGTTTACGACCGGAGACAACAGTAAAGATGCGCTGGCTCCTTTTGTTTCAGTGGAGGTGGTGGGGAATTTATATGTGGAGGGGGTCGCAGACGCGCCGCCTCCCGCGTTTCTCCGTCTTGACGCCCGCAAAAAAACGATTTTATATCTGCCGCACGAGGCATCATTTCTTTCTCCCGAGGAATTTTCGGGTGCCATCAACGAGTTAAGCATTGAGTATAATGTTGTCGTACAACTGACGCACGAAACGGCGGCGGCGGGCAAAAACATACATCTTTTTTCCCTAAACAAACGCGTGGCCATTGTGGACGAATCATACGACGTGCGTACCCTGAAAAACCGCGTTGATCTTGCGGTAAGCGACGATATACTGACAGTATTTGAGTGGCGCGCAATGGGAAAACCCGCAATTTTGCTTGACCTCTGGACCCGTGACATTCTTCGAAGCCGCGGGAGCGAGCCCACGAACGGATACGACGTGAACGGATGGGACTTGTTACGACTCTCACGCAATCCGGAGGGACTGAAGGATAGCGCGCGGAGCATGCTTCGCGGAGACGCGGCTCCGGAGCATCCTGCGGAGAAAGCAATGCGATCGGGATTTTTCGCGGATATTCCCTCTCCGTCCCGGAATGCGGCGCTCTCTCTCGGAGAAATCCTCAATAAAAAACCGCGCCCAAATCCGGCAGCCGCGTTCATGCTGCGGCCGGCCGATGTAACGGCGAAAAACTATTTGATGTATCATTTTTTACGGCCACTCTTTAACTCCGTCAATGAAATTTTTAGGGAACAATCATTAATGAGAAAATGCAGGAAAATTATCCAAATGTTTTTTTAACGTTATGATTCAATACAGCGTTGTTATTCCGACCTACAACCGCGCCGAGCTACTCAAACAATGCCTTGATGCATTGGCGCGCCAAACCGTTCCCCGCTCTTCCTACGAAGTCATCGTGGTCAACGACGGCTCGCGCGACCACACCGATGCCGTCATGAAAGAATTTATTTCAACACACCCGGAGATGAGTATTGTATACCTTCCGCAGCAAAACGCCGGCCCGGCAAAGGCACGCAACCGGGGCATACGGCGCGCGCGGGGAGAATTCGTCTTTTTTACCGACGACGATTGCGTGGTGCCCGACACATGGATTGAAACGCTTGCGGACGGCTACCGGCGGCATCCTGAAGTTGCCGGAGTTGGAGGATGGTATGAGTATCCTGAAAAGATATATACAACTAATCCGTTCGCGAGATATTATACGGATTGGATGCATAAAAGATACGGAGCGCGAATGGAGAATGAAGAAATCAAAACTAAAAACTTTATTCAGAATCCTGCTGGCAATACCTCCAATATGTCGTATCGAAAGAAAATCTTGGAAGAAATTGGCGGATTTGACCCAACCATAACTTTTCCCGGCTTTGATGACCTTGAACTAAAAAAACGGATTATGGACGCAGGACATCAATTGCTCTATATACCCCACCAAGTATCTCATTCAAGGCCGCTCGGCCCGAGAGCTATAGCAGAGAGATGTTTTAATTTCGGAAGGGGCCGTTACCACTTCACTAAGAAAAATCAGGAATTGCGCAATTTCTACTATCCCTCCCTTAGAACTATGAAAGTTAAGTACGGGGCGACGAGAGGATTTCTTCCGCGACTTATGGTTTTGATTGAATTTATCTTTTCTCGCCTCGGGTGGGAGTACCAAAAATTTATAGAAAAATGAACTACTCCATCGTCATTGCCACCTATAACCGGGCTGAACTTCTCAAGAACAACATTAAAGCGTTGGCGCGTCAGAATGTCCCAAAAGACAGCTATGAGGTGATCGTCGTAAATGACGGCTCAACAGACCGTACCGAAGCGGTGGTAAAAGAATTTATTTCCGCATATCTGGACATGAATATTGTCTATCTGAAGCAACCTAACGGAGGACCAGCCAAAGCACGCAATCTCGGCGTCAAACAGGCCAAAGGAAATATTGTTTTCTTCACCGACGACGACTGCGTGGTGCCCGACAAATGGATTGAAACCTTGGCTGACGGCTACAGGCGGCATCCGGAAGTTGCCGGAGTTGGAGGATGGTATGAGTATCCGAAGGAGATGTATCAAAAAAGCGCGTTTGTCACATATACGATGTGGTGGATGCAAAAATGGTATGGAATAGAATCAAAAAAAGAAATCAACAACGACTCTTTCCGGAAAAATCCGGCAGGCAACACGTCAAATATGTCATACTTGAAATCAATACTGGAAGAATCGGGCGGGTTTGACGAAACAATTAATTTTGTAGGAATGATTGATTGGGATCTTAAAAAACGGATTCACGACTTGGGATACCCGCTTCTTTTCATACCATATCCGGTCACGCATCTGAAACCGCTCGGTGCAAAAGAAATTATACGCAAATTCTTTAACCGAGGACGCGGAAGCCACCGCCTTTCTAAAAAAAATCCGGAGCTTTTTCCGATATACGTTCCGTATTTTATTCGCGCGCTCCGAAGAATAAACTTCGAACGCGGACCGCTCTCCATGCGATACATGGCATTTATTGATTATTTCTTTACTAAACTCGGGTGGGAATATCAAAAAAGGTATGGAGAAAAATAATTACAGCATTATCCTAATCGGCATTGATACGCTTCGCGCGGACCACCTTGGGTGCTACGGATATAATCGTCCCACATCGCCCGCGATTGACGAGCTTGCGGGAGCGGGGATGCTTTTCAAAAACTGCTTCTCTCAAGCTCCGATAACCGCGCCGTCTTTCATGTCCATCATGACCTCGCGCTATCCGACCTACCACGGCATCACGTCCAATATCGGAGGCACGGGCCGCGACGGACGGATGTATGTTTTGGATCGAACAATACCGACTCTTGCTGAAATTCTCAAACAGCACGGCTATCGCACCGGCGCCTTTACCGACGGCGGCAACATCTGCGGGAAATTGGGATTTGAGAAGGGATTTGATTACTATTCGGAGAACCACAACAGTCGCGGGGAGGTTGAACAAATTCCAACTGGCGAAATATTTTATTGGCTTGAAGAATACTCGAAAGAAAATTTCTTCCTTTTTTTGCATACCTACGTGGTGCACAGCCCATGGAGGACGCCGGGGCCGCATCGAAAATTATTTTTAAAAAATTCAAAGTATTGCCTCGAGGACCCGCCGACCCGAGAAGAACTGATCAAAAAAGGTATAACTCTCACCCATTACCAATACTTTCTAAGCCAAATTAATCACGAAAATCCGCAGCACCTGTATCATTGGCAAGCACTCTATGACGGCGCGATTAACTATGTGGACGATTTTATTGCCAAACTGTTAGAGAAACTCAGCGCTCTTAAATTATCCGGGAGGACTATCGTTGTTTTCACCTCCGACCACGGCGAAGAATTCCTTGATCACGGAGTGTTAAGCCATAGGCAACTCTATAACGAACTTCTTCACGTGCCTCTTATCATTAAGGCGCCGCACTTCGAAAAACCGGCGGCTATAAACCATATTGTCAGAAGCATTGACATCTTTCCCACGATACTTGAACTCCTGCGCATAAAAACGAAAACGCCGATTCACGGCACCTCCGTCCTCACAACGCTTAAAAAGAATTTGCATCTTCCCGCGATTGCCGACGCCGAGGCATACGGATACGCGATCCAAAATATAAAATATAAGTATATATACCCGCGATATAAAAACTCCAAAGTCCGGACCGACGAACTCTATGATATTGAACGCGATCCGGCAGAAAAAAACAACATCGCGCTTGAGAAGCTTGATCTTGTCGAAGAAATGGCGGCGCAGTTTAACGCGGAGCTGCACGAACGTGTGTCTCTTCCGCATCCGCGGCGGAAAATTATCTATCTTGGCATATCTTCGTGAAGGCCGGTTGTGCCTGTGGAAACCGGGGCTTGCCCTGTTCAAGATTTCGTTTATACTGAAAGTATGGAAAACCGCGCTATCAAAAAACTGATTTCTCTGGCTGTTCTCGCATTGGTTGCGGGAGCGGTGAAGCTCGACGGCATTGCCGATGGGTTTCGCGTGCCGCCGCCCTCCGTCGCCAACACTTTGGCGGGCAGGCAGGAGGTGCGCGGCGTTTCAGTTTCAAATGCGTCTTTGGCAGAGGCGGATATTCAATGCTCTATTTTTAACCAAACCGACGCGGACATTTTTATGCAGCAGGATGACGGAGGCGAGGTGCTTTTTTCCGGTTGCGGAGGGTTTTTCTGAAACGTTGCTCAACTCTTTTAAGCTGGCAAAAAACCGAGTTTTCAAACGAAAACTCGGTTTTTTGTGCGCTAGGTTGCTTGGACACGCGTCAAGTTGTATAATAGCAGCATGACACCCCAAAGTTTTATAAAAAAAAGGCCACATCTGGTGTGGTATACCAGAAATTTTGACCATCTCTCTACAGAAGCGATTGTAGAGGCGATTTTAAATTACGGCGATTTTGACGATGTAAAAAAAATAATTTCTATTGTTGGAATTAAAAAAACGGCACGCATTTTTAAAAAACAATTGGGGCACTGGCGAGTAAATTATGACTCCAAAACCATAAACTATTTTAAGCTTTACTTCAAAAAATATGCCCCGTCTGCATAAAGAAATTTTAACGGAAGAACAGGTAAACCTTCTGCCGTTAGTAAGGAGATTCTCTAAAAAATTTTTTCTGGTCGGCGGTACGGCTATGGCTTTGCACATCGGACATAGACGGTCTATGGATTTTGACCTTTTTAGTAGTAAGGGGTTTCGCAACACTAAAATTAAGAGAACCATTTCCCGGATGAAGAAGGTTGAACGGGTTTTTAAGGACGAGGGCGGACAATACACAATTTCTATCGGCGGAATACGGTTTACATTTTTCCAATATCCATTTGCCATCTCCGCGCCAAAGCGCCTTGATGGCGTCATCACTCTGCCAGACATGCTGACTTTGGCAGCAATGAAAGCTTACGCCTTGGGCCACCGTGCCAAATGGAAAGATTATGTAGATCTTTATTTTGTGATGAAAGAGAATCACGGACCGGATGAAATTATAAAACGGGCTAAACATATTTTCGGCCGAGAATTCAACGAGAGAATATTCCGGGTACAGCTGGCCTATTTTAGGGATATTGATTACACCGAAAGAGTCATCTACTTGAAGGGTTTTGAAACAAAAGATGCTGTAATCAAGCGGGCGTTGACGGATTTTAGCCTGCAGTGACACAGTTAAAATTCCTTGCTCTGTGGCCGTCAAATAGTGTCGCGTACGCGAAACGATGCGGCCTCCACAACGATCAGCTTTCCTTGAAATGCGCTAGTGGTTCGGAGTGATTTGAAAACGTGCCTTAAGGAATTCGTAACGGATTTGATCAGCGGCGGCCTAATGGCGATCCGTATAATTCCAAAAAAATCTTTTGGCGGATATGCAAGGATGTTCGCGAAATCCGAGTCAAATGTGATAAGTATTCGTTTTTCGCGCAGCGCCAGTTCGGCAACTGTCAAATCATCGGCTCCGGATTGTGGACGTGCAACATTAAAGCCCCACTCTTTGAGTGAGGCAACTACGGCGTCCTACACATTTTCATCGCAGAGCACCCTGAACCGCGTATTCTCTGGTTTTGAATATCTCGCCCGCATAGTGAAGCACCGCTTCAATGTGTTTACGGGTTAATTGGGGATAATGCGTGCGTATAATCTCCTCTTTAATCGTTTGTGCCATATGGATAGCCGTTTCTCCATTCTAGGAAAACCGCCATATGTGTGTGCACATTACCTTTCAGTCTTGATTTTTTGGCCAACTGTAGTATAATTGGAGTACAGAAGGAAAGGGGGGTCTTTGAAAATGAATAAAATAGTGGTTTTTCTATCTGCTGTTTTCTTTTTTGCGGCGTTTGTCGCTAACGCGGGGGATTTCGTAAACCCCGCTGTCCCGGATTTTTTGGGGACGGTGATAGTGGAAATCGACCATAAACCAACCGCAGTTGGCAGTGGATTTTTGATCGCTGCTGAAAGCGGAATGGAATTTATTACGGCCTACCACGTGATAGAAATGGATGACGAGGATATCATCGCCTCTTCGTTAAAAATCTTCACGAAAAACATGGTGGTGTCCATACCTCGGCTTAGCGCCAGAAAAAACCCGGAAAGCGACCTTGCACATATACCGATTTCTGGCAAAAAAGGGGCTACGGCAGCACACATCACAACTCCTCAAGTTGGTGAAACACTAACAATCTTTGGGACTGGCCAGACCGAAGCTTCTAAGTTCCGCGGCATTGCACAATCGTACTATGGGCATAAACCCGTGTGGGAATTATGGCAGTACGGTGTCCCAGTTAGGGTCGTGGCAACGAACGTGGCTGGATGCGAAATAATAATTGATCTATGCAAAGACCAGCTACGATCAATATTTCACAGCGGCGTGCAGGAATTTAGATATACGAAGGTCAAGTCGTTGACCCAAGAAATGCCGCATGGCTTCAGCGGCGGGCCAGCGGTAAATCAAAATGGCGAGGTGGTCGGTATTTACATCGGAGGATTCACGTATACGAATACCGACATCCTAGTTCCAGTCTCTAGGGGCGGTCAATGAAGAACCGCCCTTTTAAATGTGGCGCTTGACGATTCATCTCTGCCTGATGTATAATAATAACATTCCTTTACAAATATAATATAGTAATGGAGGAGAAAAAAGATGAGGCGCGCGTTTGTAATACTCTCGTTCGTAATGATGGCGGTTTTTAGCGTAAGCACCGCCAAGAGCGCTGGAAACGAATTGATGCTCTATACAAGTTTGGACGTCAAGACCATAGCGGCTTTAACAGAGGAATTTTCTAAAATACATCCCGAGATTACGGTGAAATATCTAAAAATAACGAGTTCTGCGCTGCCCAATAAACTCATTTTGGAGCAGCGGGCGGGCATATATCTTGCTGACGTAGTGATCAGTAGCATGGACGAGATGTACCAACTAACCGATCTTTTCCAACCTTATGCATCTTCACAGGCGATTTACTACCCCAAGGAAGCAAAAGACCCCGATGGAAAGTGGATTATCGCCAGCGCAAATGCCACAGGGCTTCTTTACAACCCCAAACTCGTTGAAAAGCTACGTCTGCCGCTTCCCAAAACCTACGAGGAACTCGGCAATCCCCGCTATAAAGATAATCTGATTGTCGAAGCGCACGCGGTGGACATCTACAAAGCCCTTCTGGAATTTTACAAGAAAGATAAGGGGAAGAGCATTACGGAAAATTTACTCCGAAATGCAAAAGCATATATCGGCCAACGGATGGTGGTAGAGATGCTCCTTGTGGGCGAAGCGCCATTCGCCTTAGGATATACGTTCTCGGTTGTAACGCGACCCGGCGCACCGATCGCCTTCTACGAAGAATTTAGACCGCTTATCTTAAAACAATCGGGTGTGTTTCTTGCCAAAAATGCACCGAATCCCAAAGCGGCAAAGCTTTTCATTGACTTCCTGCTTTCTCATGAAATACAGAAAAAAGTAATGGTTGACATGGGTCGGACTTCAAGAAGATATGATCTCGCGTCTCAACAGCAATTTATCGTGCCGTCGCCAGTATCCGGCGCGGAATATAAATCCTTGCTTGAAGAATGGCGCAAGTTTCTTGGAGACTAACGCCGCATCACCTATATCCATAAAGACGACCTCGTGCCGTCTTTTTCATTGACTTTTTGTTATATATAAGTTATACTGTGTTTAAACCCGAGAAAAAACGGGTAAAAAACACTATAGGAGGGCTTTATGAGGAAGTTAAGTTCTTTTATATCTTTTGTGCTTTTGGTTGGCTTGATCGTGCGAGGTGTTTATGCGGCTGAGCCCACGTCAGAGAACGAGGCAGGGAGCGAAGGGAGTTGGTGGAGAATTAAGGTGGAAGTCCAGCATAATAATAACTTCTATCGCTCTGGCGCCTGCGAAGAGATATACCCGGAGTACATGATAAAAATCGTCGGGGGCACCCCCGTAATCTACGACATCGAGGGGGAAGGCCAGCAACAAATAGATTGCCCCGCGATCCAGTCGCAGCTTCTCGATAGCGGGACGGACAAGCGTGGATTTCTGAAATTCCCTATGGAGATAGGAATGAAACCGTGGCCCTTTACCTATCTAAGATCAAGTTCCGGTGGAAGAAGTCAATGGGTGACGGCCGAAAGTAAGATGGTTGCTTTCGGTAAAATCAAGCTGCTAATAAAAGAGGAAGAACTCCGCGCCCCCCGAATTGAAGAGTCGGCAAGGGAAATCCTCCGTAAGCGCGTGGAGGAGCTCGGGAAGATTGGGGAGCTCGACGCGTTCAAGATAGAACGCCACATCGACAGAGAGCTCACGGAGACCTACTACTACGCCCCGGAGGCGCGTGCGATAATTCTATTTCAGAGACGGACCGCAAGGGTCGAGAGAACGAATACGGTCATCGATTACCACCTCGAATAAACTTCTGAGGTGACCCACAT
>Ga0155236_171_pt2 | contig 12632 bp, 12 predicted proteins | sample RifCSPhighO2_02_FD_106204 | JGI IMG/M metagenome (GOLD analysis project Ga0155236, IMG submission 106204) | Candidatus Sungbacteria bacterium RIFCSPHIGHO2_02_FULL_47_11 | reverse complement strand
AGTTTCCGAACCCATGGAGGCAACGATGCGCGGGAGGGACTTGGCAACAGGTTTGCCGCAGGAAGTTACAGTTGATGACGCTGACATCCGTCGGGCAATGCGCCACTCCATCAACACGCTGGTGAATGCAATTAAGGCGGCGATTGAAGCAACACCGCCGGAGTTGGTTGCGGACCTCATGCATCGGGGTATTACGATGGTGGGCGGAGGGTCGCTTTTGAGAGGGCTTGACCGTTTGATCCACGAGGAGACAAAAATTCCGGTTCGCGTCGCAGAAGATCCGTTGACAGCCGTCGCACGCGGCACCGGAGTTATTCTTGAAGACGTGGAGTCGTTGAAAGACGTATTGGTGAGTACGGACTACGAGAAGGTGCCTACTTAACTTGCGGCTGTCTCATTAATGACAAACAGGAAAAACGTTGTTAAAGCAGTTGTTCTTGTAGCGGTACTCGGCGTACTTATTTTTTTTAGTTCCTCATGGCCGATCGCGACGGTTCGTAATCTTGCCCTCAAAATTTTGAAACCCGTGGTTGCGCTTGCAGGACGTTTTAGTCGTGTCACTCCTGTGGCCGCGGAAGAAGAAACCCTGCAGCAGATGGTAGTGCGGTTTGAACTCGAGACGCTTCGGCAAGAAAACGCGCGATTTCGTCAAGCGCTTTCGTTGCGCGACACAGTTGCTTTGCCGGTGCGGGGGTTTGGTGTTGTTTCGTATTTTCGGGAGTTCGGGAACGAATTTTTGCTGCTTGAAGAAGGAAGTGAGGCGGGAATACGGACGGGAAACATTGTTCTCGATCATTATGGATTCGTCGTAGGGTTTGTCCATGAAGTCGGGGATCGGTTCGCTAAAGTTGCCATAGCGTCTAATGTCGGCAATGCGTTTGAATCGGAATTGATCCCCGGCCTCCTTCGGGTTCTCGTAAAAAGTGTCGGCGGGAGAACATTTTCACTGGAGTTCCTCCCGGTTACCGCTTCAATCCGCACAGGAGATTTTGTCGGCGTGGTGCAAAGCGATGGGGGCGCGCGGAAAACCTTTTTGCTTGCCGAAGTGCGTGAGAGTGTTGACGGCCCGGAGGGTATTTTTAAAGAAGCACGCGCCGTTTTAGTGGCGCGGCCCGAAATACTAGATACAGTTTTTGTGATATCTTCGTCGCGATAATATGCCCCGTTAGAAGTCTTGCGTATAAAAATTCGGAGAATTTTTATACATGAGAACAGACGGGGCTGGAATAACAAGTCGGGTTTTCTTTCATTCTGACCTCAGAATGAGTAGAGAGCCGACTTCTAACGGGGTATGCGATACTTTTTAATACCAACCAGCATTCTTTTGGCCTTTTTTCTTGAGTGGACTGTAGGACAGAAAATTTCTTTGTGGTTTGTCCCTCCGCCGTTTACGGCACTGGTCCTGCTCTACTGGTTTTGGGATATGAAGTTTTCTGTCCGAGTGTGGCTGGGTGTAATAGTCGGAATGCTGTTTGACGGTATTTCGGCTTTTCCTTTCGGAACATACATGGTTAGCTTTGTTGCGCTTGGGGTAGGAACAACATTTTTCAGATTTTTTTTCTCGAATGTCGAATCGACTCTAACGCGGAGTATCAGTATCGGAGCGCTCCTCTGTATGTTTTTTGTGGCAACACCGGCGTGGGGGCGCATCCTCGGTTTTTTATCCGCATCCCAAAACGGATTTCTTTCATGGGGTGTTTTTCCTGATATTCTTGGTGCGGCAGCACTTTGGGCAACGGTTTTGACAATTCTTTTTTCTTCCGCAATCGCAAAACTCCAAAAATGATGAAGTTTCAATATTTCAAGAAAAAATCTTATTCTGGGGGTTTCCTTGATCCGGACGAAATTTTAGCAGATTCCACAAGCAGTCTTAGCATCCTTCATAGTTCCGAGGGAAAATTGGAGCGGTCGCTCGGCGCGCTGCCGTTGTTCATTTTTCTTTTTCTTACAGTGGGGGGGATGGCGTATTTGGGATTGCGCGCCGCGGTGGTGCAGATTGAAGAAGGGGAGGCGTTCTTTGCAATGTCGCAGGAGAATCGGTTTTTGGTCCGTTCGGTCTTTCCGCCGCGAGGGGCGATTTATGACCGGTTTCAAAAGCCGCTTGTCCGCAACGTCCCGTCGTTCGGTCTGCTTTTGGATAAAAAGGAATTTTTAGAGAAAGGAGGCGATCTGTCCGAACTTGTGCTTCGTCTCGAATCACTTCTTCGTCAGGCGAATATACCGTTGCCAAATACAGAGCTTGCGGCACTTATCGGCGCAAAAGAACTTCCTGAGAAAGTTTTTCTCGTTCGCGGTATTGAACCCGAGGCATTGATTGCTCTCGCGCCGCATCTTGATTCTTTCCCGGGAGTGCAGATTTTCGAAACGTATCGGCGAGAGTACCGCGATTCTTTCGCGTTCTCGCACATTCTCGGTTTTATCGGTAAAGTGTCTCCAGAGGATTTAGCCGTGCGTCAGGAACTGCGCGATGAGGAAACGGTTGGCAAGAATGGGATTGAAGCGTTTTACGACGAGAAGGTGCGTGGGGAGCGGGGCAGGAAGATCGTTGAAGTTGATTCCTCCGGCAATGAAACGAGATTCCGACTCACCCAAGAACCTCGCAGGGGATCAGAGCTTATTTTGTCGCTTGACGGCGATTTCCAGGAAGTTGCGTACAGAACCGTTGAAAATTATACCAGCGGAAACAAAGCGGCAAGCATTGTCATACTTGATCCCCGCGACGGCGCGGTGCGCACATTGGTGAGTTACCCCGGGTTTAACAGCAATAAGTTTGGCTCTGCCCTTTCTTCCGAAGAGTTTCAGGCAGTTCTTAAAAATCCTCTCAAGCCTTTGTTTAACAGGGCGCTTGGCGGCGAGTTTCCGCCCGGATCAATCTTCAAACCGCTTCTTGCCGCCGCGGTGCTCACGGAGAAACTTATTGATCCTGCAAAAAAGATTTATGACGAAGGATTTATAGAGATTCCGCATCCATATAGGCCAGGCGAGCGGTCGGTGTTTCTTGACTGGAAAAAGCACGGATGGATTGATTTTTATGATGCGATTGCGTATTCGGCGAACGTCTATTTCTACATGGTCGGCGGGGGGTATCAGGGACAACAAGGGCTTGGCATTGAACGAATTAAACAGTATGCCACCGTCTTCGGACTGGGTTCGCTTCTTGGAATTGACCTTCCGGGAGAAAAACAAGGGTTGATACCCGACCCCAGGTGGAAAGAGGAACATGAGCCGAATGATCCTTTATGGCGCGTGGGCGATACGTACAATGTTTCCATTGGTCAGGGCGGAGTGAAGATAACACCTCTTCAGATCACTGCCGTAACAGCGGCGATTGCAAACGGAGGGACGCTGTATCGTCCGCGCGTCCTTGAGGCCTTTCTTGACGGATCGGGCGTTGAGTACGGACGCGTCGCGCCGGAGGTTATTCGTAGTAACATCGTTGCCGAGGAGCACCTCGCGGAAGTTCGGCGCGGGATGCGCCGCACCGTAACATCGGGTACCGCGCGCATGCTAGGGAGCGTTCCGGTCGCGGTTGCCGCAAAAACCGGTACTGCGCAGGTTGGCGGCTCTCTGCTTCCGCACGCGTGGGTAACGGCATTCGCGCCGGTGGAGAACCCCGAGATTGCAATTACCGTCATGGTGGAAAACGCGGGGGAGGGAGCAACGGTGGCGGTACCGATCGCCAATGAAATCTTAAAATGGTATTTTGAAAACCGCACGAAATAAATTCGAAGCATGAAATTTGAAACAACTAGTTTCCATCAGTTTTTACAAGTTTCTATAGGTTTCTGAAATTTAATGTTGTGTACAACCTTTTTTGACAAATCACGGTTATTGAATTAATATTTGATCACTAAATCCCCATACTTTCTCACGTGGCTCAATATCCAGCGAGGAGGTGTGGGGATAAACTATTAACCATGTCAGAATATTTTTCTAAGGAAGGTTTCGAAAAACTAAAACAGGAGCTCGAAGAACTAAAGACAGTCAAGCGGAAAGAAATTGCGAAACGCCTTGAGCACGCAAAATCATTGGGCGATCTTTCGGAAAACGCGGAGTATCAGGAAACCAAAGAGGAGCAGTCGCTTGTCGAGACGCATATTGCGGACATCGAGGAGAGAATTCGAAACGTAGTGTTGATTGCGGAGGGTCGTCGTACTGATACGGTGGTGGTTGGAGCCACGGTCCGCGTGCGTTCCAACGATGGGGAAGAAATATTTGTCATAGTCGGCTCCGAAGAGGCTAGGCCCGCGGAGGGAAAGATATCAAATGAATCTCCTTTAGGAAAGTCGTTTTTGGGCCATAAGGCGGGGGAAAGTGTGGAGGCGCGGACACCCGGAGGCGTGGTGGTGTATGAGATTATGGAGATACGGTAGCGCGGGTTCCCTCGGTATATTGCCTTAAAAACACGCTCGATCGGCTTTAAATTTTGAAATATAGGACTTGTTACAGGTAGAAACAATGGGTACACCCTAAAGGTATACCCCCCGTTCTTTTGGCTTATTGCTATCGTATAAGAAGTTCTATAGAGAACGTTGTATATCAAAAAGACCCAGGGGGTCTTTTTTGTCAGGGTATTTACTACCGACTTTGTATCGTTTAACATGGGCCTATGCCCCTCGAAGACATTCGAAACGAACGGATAAAAAAACTGGAAATCCTGCGTCAATCAGGAGTTGATCCGTATCCGGCCCAAACGCGCCGGACACATTCAATTGGGGAAGTTTTGAAGAAATTTACGGCGTTTGAGAAGACAAAAAAGAAAGTGGCGATTGCCGGACGCATGACCGCCAAACGAGAACATGGCGGCTCGACGTTTATTGACCTTCGGGACGAGAGTGGAAAGATTCAGGCATATTTCAAAAAAGATGTGTTGAGCGAGGAATACGACCTTTTTTCAAAAACAATTGATATCGGTGATTTTCTTGAAATTGAAGGACGTTTATTCAAGACCAAAAGAAAAGAAGAAACGGTTGAGGTAACTCGGTGGATGATGCTTGTTAAAACCCTTCGGCCCTTGCCGGAGAAGTGGCACGGATTGCAGGACGTTGAGGAGCGGTTTCGGAAGCGTTACCTTGATCTTCTGATTAACGAAGGCGTGAAGCGGCGGTTTGAGACGCGTTCAAAAATTATTCATGTGGTACGAGAATTTTTTGAGAAAGAAAATTTTCTTGCGGTGGAAACCCCCGCGCTTCACGCGGTTCCGGGCGGAGCGCTGGCGCGGCCGTTCAAAACGCATCACAACGCGCTCGATATTGATTTATACCTCAGGATCGCCCTTGAATTGCATCTAAAGCGCCTTTTGGTCGGCGGTTTTGAGCGGGTGTATGAGATAGGAATAATTTTTCGGAATGAAGGAATTGATGCTGAACACAACCCCGAGTTTACCATGCTTGAAAGCTACGCCGCGTATTGGGATGAAAACGATATGATGGATTTTGTGGAACACTTGATGGTTTTGCTCGGAAAAACGTTTGCAAAAAAACAATCGCTTGAGTTTGAGGGGAAAAAGATCGTTTTGAGGAAACCCTTTGTGCGCATTTCCTTTAAGGATTTGCTGAAGCGCTACGCCCTTGTTGATTATGACGACGAGACGCGGGATTCTCTTGCAACATGCGCGCGGCAGTTGGGGCTTGAGGTTGAGAAGCATGAATCAAAGGGAAAGATCGGGGATGAAATTTATAAAAAAATCTGCAGGCCGAGAATCGTGAATCCGACTTTTGTGGTGGATCACCCGATTGAAATTTCTCCCCTTGCGAAGCAGCGGGCAAAACAGCTGGAAGAAGTCAGGCGGTTTCAATTGATTGTTGGAGGCATGGAGGTGATGAACGGGTTTGCGGAATTAAACGACCCCTCGGAGCAGCGCAAACGCTTTGAGAAGCAAGAGGAACTTCGTAGCGGCGGCGAAGAGGAGGCGCACCGGGTTGATGAAGATTTTCTTGAGGCCCTTGAATACGGCATGCCGCCAGCGGCAGGTCTTGGCATCGGCATTGACCGACTCGTGATGCTTTTTACCAATACCCGCAACATTCGGGAAGTGGTGTTGTTTCCGACGTTGAAGCCGAAATAGTTTAAACTATCGAGGTTGAACCTCAATAGTTAAGGTAGTAAAGTCGCTTCCCATGGTCTATTCCGGATTATTTTTAGCGTTGTTAACGGCCCTCTTGTGGGCGGTTTTTGATTTGGTGTCGCGCCCTCTTTCGGTGAGGAGCAAAAATCCTATTGCGCTCTCCGTACTTTATAATATTCTGGGTGGCGTCTTTGCTTTAGTATTTCTTTTCATCGAACCCGGAAGATTTGCGGGAATAACCGCAACTATTCTCGCGTTTACTTTTCTAATTACTGTCCTCTATGGTATTGTTGAGGCAACCCAATTTTTTGCCCGCAAATATCTTGAGGTTTCGTACTCTTCCATTCTTTTTCAGTTAACGCCCGTGGTGGTGCTCGCGGGTGCGATTCTGTTTTTAGGGAGCATGCCACGAGTGAGAAAATCCTTGGTACTGGTTTCGTGATCGCGGGAAACATTGTCGCGGTGTACCGCCACGGCGGCGGTTTGAACCTGCGCGGTGTTGCGTGGATTGCCGCAACCATTATTCCCCTGGGGTTTGGGTTTGTGGCGGCAAAGATAGTTTTTACCCATTTCCCCATAGGATTTTACATGGCGTTGACGTATTTTCTTCCTGCGCTCTACATTCTCCCGTTGATTCGCGGAAATCGCCTTTCCGCACTGCGTCAGGAGTGGGCCGTTTCTTCTTGGACTATTCTGCTGTTGGGTTTTGTGAGCGTGCTCGGCTCCTACACCTTTCTTAAGGCAATAAGCGTTGCTGAAGTTTCCACCACAGCCCCGATAGTGAATACTTCCACGATTTTTGCGGTGCTGGGAGGCATTATTTTTCTTGGCGAGCGCGCAAAAATCCCGCAAAAAATTGTCGGTGTCGTTCTTGCTTTCGTAGGGATAACTATTTTGGGATAGCAAGCGGATCTCGAAATTTATGAATCAATCAAAGGTTGCAGCTATTACGGGGGCATATAAAGGGCTTGGCGCGGCGCTGTCGCGCGTCTTTGCCGCGAAAGGTTATAAACTTATTATTGGGGGAAGGGACAAAGACGCATTGGGGAAATATGCCGACGAATTGAGAGTCAATACCGAAGTTGCAACGGCGTTGGTGGACGTAAGAAACAAAAATGATTGTGAACGGTTCGTGAATGCGGCAGTGGAAAAATTCGGTCGTCTTGATCTTTTGATAAATAACGCTGGCATCTGGAAGTTAGGGAGTATTGAGGAGGCGACCGAAGAGGATATAAGGAACATGTTTGGGACGAACGTCTTTGGCCCGATTTATTGTTCTCAGGCCGCAGTGCGAATCATGAAAAAGCAGGGGAGCGGCCATATTCTGAATATCGGATCAACCGCCGCTGTTGATTATAAAACAAGCCATATTGCCTACGGCGCTTCCAAGGCGGCGCTCATCGGATTTACGGGATGTCTTCGGACGGAATTGCAGGGAACGGGGATTCGTGTTTCCGTGGTTTCTCCGGGCGGAATGAAAACCGATCTTTTCCGATCAAAGCCGGAACGTATGCAGAAGAATTTTATGGACCCGAATTTCGTGGCAGAAAGAATTTTGGAACATGTCGAAAATCCGTCTGATGAATGGCATACTATACTAAGAAGGATAAAGTAATGAAAATAAAAGTTCTCAGTGACGAAATCGTGTATGACGGTCAGTTTCTTCAGACGATCCGGAGGCATTTTTGGGATCGTGAGGGAAACAAAAAATCCTGGGAGATGATTAAACGAAAAATTTACGGGCGGATCGTGGCAATTGCGGCTTTGACGCCGGAGCGAGAAATTATCTTGGAGAAAATTTATCGCGTGCCTTGCGGTAAGTATGTATTAGAGCTTCCGGCGGGTCTTACCGACAGAAAAAATGAATCAGAGGAAGAAGCGATCCGCCGTGAACTTTTGGAGGAAACAGGGTATACTGTGGATGAGGTAAAACCTCTTTTTTCCGGCTACATCAGCGCGGGCATGTCCGATGACGAAATGGCGGTGTATGTCGAAACGAATGCGCGTTTGGTACAAGAACCAGAACTTGAGGGAATGGAAGATATTGAGGTAGTCAAGGTTCCTCTTAATGACCTCGTGAATTATTTGAGAAAGAATGCAGGTATTAAACCGGACGCCAAGATCGCCGCCGTCATTTCTTTTTTGGAGAAACTTGGTTATTAGTTTTTGTATATTCGTACTCATTCGTATTTCGTAATCATGTTGGATATAAAATTTATCCGTGAAAATCCCGACAAAATAAAACAAGCCCTCAAAAGTCGGGGGGTGAATTTTGACGTTGACCACTTGATTAAAATTGACGGCGGGCGCCGGTTAAAAACAAAGGAAGTTGACGATACGCGAGCCGCGCACAACAAACTTTCCGATGAAATTGCAAAACTGAAGGGCGAGGAGAAAAAACAAAAAGTCGAGGAGTCAAAAAATCTTAAAGATCTTCTTGGAAAACTGGAAGTGGAGTTGCGGTCGCTTGAAGAGGAATTTACAAGATTAATGTATCAAGTCCCGAATCTCCCTCTTGACGATGTGCCGGTTGGAAAAAATGAAAACGACAACAAAGTGATCCGCGAGGAAGGCAAGAAGCGGAAATTCGGTTTCAAACCGCGTGATTATATGGAAATATCCTCTGCCCTTGAGGTGATTGATACGAAGCGCGCCGCAAAGGTTGCGGGTTCCCGATTCGGTTACCTGAAACGCGAAGCGGTACTACTTGAGTTTGCGCTCGTGCAGTTTGCGTTCGCCCACCTTCAGAAAAAATACGGTTTTGTGCCGGTCATTCCTCCGGTACTGATTAAGGATGAAATAATGCGGGGTATGGGCTATGTTGACTCAAAAGAAGACCGAGAAGAACGATACTTTTTGGAAAAAGATAAATTGTATCTTGTTGGCACCGCCGAGCAATCAATCGGGCCGATTCATGCCGACGAAATTTTGGAGGAGAGCTCGTTTCCTCGGCGCGATGTCGGGTTCTCAACCTGTTTTCGCCGCGAGGCCGGCTCGTACGGCAAGGATACGCACGGGATTTTGCGAGTGCATCAGTTTGATAAGGTTGAGATGGTAACATTCTCTCTGCCAGAAAATTCAAGAGAAGAGCATGCGCTCATGTTGGAGGCGCAAGAAGAGCTCGTGCAAGCCCTAAAGATTCCATATCGCGTTGTCGCACTTTGTATCGACGATTTGTCGCAACCGTCTGCCGCAACGTATGACATTGAGTCATGGCTTCCGGGACAAAATGAGGGGAAAGGGCAGTACCGCGAGACACATTCAACCTCAAACACCACCGCTTTTCAGGCGCGGCGCCTTAATATCAAAGTACGCAGGAAAGACGGCAAAACCGAATTTATTCACATGCTCAACGGCACCGCATTTGCCATAGGCCGCACTCTGATTGCCATTTTAGAAAACTACCAACAGGAAGACGGCTCGGTAAAAATTCCCGAGGTATTGCAGAAATATATGGGAGGATTAACAATAATCAAGCGGTAATTATGAACGGAGAAACTAAACAATGCCAAAATTGCAAGCAGGAATTCGTTGTTGCACCGGATGACTTTGCGTTTTATGAAAAAATAAAAGTCCCGCCGCCGACATTCTGTGTCATGTGCCGCCACCAACGACGTCTCGCTCCGCGCAATGAACGGACGTTTTACCATAGAAAATGCGGTCTTTGCAAAAAAGAACTCATTGCGATTTATCCCGAAGACGCGCCATTTCCCGTCTATTGTTATGAGTGCTTCTGGTCCGATAAGTGGAACCCTTTGGAGTATGGGAGGGCATACGATTTTTCAAAATCATTCTTTGCGCAATTCAAAACACTACAGGATGCTGTGCCGCGTTTGGCACTTCTTGCGACCAACAGCGTGAATAGCCCGTATGTAAACCACGCGCCAGACAGTAAAAATTGCTATCTTATTTTCAATAGCATCAGGAACGAAAATTGCTCGTACGGAAATATTTATTTTGAATCTAAAGATTGTTTGGACGGCTGGAGCACCCATCGAAGTGAACTTTGCTACCAGGTCGTAAACTGTAAGAATTGCTACAAACTTTTTTTCTCTGAGGAGTGTGAGAAATGTACAGATTCCTCTTTTCTCTACAATTGTACGGGATGCTCCAACTGTTTTCTGTGTTCTAATTTAAAAAATAAATCATACTGCATCGAGAATGTACAGTATTCCCAAGAGGAATATAAGAAACGTCTCGCGGAGTATCTTGATGGATCGTATGGAAAACTTGAGCGGGCGATAAATCGGTATAGGGACTTGAAACAGAACCGCATTGTGCATAAGTACCGAATTGACCGGAAAGCGACGGAGAGTACGGGAAATTATCTTTACAATTCACATCACTGTAAGTTTTGCTTCACAAGTGAAGAGCAGGAGTACTGCTCATACGTGTATGATTCTTCCCGAAATAAAGATTGCGTGGATCATTCCTTTATCGAGGACGATGAACTCTGCTATGAGGGAATGTCCTTGTACCGCGATTATGGGTCAAAATTCAGCTATATGAGTTGGTATGACCGTAATCCAACATATTGTGCGCTCGTATTCAACTCGGATGATTGTTTTGGGTGTATCAGTTTGAATAAGACGTCATATTGTATTTTGAACAAGCAATATACCAAAGAAGAGTATGAGAAAGTGATTCCTCAAATTATCGCGCAGATGAACGAAATGCCCTACACAGATTCAAAAGGAAGAACGTATCGCTACGGCGAATTCTTTCCGGTTGAGATCTCTCCGTTTGCCTATAATGAGACCGTTGCGCAGGAACAATTTCCGTTAACGAATGAACAAGCGCTTGCAGAGGGGTATCGGTGGAAAAAGCCCGAGAGCCGAAATTATCAAATTTCAGTAGCGGGCGCAAAACTTCCTGATTTTATCAAAGATGTCGGCGATTCGATTCTTAATGATATAATTGGTTGTGCACATGAAGGTACGTGTATGGAACAATGCACCACCGCCTTCAGGATCATCCCTCAGGAACTTGAGTTCTACAGGAAGATGAACCTTCCCTTACCCCGACTATGCCCTAACTGTAGACATTACAAGAGGATTAAACAACGGAATCCCTTGAAGCTGTGGCAGAGGAAATGTACCTGTGCCGGAGAAAAATCAGACAACGGTGTTTATATAAACACCGCCACCCATCCGGCGCACCCCGCCACCCAGCATTGTCCCAATGAATTTGAAACCTCTTATGCCCCGGATAGGTCCGAGATTGTTTATTGCAAGCAATGCTATCAAGCAGAAGTAGTGTAGGATTCATCGCAGACATGATTTTTGTTTCTTTTTATGCAAGATGTTCGTACATGGATTGAAATAGACCGTTCAGCGCTCCACCACAACGTGGAGCAGTTTTTGAAATTGATCGGGAAGAGAACCCGGTTTCTTGCAGTCGTGAAGTCAAACGCCTATGGCCACGGTTTGTGGCACGTTGCAAAAGCATTACTTGCTCTCCATAGCTTTAGCGAAGGAGGGTGGTTTGGCGTTGATTCGATCGTTGAAGGACTGCGGCTTCGGAAGGAGGGCATTAAAAATCCCATTCTCGTTTTAGGCGCGACATTGCCGTCGCGTCTCTCGGATGCCGCAGGAAAAGATATTACGGTTGCGGTTTCTACGTTTGAAATGCTCCGTGCCATTGCGCGAAGGAAAAAGCGCCCCTCTTTCCACATAAAAATTGATACCGGCATGCACCGCCACGGCTTTTTGCCGCCGCAAACTCATAAACTTATTAAACTCATAAATTCGTTAAACTTGAAACCGGAAGGAATTTTTACTCATTTTGCCACGGCCAACAGCTTGAAAAACGCCGCATATACAAGACGGCAGTTCCGGACGTTTAAAGGGGTAATTAACGATTTTAAGACGGCAGGGTTTCATACTATGATCCGCCACGCCGCATCCACCGGCGGGACGTTGTATTACCCGGAAACCCGTCTTGATATGGTACGGATCGGGATGGGGATGTACGGATATCTACCGACAGAGATAAAAGATAAAAGACAAAAAATAAAAAGGCAGATCCTGAAACCGGTTTTGATGTGGAAGACAATAGTGGGGGAGGTGAAAGAAATCCCAAAGGGTTCGTATGTGGGTTACTACATTACCGAGCGAGTGCGAAGGAAGACAACACTTGCGGTGCTTCCGGTCGGCTATTGGCACGGATTTGATTGCGGACTCTCGCAGATTGGAGAGGTTTTGATTCGGGGTCGTCGCGCAAAGGTGCTTGGCCGCGTTTCAATGGATATCATCATAGTGGATGTAACCGATATTCCGAAGGTTGGCACGGGCGATGAGGCAATTTTGATCGGCAGAAAAGGCAAGGAAAGCATCTGGGCTCCCGAGATTGCGGCCAAAATCGACACAACACAATATGAAATTTTAACCCGTATCAATCCGCTTATTCGTAGAATTGTTATGTGATGACCTCTGTACAATGAGCCGTATTCTTTACACTCCTCACGGGGAAAATAAATATCGGCGTCCTTCCAGAAGAAGGTGGCGCGTGATTCTTTGGGTCACGCTTGCAATCGCTGTTGCAGGGAGCGGCGTTTATTTGCTTC
>Ga0155236_104_pt2 | contig 12935 bp, 13 predicted proteins | sample RifCSPhighO2_02_FD_106204 | JGI IMG/M metagenome (GOLD analysis project Ga0155236, IMG submission 106204) | Candidatus Sungbacteria bacterium RIFCSPHIGHO2_02_FULL_47_11 | reverse complement strand
GTGAACGCCGCCTCCTGAAACTTTTACAGAGACGCGGAAGCGTCCGAAAAGCTTCATTTTTTTGAGTGAATCTTCAGCAACTCTTTGCAATTCTTCCGTTGGGAAATAAATCGTGTGAAGCTTGTCGTTTACCGTAAAGTCACCCGCTCTTGTAAAAAGGCGGACGCGCGCAACCGATGTTTTTCTTCTTCCAACGGCCTCAAAATACCGATCCGGCTTCCTCGGCTTTTTTTCTGTCGGCTTTTCATCCTCGACGGGATGCTCCAGAACCGCCTCCGCTTGCGGGGACTCTTTTTTTTCTTCCGCCGCCTTCTTCATCCTGGATTTTTTCTTCTCCTCCGGAGGTTCTTTTGCTGTGGCAGGTTTTTTAGATGCTTTCTTTATTTTTTGAACCATAGAATTTATCCGTGGCCGCCTTTATACAAAATTAGATTTTTCATCATCCGCTTGCGTAATCGATTTTTAGGCAGCATGCCCGAAACCGCTTCCGCAATCACCCGACGCGAATCTCGCGCCATAAGCTTCCGAAAACTCTCCTCCCGAAGATTCCCCAGATACCCCGAATGACGGCGGTACAATTTTTGGGTTTCCTTGCGTCCCGTGACGCGGACACGATCGGTATTGAAAACCACCACCCGATTTCCGCTCGCGTGAGCCGGGTTAAACTGCGCCTTATCCTTGCCGCGAAGTTTTACGGCAACCTCGGAGGCAAGCCGACCCAGAATCTTGTTGGTTGCGTCAATTTCGTACTCCATGGTCTGTTTAAAGTCTAAATACTAAAGCTTTAGTCATTCATTAGTCTTTATTCTTCGGGCCATCAATTACTAATTCCAAAATTGCCATTCTCGCCCCGTCACGCCGGCGCGGCCCTGTTTTGATAATCCTCGTATAGCCGCCGTGGCGGGATTCGTACGTCTTACCATATTCCATAATTTTTTGCACAATCGCTGGCGTAAAATATCGCGCGAGCATCCGACGCGAAGCAAGCGTTTGTTTTTTTGCGCGAGTAATCATTTTTTCAACAAATGGACGCACCTCTTTTGCCTTTGCCTCCGTTGTTTTGATCCGGCCAATTAGAAAAAATGAAGAGGCGAGGCTCTTCATCAATGCCCTTCGCTGATCACGCTCCCGGCCAAATTTTCGTCCCTTTTTTCTATGACGCATCTTCCCACACAAGAATTACGTAATCCCAGAGAAGCGGGTCGAGGCTATTTCTTTTAAAAACATTGGAGGGCGAAGTTTTCTCGCCTTCGGCGAGAACCAAGCAAACTTCGCCCGACTCATAGCGAAGCGCGCCGCCGGAGCGCGCGAGTCGTGTTTTCAAAAGAAATAGCCGTGGGGGACTCGCTCAAATCACTGTTTCAACGTAATTCCAAAATTTCCCAATGCTTTTTTAATCTCCTGTATCCCCTTCTCGCCGATGCCCTCGATCTCCCGAAGGGTCGACCCCCTCTTTCGCGCCAAGCCCCCAACCGTTTTAACGCCGGCCTCGCGAAGCGCATTCAGAGTTCGAGCAGAAAATTTCAATTCGTCAAGCTTTACTTTGAATGCGTCATTTTCCGCAGACGATTTTTGGACAACTTTCTCTCGTCCCTCTTCCGCGATATCGGTTGCAGGGGCTACCTCATCCGACTCAACAAATCCTTCGCCCAAAACTTTAAACTGGTCAACTAAAATACGCACCGCCTGCGCCAAGGCCTCTCGCGGGGTCAGAGAGCCGTCCGTTTCAATGTTCAGACGCACACGGTTATAATCGGTCCTGTCGCCGATCCGCATGTTTTCAACTTCATAGTTGACATGCCGAACCGGGGAAAAAGCCGCGTCAAGCGCTATGATACCCACTTCGACTTTATCCTTCGTGCGCACCTCAACGGATGTATAGCCAAGCCCCGACTCAACAACGGCTTCTATGTTAAGACGCGCCTTTTTGGATGTCAGTGTCGCAATGTGCGCGTCTTTAGTGATCAACTCGACTTGCGAAGGAGTTTGAAAATCCTTCCCCGTAAATTTACACTCGCCTCGAGCCGAGAGTGTAATCGTAAAAGGACCTTCTTCATGAAGTTTAAATCGCAGTTGTTTAAGATTCAAAGTAATCTCAACAACATCTTCCATGACATCCTCAATTGTGGAAAATTCGTGGCCGACTCCTTCGATTTTAACCGACGTAATCGCCGCTCCCTTGAGAGACGACAAAAGCACCCGACGGAGACTAGTGCCGACCGTCTGGCCGTAGCCGGGGTAAAGCCCTTCTATTTCAAATACCGCGCGGCTCCCCTGCTCTTCAACGATTTTTGGTTTTGAGGGTAATGGAATCATACACGAACCCCGTAATACAACTTTGACTGCTACTTATTTCTATACGAACATCCCGAACAATTTTTTCGTGCTGTTCGTTCCTGTTCGTGCCGTTAATGCTTATCGGGAGTAAAACTCTTTAACCTTAGTAATATCGACATTCACTGCGGTATCGTTCAATCCGGGCATCGCCGCAATGGTGCCAATTTTTTTATTTTTGTCCAAACTTATCCAACGCGGCGGTTCATACTTTTTTAACCGCGCTTCAAGGTCCGCAAAGTGGCCCGACGAGAGAGAAGCTTCTTTTATAGCCACTCTATCTCCGCTTCGTACCTGATAAGAAGGAATGGTAATCGTTTTTTCGTTGACAGTTGTATGCCCGTGTGATACTGCTTGACGCGCAATGCGGCGCGACTCGGCAAACCCGAGCCGAAATATCACGTTGTCCAAACGGCGCTCAAGCAGCGCAAGCAAATTTTCTGTAAACACTCCGCGCCCAAAAGCGGCCTCCCTACTATATCGCTTGATCTTGCGGTCGTCAAGGCCGTAGAGAAACCGAAGCTTTTGTTTCTCACGCAGAAGCTGTCCAAACTCCGAACCGGCACGCCGCCGCCGTCCGGACTTCTTTCCGTGCAATCCGGGGGGGTAAGCACGCCGTACTGCCGCACATTTTGGCCCAACACAACGAGACCCCTTTAGGAACAATTTTTCACCTAACCTCCTTTCAACTTTTTCTAATATTCGAGCCATCTCTTTAAACAATTGATAATTAAACGCGTCTAACCTTTTTGGGTCTCGGTCCATTATGAGGTAGCGGCGTAACATCGCGGATCCCAAGAATATGTAATCCCTGGTTTGCAAGCGCGCGTACTGCCGAATCTCTGCCGGAGCCAACGCCACTCACCAAAACCGAGACTTCTTGCAAACCGACTCGACGCGCCTTCTCTACAACCGCATCGGCAACGCGTGCTGCCGCAAACGGCGTCGCCTTTTTGGTTCCCGAAAACCCCATGGCACCCGCAGAAGACCACGCAATGGCATTTCCTTGTTCGTCAGTAATGGTAATTATCGTATTATTGTAGGTTGCCTGAATGTGTGCGATTCCCCGCGTCGCTCTATGAGCAACTTTAATCTCGCGGACGGCCGAAGTTTGGTCACCTTTCGTTTCTGAGGCGTCGCCTCCTTTCGTGATGACGCGCTTTTTACCCATGTTCGCTTCGCTCAAAGACAAAAGATAAAAGTTTTAATTTATTTTTATCTTTTATCTTTTTACTTTTATTTTGTTTACGTTGGTGACGCCGATGGTTTTCGCCCCGATCCCATGGTACGACGTACGTTTCCACGCCGGGTTCTCGAATTTGTCTTCGTCCGTTGCCCCCGAACTGGAAGCCCCTTGATGTGGCGTAGGCCGCGGTATGTGGGCAACTCTTTAATTCGTTTAATATTGAGCATAATTTCCCTCCGTAAATCCCCTTCAATCTTGTGGCTCCGTTCAATAATTTCCCGGATTCTATTTATCTCGTTTACAGTAAGTTCTTTAGCGCGCTTGTGCGGATCAACTTGCGCCTGATGGACTATTTTTTTTGCAGACGATAAACCAATCCCGTAAATATAGGGAAGCGCATATTCAATCTTTTTTTCGTCTGGAATGTTAACGCCAACAATTCTCATTATAAATTTATAGTTTCTAGTTTGTAGAATTCTACACGCTACTCACTATCAACTACTCACCTGTCTATCCCTGTCTCTGTTTATGCTTCTTATTCGCCGGACAGACAATAAACAGCCAACCTCTCCGTCGGACTGCTCTGCACTGGGCGCATATTTTTTTAACGGAAGCACGGACTTTCAATAGTTTAAGACCTCTTACACAATAAGCATTCGTAACGAAATTCCAGAATTTTGTGCGAGTTCGTGAAGGGCGAGAAGGCATATATGCATATATACGCCGACGAGACCTGAACGATTTACAGCCAAAATTCTGGAATTGCAGTAGAATTGTTATTGTGCAAGAGGTCTATAGTTCAAGCCGCTTCGCGGTTTTCCTATCTGGTTAGTTGGCTAGTTTAACTAGCTAACTAAAGCGAAGCGTAACGAGCTAACTAGTTTAACCGACGCACTATCCTGCCCCTTGTCTCGTCATACGGCGTCATCTCGACCTGAACACGATCTCCCTGAAGCACTTTAATATAGAAAAGGCGCATTTTACCCGATAAATGCGCAAGAATTTCCTTTCCGTCGCTCAATCTAACCTTAAAAAATGCGTTTGGCAACTTTTCAATAACAACCCCTTCCTGGTATAACTTATCTTTTTTCATCCCGTTAGAAGTCTAACCCTTCCTAAATTCCGACTTTAGGAAGAATAAATCTACTTACTCATGAACACCGTTAGGAGTTAAACCTAAACTTCTAACGGGATTCATACTTATGGTTACCAAGCGATGATAGCAAACGGGGCAAGACGTGTCAACCCCGTTAGAGATGTGGAACGAAATAGCGTTGGCGGTGGGAAATTGTTTACGGAGTACGTCGTATTACTCGCTTCGGGCAGAACCAAATCTCTAATGGGGTCAACTGTCATGATTCATCGACTATGATCCTTATTTTTTGCGCATCATCGGGCGCGCGCGAGCGCCACGGAGGAAAAAACTTAACTTGAAACCGCGCAATCCGATCCACAGATTTTAAAAACTCGACGATTGAACCCTCCTTTTTCCCTTTAATAAATTCGACCAGCTCCCCATGAGGTACGACGGATCTCGCCTTCAGGGCGCCCTGCACCACAAGTTCTGCCCTGCCTTTTCGAAAATCAACGGTCCGTACGCGGTAACGTATTTCGGCGGCCCCATCAACAATTTCTTTTGTCACATCTCCTCCCAACATTGTTGCTTTCAGAAATTCCGTTATATCCGTCTCACGAAACACAAAAACATTCACTTTTGCTTCCGTTTCCGCAACGAATCGGCGCGCCCGCGACCCGACAGAAGGTGTATCAAGTCTGCTTACCTGAACCTCTTGGAGCGCTTCAATAAGTTTGAAATCGGGCGGGATTTTCTGCACTACTTCTTGTTTCAGTTCCTCAACAACACGTTTGGTAACTTGCTCCTGCGCGCGTTTTATGTCGTCACTCGCAACGACTTGCGCAGTACCCCGAAACCCGCCCTCAAAACCGTGGGGAGCGGTGCCGAAGAAACCTGCATATTTTGGCGTTCCCTTGAAGCCGAGGATCGTCAGATTTACTTCACCCGAATAATTTGACCCCTCGCCCGGTTCATCAGCAGTCAACTCTACTTCAATAAGCTGCGGAACGATTTTACCTTCAACGATTTCAGCTCCCGGTATCCGTATGGTGCTTGGCAAGCGGTATAAAACCCCCCCATCGGTTACAAAACGTGTGGTTGAAACAAGCGTCTGGGGAGAAGAACTAAAACGATTATACACCCGCACAAGTCCCCGCGCTTTCTCCTCCACGAACTGCGACCCGGTTGCTTCAAATTCATCCCCGACCGTACGCGAAAATGTCAGATATTCAACAGGTACCACCCCTTGGGCAGCCAAGGTTTTGCTCACCGACGTGTCAAGCGCGACAACTCGATCTTCAACTGGAATCGTATCAATCCGCGGCGTAACGGTAATAGTTACGCGCGCAAAAACGGTCGAAAAAACGACAATCAAAATAACTGTCACTGCGCACCCGCTCATGATCCCAAGCCGTAGCAAACGACGACCGCCCCTGTCTTTCCATTCCGTCACCACAACACCGCCGTCAATAATGCCGGTGCCTTTTTTGCCCCCGAACCATTTTTTTAAAACTACAAAACGGTTGTCATCCGGAGAAGCAAAAACATTATGCTCTAAAGGCACTTCCGTCTCCCGAGCGGACGGCTCCACCGGCTGATCCACGCCCATGCGTTCCGTAATAACAAGGTCCCCTTCGCGCCGCGACTGCGTCTGGAAAATATCCCCCTCGTCGTGTTCAACCTCCACAGGTTGTTCTTGGCGCTTCGCTAGTTCAAAATTGCCGACACCATTCTCGCGCCGCCGAATGCCATCCGTTGGTTTCCGATTGGATTTTGGACTCACCATAGAAATTTTGTCCCGCACCTTTCTGACCCCCGTGGAAAGGTACGGGATTTATGATTATACAGTTTCTAAAACAAAGATTTATGGCACATCGCATACATCATGAGCGACGCGAGACCAACTTCTTCTGGCCCCTGCAAAAATCCGTCCAGGGAATCGCCCTCAAAAAACCGCGGCGCATCAAGAACTCGCACCGTTGGCGCAGTGTGGTGCGAAAAATTTCCTATCCAATCGGGTTCCTGAACTATTGATTTAATTTCGGGAATGTGCGCCCCGCCGCCGAAAATAAATACTGCGGAGGGAAACGGACCGATATGGTAGAACGAATCAAGCGCTTCAAGCAAACGGCTTTTCCAAAGCTCCGATTCTTTGGAAAGAAATTCATGAAGCATCGCTTCCTGTGACGGAGAAATATGGCCTTGCGCGTATTGACGTTTGAGATCTTCCACCTCTTCAAATGTCAACGATGCCGCCTGTGACATTCCTCGAAGAAAATGCCGCGCCCCGAGTGGGAAAGAAACAGCAGAAACAAGCGTTCCCTCCCGAACTATCATAAGCACCGTTTCCTCTCCGCCGACGTCAATAAGCAACGCATCAGGGGCCGAAAATATCCCGGCAATCGCTTCAGCGTGGGCGACAACAAGCGGTATAAATTCCATCGGCATTCCCCCCAAACTCTGACGCATATGTTCAAACGCGTCGTAGATCGTTTGTGACGGTCGTACTGCAAACGTAGAGAAACCAATTTCCTGCACGAGCGGGGTACTTTGTTTCAATTGCTGTGGCGCGAGTGTGCGTATGCTCGTCAAGGGACCTTCAGTCCCAACTTCGCGATTCTTGAAATATGCGCACGGCGGTGTTTCCCATCGAACCGGATAACCATTCATAAAAAGACCGACTGGAAGCGATGTAGCGCTTGCGTGCTGCGTACGTAATTCTTGAAAATATGCCGCAAGCTTCTGTATAGTGAGTTTCCCCTTGTCTGAGAACGGAACCGGCATACTCCACGTCTCGAATACCGCACCCATGAGTGTTGGTCCGAGCGCAACAACCATCTTTTCCGGAACCCGTTCAAGCTCGCGCACGACCGCAAATATAAACTCTCGCAGTTTTATCACAACCCGTTCCTCTTTATAAAGAAGGGGCAGCCGCAGAATCATTTTTTTAATGATTTTCGGCCGCAAAGATCCCGCAACATTCCCCCGAGACGTTTCAAAAATGAGCGCTTTTGTCGTGTGTGAACCGACATCAACAACCGCCCTCACATCGGGTCGCTTTTTGAAAACATGAAAAACACCCATACTGCCAGTATACCAAAGTTATCAATGTGAAGCATTTCCAACTATTCCACAACCGCCCGTATCCTCCGCACCCCTGCCGAACTGGACTCCTCTTTCACGATGCGAAACGTACCAACCTCGCCCGTGTGAGAAACATGGGGACCCCCGCAGAGTTCCTTTGAAAATACATCTCCGGTTTTCTGGTCATACGCAGTGTATACCCTAACCCGCGGCGGGTACTTTTCTCTAACAAAATAAAGCGCCCCTGTTTTTACCGCTTCATCATAGAGCATTTCTTTAAACTCCATCGTGAGATCTCGACGCACCGCTTCGTTCACTAAGTTTTCAATTGTTTTAATTTCCTCATCGGTCAGCTTCCTCGAGTATGTAAAGTCAAACCGCGTCCGTTTGACGGTAATATCCGATCCTTGCTGGTGCACCTCCGGGCCGAGAACATGCCGAAGCGCCGCCTGCAAGAGATGGGTTGCGGTATGAAGACGAGTCGCTATTTTGAGTTCTTCCTCATTTGCGGCCTTCAATTCTCCGGTGTCCAGTAGAAGCCCATGTCCGCCGAATTTGCGCTCTTGTCCAGCACGGGAAATTTCCTGGTGTTTTTTTATTTCATCTCTGAAAGATTCAACATCGACAATCAAATGCCCCTCCTGGGCCAATTCAATAATCATCTCCAGAGGAAATCCGTAATTCTGATATAAATCAAAAGCTTCTCTGCCAAAAATAGTCGCCTTTTCAAAATCTCCCTGACTAAGCTGTATCCCCAGTTTGTTAAATTCTGCATCCGCCGTCTTTCTGCCTTGATAAATCTCTCGAAACATTTCCTGCTTGTCGGCCAAGTCCATAATTTTGTAAAATATGGAAGCCTCAATCGCCTTTTTTTGGGCTAAAAGCTTTTGTAAAATCTTCATGCCTTCAACCAAACTCTGGGCAAATCTTTTTTCTTCTCCCTGAATGACCGTAAGTACCTCGTTTTCTTTCAACAATAACTCGGGGTAAACATCTTTATAAATCTCCAAAACTTTCCCGGCCAGCGGTGTTAGAAAATTTGGCGGCAAATTTAAATGCCGACCGTATCTAATTCCCCTTCTCAATAATCGTCTGAGGATATAGCCCCTCTCTGTGTTTGAGGGCGCAACGCCCTCCGAAATTAAGAAAACCGAACTTTTGATATGATCTGTAATAATTCTTTTTGCCCTCGCATTGTCGTCGGATATAGCGTTTATAATAGGCAAAAATAAATCCGTCTCAAAAATATTCCGTTTTTTTTGCACGACCATCGCCAATCGTTCCAGTCCCATTCCTGTATCAACGCCCGGGGTTTTCAATTTTTCAAGAGTTCCGTCCGGTTTCTGGTAATACTCGTTAAAAACAATGTTCCAAACCTCAACCCCGTTTAAGTAAATTTCCGTGGTAGGACCGCACGGACCCTCTTCTCCGGTCGGTCCCCAGAAATTGTCTTTACGCCCGAAGCGCTTCACTTCAATACCGGAGTCAACCCCCCTCCAGATTTTCTCCGATTCCGTGTCAGCAGGAACTTCCCCTTCGCCCCCGAATATAGAAACATAATCAATCTTCAAACCAAGCTCGCTTGTTATAAACTCGTGAGCATAGGCAATGGCTTCTTTTTTAAAATAACCGCCGAAGCTGAAATTCCCGAGCATCTCAAAAAAAGTGAGGTGTGATTCGTCCCCCACCTCGTCAATATCAGAAGTACGGAAGCTTTTCTGGATGGAGACGGCATTTTTTGAGCCAAGCGGCACGCCAAGATTCGGATGAATCGTGCTCAAAGGATATACCTCGCCGGTGTAGTATTTTTTAAATTGCTGCATGCCGGCGGTTGTAAGTAGAACCGAGGGATCGTCGGGAATCAAAGAAGACGATGGAACGACCGTATGGCCGTTTTTTTTGAAAAAATCAAGGAATTTTTTCCGAAGGCGATGCGAGTCCATATCCCTTATTAAAACAAAAAAAACAAAAATTGTCCAAAAAAACGCCGCTTTTGGTTAAGCGGCTTTACTCACCGAGGTCCGAGGAGACGCGGATACTGCGTGAGGCGTCTTTCGAATAGCGACCCCGCCTGGCCGCTGTTTTCGTTGCCGAGCATCTTCGACCCACCTTATAACCCCATCACGAATACCGTGATGATTTAATTTTAACGTCTCGCAAATGATTTCAAACACAAAGGGCCCGTCCCAACCCGTTGCGCGTATCCAATTATAGGCATCGTTAAAGATCCTTTTACCCCTGCGGTTTCTTGAGAGGACGCATTTAAAAATACACTCATAGATGGCATCCTCCAAAACCGCAAGCATCAACTTTTCTTCAGGCTCGCATGGCATAAAAACCTCCCCATGAAAATTTTGCCCACCATAGCACACCTGCCTTAAAAAAACAAGGCCGAATAATCGGCCTTTCTAAACTAATGATTAAGGAAGGAATCTAGAATCAATCTCTCTTTTTTCATAATTCCCCGGAGTTTTCCCAACGCCTCTGCTTCGATCTGCCGAACTCTTTCACGGCTAAATTTGAAAGTCCTGCGAATCTCTTCCGCGGTTTCCTCAAGAGTATAGGGTCGCTTAAACCCTATTCCAAATCGCTTCCGAATAACATACTCCTCCCGCGGCGTAAGGTACGAGAGCACCCGACGTATCTGCTCGCGGACATCGCATTCAAACGCAGCTTCGGACGGAGAAATAAGATTTGTGTCAGGAATCAAATCCCCGCGTTCCGACGCGTCGTCACCGTCACCAATCGGCTCCTCAAGACGCAACGGCTCGTCTACCATCGTGAGCATACGGCGAACTTCCTCATGTGGCCATTCCAGAACACGTGCAAGCTCATCTTCAGTAGGTTCTCTACCATATTCCTGAGCCAGCCGACGTGATGCCCTAAAAAACTTCCCTCTCTGATCAAATATATGCACAGGAATACGAATCATATTACCTCTATTCATAAACGCACGAGTAATTTCCTGACGAATCCACCATGTGGCATATGTTGAAAATCTATATCCGCGCCAATACTCGAATTTCTCAACCGCCTTCATGAGGCCTATATTGCCGTCGTTAATCCGATCAGGCAGTAATAAACCCGGATATGGATACCTTTTGGCGATCGAGACCACATACAATAAATTTGCTTCAACAATATCTTTCCGCAATCGAAGCATCCTTTTTTCCTCAAATTGAAGCCACGCAATGCGCCGCCGCAAAAAATCTGCTGTCGGTATCGCTGGCAACGCACGCGCCTGCCGAATCCATTGAAGAAGTCCCAGATCAACCAGGTTGATGTGCATCTCGTGCAGGGCGCTCGCCAACTTCCCGCATTGCCGTTCAATGGCGCATTGAACGGCTCTTTTTTTTGCAATGCGTCCTTGTGTACGCCTTTTTTGAGACGCGCCAAGCAACGAAAACCGCCTCTCAAGTATCGTAAACTTTCTGCCGAAGCGGCGAAGACGCCGGAGCGCCATCTTAATCACTTCTGTAGAAAGCCCTTCGGGGACTTCATCGTAATCTCGGTCACCTCCTTCTTCGGGTGACGGCGCATTTCGCTTCTCGAGCATCGCCACAAGCGTTTTCTCAAGCTCTACGCGGATAACAGGAAAACCAAGAAGTATCTTCATAACGCTCGCCTTTCGCGCCTCGTACTCGCGAAAGATTGCAACCTCCTCCTTCCGACGAAGCAGCGGCCTCTCGCCCATTTCCTTAAAATAGGGCGCCAAAATTTCTTTCGTGGGTTCTTGAGAAAACTCGTTACCGCCTTTCTCACCATCAGCAATGTCGATTTCCGTCTCCTCTTCGTCGATTTCCGCGGCGACCTCTTCAGTTTTAACTGTATTTTCTTCACAATCATGAACGGTTTTTGCCAACGAGCGTTTTTTCTTTTTCGTCCAGGTCTCCTGAGTCCCGATTTCCCACTTTGAGTACGTAGCAATAAGAAAAATCTTCACTGCCTCAATGCGAAGAAGCGGATCGCGTCGGATGTCCCTCGGGATACGCCGCAACATCTCATTTGTAATAACTCCGCCTCGGATCGCGAGACGGAGTAGCCGCCTTACGGCGTTATCTCGAAGAATAAATTCCCACTCCTGCGGAATCTCTTGGCGGCCCTGTCTCACGCTTCCTCCTGCTCAATCTGGTCTAGCATGGCGAGCACTTTCCGTTGCGCCCTTTTTAAGTAAGCGCCATCGGCGCCGTCGCCAGACATGCTGATCCCAGCACGAAGTTTTTGCATCTCTTCTTCACAAGATACGAGACGCGCCTCAATACGCGCCATCTGTTCTGCTACCTGTGCGATTGCCTTCTGTCTCCGCTTGCCCTGGTGTTTCAGGACAGAACACACTCGCATCATCACTTCAAGAACTCCACCGGAATTCACGCGCGCCCTTCTGCGCTGTTTCCTTGCTCTCATCTTGCCACCTGCAACACGTTTCCGTCCCCGTGGCGTATAATTTCCTTTAGCCGCCTTGATCGTTTCCACATCCATTTCCTGCAGAGCGATGAAAGACATTGTTCTTTTGCCACGCCGCAACTCAACAAGTTTGAGCTCGGCATCTTTTGTTACGGCTTCAAGAATCTCTCTCACCGTCCGTGACTGGCTGGGATTGTTAAGATGTTTTGAGAGGCCGGCAAGATATGCAATTCGCTGGCAGAATTTTGCAAGGGTCATATGTCCCTCAGCACCATGTACCTCTGCTTTCATCGTCCTTACAATACTCTCTTGGTCAACCTGAATTTTTCTTCTCATTACTTCCTCCCTTTTTAAAATATAAAGACCTTAACTCTTTACTAGCATTGCACGGGAATACTGTCAATAAGCAATCACTCCGCCGCCGAGCATCTCTTCGCCGTGATACAACACGATTGACTGGCCGGGGGTTACGGCTCGCTGCGCTTCGCTGAAAGTAACTTTAATTCTCGCAACTCCCGGCTTCCTGCTTCCGGCTTCCAGTTTAACCAAACACGATTGTAGCGGTTGCCGGTACCGAATCCTTGCTTCACACTGCAACGGCAATTTCGGCGATTTGCCGGAAATCCAGTTAACATTGATAGCCGCAAGTTCCTTACAGAAGAGACCCTCATCATACGGCCCCTCGGCAACGACAAGCGTATTCGTTTCAAAATCCTTTTCAGCGACGTAATAAGGAATCCCTCCCGCCCCTTTAAGGCGAGGCTCGCCCCGCTCTGCGGGGCGGCCGCCAGTACCTAATCCACGTCTTTGCCCGATCGTATAAAAAGGAAGTCCTTCGTGTTCGCCCACCGC